>Ga0210059_1004032_pt1 | contig 23642 bp, 13 predicted proteins | sample Ectturendosymbi2_FD_188042 | JGI IMG/M metagenome (GOLD analysis project Ga0210059, IMG submission 188042) | Ecteinascidia turbinata endosymbiont from Florida, USA - Sample 2 (SPAdes) (version 2) | ecosystem: Host-associated > Tunicates > Ascidians > Unclassified | place: Key West, Florida...
TCTTAACACTATTGTTAGCAAAAACGTAACACTTGTTACAGCACTACTGCGGAGTAGGGCGCTAATTACTAACTTGGTCTAGTCTAGGTAATATCATTAATGATATTCAACGCAACATCGGAATATAGAGTTATATACTTGTATGTCTTTTGAATCACGACAAATTTTCAAACAAATATTTTATTTAAAACAAATAAATGTCATCACGGGGACCCCTTGCAGTGGAGGGCCCGGGGCAATTCCCCCCGTTGTCCCCCCTTAATCCGGCCCTGCTTGGGACTCCTTCTTTTCAACATCTGCATCTCTGACTTGCAAACCATCATCTCCAGAAAATATGAATACGCCGACGACCTACCAATCATGCATGCTGATGGAGACTGGCAAGCAGTGGTGGGAGTGCTCAGCAAAGACATGGCGACTATGGATAATAACCTCAAGACCTGCGGAGGTTAAAACTTAGCACTACAAAAACGGTATCAGCAGTCTTGCATTTCAACAACTAAGAACCTAAACGTAAGCTAAAAGTCAACTTCAACGACGAAACCCTACCTTTTTGCTTCGAGCCCAATACCTTTAAGCAGGGCCGGTGCTAGCAGATGCGGGGCCCAATGCAAGAGCTAGGCGCGAAAGCCTCTGAGTCAGGGAACGAGTTTGCTAGAAAACTTTATGGGGGACAAACCTTTATTGTTTGCGTATCGATGACGTCACCATGTTCACTCAACCGTATTAAGACCTTTTTGTAAAATTGGCAAAATCGGGTCAAATTATGGGAAACACGTATTTTGGGGGGTTTGGGGACTATGGCCTAAGTGTCCAGATCCCCTGGCCCATGGTGGTGGTACAGCAACTGGTACTGTGTAATGACGCTATATCTAGCACTGCATTTAATATGAAAACACATCAATTCTGAGAGTTGGGCTTAAATAGACGTAGGCCTAATCATGTTCAAAAATTGTGATAATCAATTCAAATTTGGTCAGTTCCGAAATAAAATGTACTGCTACTAAAAACACAAGATTCACACTAGAACCACTAAATCACATAGATCCGATCAAAAACAAGCCACAAGATCTTTTGGTAAATATTAGCGGTGGCCGCCGTGTTCTGTGCATTACAGGCTACACACTAACACGGTAATTCGACTCACAAGAACATGACCCAAATCAGTCACGTGATAGAGCGACGTTTATGTACACACTTATTTTGTTATTTCGAATGAACCAACACAATCATCAACAATCATGATAACTCAGTTCACATAATAAATCTGTACACTGTGTCTGTAAATAAGGCAGTCATAATGCTCATTTTATGCTGGGGGGACGGACTGTCCCCACTGTGCCCCCCTTAAACACGGTCCCTGTTGGGAGTGGTGTTTTTTGTTTTTTTTTAATTTTTGGTGACGGCAGTTGGCGGCAGGCCGAAGCCTGAATTGTGCTTCTTGCCGGGGCGGTTGAGGTGACCAAGGAGCGTTACGGCAATTCACTCAGTGGATCGAACACCCAACCTTCCAATTGGGAGGCGGACACTTAACCACTGAACTATTGCCGCCCCAGGTGTTGTTATGACGACATCGCGCTCAGTGATCCGTGCTACAATCTTTTTGATGAAGATGTTTCAGCAAAATGGCCTATATCAAAAAGGACGGCAAATTATTGGAGCTGATCTGCATGCACATGATAACACAAGTTTCTTTTATCTGTGCATGGACATCGCTCATATCTCCCCTAGCTACGTCCATGTTTATGACTAACAGCATGCTGCTGTGGTGGACATAGACAATGTACCGCTACCACTCGTAATTAAGCCGAAAGTTGTAAAGGAAGTTCTGAAATGAAGATCCGAGCTGCAAGCGCAAGTAAAAATCAAACCGAACTGACAAGCGAATTTAGCTTACAATTGAATAGCACTTTCGTTCGAAGAATGAAGGACTTGGAGAAAACTGCTAACATGAACTGATTAACGTTCTCGCTTTCGGTAACCACAAGCGCAGACCCGTTCTTGTATGATGGTAACGGCTGGGTGCACGATGAACTACCCGCTTACGACGAAAAAAACAAACTTCGCAAGGGAGCAACCCACGCATCCGACCAAAGTTCCCCCAAAAGCCTAACTTTATAGTGATTCTTAATGCATGGCGTTGGATACAAATGCAAACTGTTCTTTATGAATTAGAAATGTAATGTACAAAGATTTTACAACTACCACGTCACAGATGTAGAAACACTTACCGAGCGTAATATATAATTCGAATGGTTGACAGATGAAATAGAAACATGTAGCCACTCAACATACTGTAACGATAAACAGGAACGAGTGTGTTGGATGACATTCAAAATTTTTGTCTTGCCTACAGTAGTTAAACTGCAGTGCAACCTTAAGTGTCCTTTATATATATGTACCTGGGCTTTGATGTAGTGTTTTTTCTACCTATTTAGGCTCGCAAATGGGCAAAACACAATTAAAGTTTGGTGTAGCGGCAAATGACAAAAGTGCTTGTACGATCGACAAATCAGGCGGAACAATTTCGTGGACAAAGGAAAGCAGGCATGTTTAAGTTCGCACACTTCACAAAATTTTGCGTTGGTTTGCATGATATAGTTGGCTACCACGTAGCGGCGTATTACCGAGTGAAAAATTTTGAATTTATTCATTAGATTTTTTGCCGGCCGGCAAAAAGCGTTACGAACCTGGACATAACTATAAATAATGGTACCCATCCGTGCCAGTGCTAGTTCGCCTACCGAAAGTTGCGACCACTTGCCGTAGGAAAATACCCTGCGAGGTTTAATGCTTGCAAAGCCTCGGATTATCTCATCGTACTCGAGCTGAGATGCAACTTGAATCCAACGAGCAATCCTTCGTTAATCTTTGCTCAGCCTCAAGCCATTGGACACTTGCCTTTAAGCGATAACTGGACTTATCATGCTTAGCTGATCTCACAATAGCATTGGACTGGTCAGAAAATCCATCAATGGATAGCGCGGCATTAATATCGAAAAAAGCTTACAGCAAAAAAAGCATCCGATTTTTTTACAGCTGACTACACCAGGCATTTCCTTCGCATCACCGTTCCATTGGATAGTTTATGCTCATAGCAGTTTGAAAATTTCCTGCCTGCTATATCTTTGGGAAATTCATAATGCAAATCAAACTTATGTGGACCTTTCTCGACTAGAAAATCCCGCTGAGCTGTTGAAAGACGTTTGGGCCAAGACGCAGGATCCTCCGATGAAGCTAACATTAGGGCTGTCGCTTTACCTCCCGGAATCTGAATCACACTGCTGGCCCAAGGTAGACCATGACGTAGCATGTTCAGCAGCTTGCACAGGAGATACAGGAAGATTATGTAGAACTTGATCATTCAGGGAGCTGAGTTACTCACTATCTGATTGCTCAATCTCGGTATTGCTGTATTCTTCTTAGCAATGAATTTTTATTGCTCCGGGGTCACGCTATTTTTTCACTTTCCTATGTTGCTTTAACCTTCCTCTTTTCATTGCCGCTACGGTAGCTTTTATCTACGTCACGATGTTTTGGAATTCTTTTGTAATGTGGAACATCTAAGTTTCGCTAAAGAATATCTAGTTATTTCGGCAAAATCGACAGCAAATACATTGAAAAATCCTTCAATTTTGCAGTTTGTTGCATCAGTTTTGATTGGCGATTGAAGGTTTTAGAATCATTTGCGATTAGATGGGATTTCAAGCTTTGTCTTGGTAACTTCCCTACAAGCTATAATTTCTGACCGAAGGATTATACTGCCGCCAGCAGTAATCCACAAAAGCATAAAAACCGTTCCTTTTGTAGGCCCATGTATGCATCACAATTGTGGCGTCATTTCAGGAAGTCATGCATGCAGAGATTGCGTGTGGCCTATAATTTTGGATGTAGAGCTCTATACAACCTGCCCTGGAGAGCGAGTGTTAATAGGCACCAGGTTCAATGTAACATTCCTACCTATGAGGCCCTGTTACGAAAACATACGTACCTGTTTCTCGAAAGATGCAGGAAGTCTACCAAGAAGTGGTTACGTGCTTTGATGCAGTGAGATTGTTTGTAGTCGTCCCTATTCTTTGAACACTACAGTCGCATTTTACTCTGTGAATGAGTGACCGAACATTGCAGTGTCTGCTTGATTGATGGCGTGTCATGTCACAACGCATTCGCATTTTACCTGGCCTCGGCCAGTTTAGGAATTGGCGCCCTATTCCGCAGTGGTGTTGTAACAAGTGTTACGTGTTAGCAGAGACGTAGTGCTAAGAAAAGAGGTGTGGGAACGCCTTTCCCACCCTACTACAAACGTGATTTAGGTTAAAGTCTAACTGCAACACCAAACATTGCTCAGATGCCTTTACACGCAAAAATCTCCTTAGTTTTCGCAATACACTACATGTAGAAATTTAAATTAAAAATTCTAAATTATAAAGCAACCTTACTATCGGCCAGAAGGTGTGGGAACGCGTTCCCACGCCAAAAAATGTTTGGGAACGCCGTTCCCACGCGTTCCCACCCCACTACACCCCTGCGTGTTAGATAACAATAGTGTTAAGAATGTGTCTGTAACCCTGTATTTCTGCCTTCAACACAATTGCAACAAGTGCCTGTAACTCTTTGATCCCGCCGGCTCCAATGCGTTGTAAAACGTTCTGTTTTGTCTGTTTTTATCGACCTGCGTTCTGCGGAGTGGGTGTGTTTGTACTATGGACTTCGTGTCTGCTCACCAAGAAATAAATTAAATTAAATGAAATTAAATTGAAACTCTATTTTCGCTTCTCTTTCTTGGGGTCTCTGAGTTCTACTTAGAAAGTTTCTGGTCCAGCGAACAAGGAATTTCAGCGAAAAGCGAAGGCACGCTGTTTGCGTTGTAACTGCCGGGTTCCCTTTTTCCGCGCGTGTGAACTTTAAAGTTGATTCGTAACTGAGAAATAAGGGTTATCCAGTGTTGGACGTCCTGTTCATTCAATAAGTCTAACGCTTGAGAAGATAAAAGTCTGGGTAGAAAACTTGAAGCAAACAATATGCGCTGCTTGTTTTTATACTGCAAAATTACTAAGGTTAAATGTCCGGGAAGTTTCGTGGCGTTCCATTTTCTGTCTTTTACGCTTATTGAAGTGAAATGCACCTGAACATTTGCTTATCAGTAAGTTTTAACGCCAGAGGTTATACATCAGGATTGTGGTGTTTTTTAAAGCAGAGAGCCTTTTATAAAAATTTGACAAAGCAAGACGAGCACTTAGCACGTAACAACGCTTAGCAGAAATGAACGTTCAGAGAAGCAGTCAAATGGGCGTAGGTCAGCTACAGCGATTAAGAAACAAACAAACAGTATGAATGACAAACGAACTCCTTATTGCCGATATAAAAAGTTGTCAACCATGCTGCGAAGAGGATTTGCAAACGTATTCTCTTAAGAAAAAATATTCAACGTGGAGAATAGACTGTTAGTCTGCATCGGAATGCACTTCAGTGCTTTCAAAAACATTTGCAACACCAGAATAAATCTCAGACGATACTGCAATATATTCTTTCAGCGTTTTATCCAGCCTTGATTTCTCAGAGATTCAACACCTCCATTTATCAGATACGATGAACACACACAGGTTTATGGTCGTTTGACTGAAAATCTATCAAAGAACAGGCTGTTAAAGTTATGGCAAGAATATGACAATCACGTATTTATAATTGCTTTAAAGTATGGTAAGTGATGTGTGCAATTGTGTGTACAAGAATTTTTTAACATTTCGTTAAAGAGACCAAGCAAAGACATTGCTGGCATAAATTCTGTAAATCATCTCTTATTCCAGATTCACGAAGTGTTATTACTTGGGATTTTCACAGGTCTTGAAAACACACAGTTTGTTGATAAATTTGTGAAGTGATGTTAGAAAAGAAGAAATGATATTACCTGAAATATCGGAGATTTGCATTTGCTCTGTTACTTTTACATTTATTTTTACTGTTTGAAGTTTTTATGACTCCATAACGGCCGAAGCTATCAATTTATTATTTTTGTTTTTTCAAAGTATAATGATTTCCTATGCTGTACGTATTTCTGAAGCTGTGAAGCATCTTGAGTTTTTCTGAACATTGATTCTGCTTATTCTTCAAAACGTACAAGTCGAAAACTCTACCTAGCGCTTTAGCTCTCAAATTAATTTTACAACACCTTCTTCACATTTTAACATTTTCCTCACATCATTGTATTGATAAAATCCGTTATTTTGGATTTTGTACCTCATTACTTTGCAACACATGTCATGTTTCCATATGGCAACGCTATAGTAGTTGTAGCAGTGGAATAACAAATACATTTGTAACTGTTTTCCTGTAAAGCGAAAGGCAGCAGCTCATGGAGCATGTTCCATTGAAGCAGGCTTGTCATACGTACTGTAACAAATCAGGTAATGCCCAGCTTTAATTTATTTTCGCACTTACTATTACGTAAGTTTGTGGATATATTGTAAAACAAAACGCTGCTGACAATGAGATTTGTGTTCTCGATCGCAGTCCTTGCTCTTTGTTTTATTCGTTATTATGAAACGTTTTATAAAAGGTACTTGCAATTTTTCTTGTTTATTTGTAATGATGCGAACAGGTCACGTACAAATCAGAATTCAACTTACTACGCTGTCCGCCTAATGGATGTAACATCCCTGCCTCCTTACCCTCTTTTTACCACATGGCAATGAACTGACAAAATGGTTATTTCGGTCGCAGCGTACATCACCCCTAGACCTAATGATGACGATTCGTGTCTCTAAACGTAATTCATCCAGAGCTCCACAGTTGTTTGAGCGATATTGTTATTGTTTGAGAGGTCTAACAGCGTACATCTCCTTGGAAGCAGTGGGCATTGAAGAAGGTGTCCAGCTGCGTCCTCTGCGGAACCACACCTACACAGAGTCGGGCCACTGTAGAGACCCCACTGAGCAAGTGCGCTTATACTTCTGACAACTCCGGTGCGAAGTCGACTGAGACATTTCCACTATGCCCAGGAAGCCAGGTGACCGGGGGCAAGTGCTTCAGCTGGCTCGATATTTAGGGCCGGTTTCGGGGGGCCAACTCTAGACCTAATGATTATTTCCCCTCCGCACTTTTAGGTCCCTTTCCGAATTTTGCAAGATATAATTAAATTCAACTTCCTGTCGAAATTTATGCGCAGAAGTGTCGTCGTGGATTTTGAAAATTTTCCAGGCAGTGCGCACTGTCCCGTCTACTAACCAGGTGAAAAGATTCCACCACCAACTCCTACAGGTAACGGATTTCCTTAAGGCCAAAAGTGGTGAGAGGTGTTTAAGGAAGAAAGAGACAATGGAAACTTTACTATATCTGCTGGAAAAATTAGTGTGGATCTTACTCTTTTTCAGCGCCAGCTGTGAAACAATAGAAGACCTTGAAAATCAATTCAAACACGCTGCAGTAGTTAATGCGAAAGGATAGTTAGCTATTAAGGTATCAACAAATGGGGAAGAGAAAAAGTTAAAGCAATCAAAAAAGTTTACCAACGGTAACTGGTTATTTCAAGTTTGTTTCTTGACACTATAATTCATAAAAAGTTAACGTTGTGTCCGTTCAGCGCCCAGATTGAATTTGCAAGGAGAAAGAGCTTGATATGAAGGCTTTTCTCGAAATGGTAGATTCAGAAAAATACAACGAAAAGAAACTAAAAACATTTGGTTGGAGCTTATTACAAAAGAAATGAAAAAAAATAGGTTGGAGATTTGCTAAAATGCTTTGACGATCTACATCGCAATAAGAGCATGCGAAACATTCACGAAGTAATGAAGCAAAGTTAGAAAAGTTAGAAATAATGATTCTGTTAATGGGTTGTGAAACCAAACAAAACTAAAATTGAAAAAATTATCTTGTTGTCCAGGTTGATCAATTGTTTTTAAATGATCCTTTTCGAAATGTGTTGAAATTCACAAATGGCGATAAATTTATAGCGTTGTGAAGTTGATATATAGGCGACAGGATTATCTGAAAATTTGAGATATCAGGCGGAATGTTGTTTGCGCCCGTAATTTTCAAAGGTTGGGATTTTTAGTTCTTGATCAACGTATGCAGCTGAGCCTTGGCTGAAAGGATTTAAAGCAAATAATATTGAATTAATCTGGTTGATATATATGGGCATGGTTAGCACAAATAAGAAAACTTTGTATAGTCAAGAGTTTACGCTTCACCAGACACACCCAAGACTTTGCTATACGTATTTGATAATGTAGAATACATATATCTAGGTTTTTGAGTTCGTGAAGCTCGTGTTACATGCATGAGCATCGTTTGTGCAACTTCAATGCATTCCCAGAACGAAACATTCAGCAGAAAGAAGCAGGGATAAGTTCGTCTCTTCAACATGGCTTCGGTTTCTTCTTGTGTTTTATGCTGCAATTTAGGTTTGTTTTGAAGGTATGGATGAGCAATTTTCTTTCTCATAAGGAATTTTCAGTCCTGACTGTTAATTTTTCATTTTACTCATTCTGCTTGTCGCAGATGTCGTAATTTTAAAGTGGATAACACGAAAACTAGACTGCATGTGAAATGTTTCGCTAAATTATTACCAACGTTTGAGAAGAAAAGATATACCTGGCTTTGTAAGCGATACTGCCATTTCAGAAAGCGTATATCGATTAGCCTATTTTAATTTATTTTAACTATTCTCTTACGTTATCTGTATTCCATCGCGAACTGACATTTGAGCAAGTTGAATTATTTTTTTGTCGCGAGTACTTCCTCAATCAAAATTGCTTTTGCTGTTGAAACTATTGGGTGCAGATTTTGATTGCACTGAAGCTACGTAATGTGTGTAAAAAAATCGTAACTAAGGTGAGGAATTGAAAATTAAGGCTTGTTGGTGAATGTGGGCATTACGTTTGTAGATTTTGATTTAATTTTGCGTTGCAACGTTTGCTAACTTTTTCGTACGCAAGAAAAGATCTATATTTTGTATTAGCTCACCTTATCTATAATAACTGCGGGACCTTTCTGGAATTGAAAAGCTTGAACTAGGAGAATTAAAACTAGTCCAGACTCTCGAGCCCTCACTTCCAGAAAGAATCATACAAGAAAGATTTCACTTTGCAGAGAAAAGGTTAGAAAATCTCATGTAAACACACAAGAGGAAATGAAAGTGGCAATGATGTACCCGCAACCAGGGGAGAAAACTGGGCAATTGCTCCCCCCGAAATTTTTAAAAACAGGTTTAGTTGTTAGGTACAAGTCACAATAATTTTGCCTCCCCCGAAAGTATCAGCTGGTTGCGGGCCCGGCTAATTTTAAATTTGCGTAGTTTCCCTTATGGCAAACAGCCATTTTTTCATAAAACCTATAGAAAAAAAGCTCAGTTTTGTTAACACAAATCAGATTTCTCATAGCACAGCCTGCTTGTGGCAGCAGCTTGCGATGAACGACCTCACGTCAGTATTCTTGAATCAGTATTAGTCTTTATCGGTGATTGTTGTTTGGCCAGCAGAGAAATGTAACTTTTTCCACAAGGATGAACCATCACAAATGGCTGACTCTACATTTTCTGATAAATAGGTATTTTCACGATAATTAAGTATTCTTTGTATATACCTTGGTCACAGGGCACAATCGTGCATGGAAAAAACGTTTTAATGACAGGACATTCGTGGAAGTTTAGGAAGAGGACAAATATAAAGCATGAAATCCAGTGCAAGCTTCAAAACTACTATTACTTGTACAAAACGTTGATGTGACTCATGCAACTTGGCTAGGTCTCTTTTTACGAAAAAACGAAAACATTTATGGTTTGAATTTTAGTGAAGTGTTTGATGATCCGTCATTATATGAACTAGTAACTACATTTACAGAGCAGTGCAACAACTTCAAAATATAAGTCGGTAAAATCTTGTAAACACAAGAAGATCATACAGAAAGTGATCGGTGCAAGCTAAAGGTATGAAAATCCCTTACGGCCCCTGTTGAAGAGATGAATGTTAAGTACGTGTGCCACGTGGGTTATTAAAGAGAAATATCAACTTGCAGAGAATGAGAAAAAGTGGGCTTAAAAATTCGTTGTGCACGACACTGTGACAGGTCGAAATTTGCAAACCCATAGTGCCGTCTTGATTCTAAAACTTGATAGCATCACCTTCGAAATCAACTGCAACATTAATTATAATTTTACTTACGCGGTGATTAGTCTGTTTTTGGTTTGTTCCTGCATCTTGGGAAAAAATGAGTATTAGGATGTCCGTTGTGAAACAACGAAAAATTGCATTGAAACTTTTTGTGTAAAATCCATGGAAACCTAGCTTTTGAATATCGCCAAGAATGTTTGCTTTTTGAGTAATACAATAATTCTGATTTTTTAAACAAAAAGCAAATTATTTTGTTGTTGAAGATTCACAAGATGTATTTGCAGCAGCCAGGGGATTTATTTTCCAGGTTCTGACGCACGAAAGTAAGTTACGGCAATGGGAACCAAAATGTCCAATAAAAGTATAAGCATGTTTATTTGTGACTGCATGCTTCGCAAGGACAAGTTTAAAATTGGCTTTTTTTCGTTGATTTCTTCATCACAGTTTTCCTCAAACCGGTGTTGATTCGAATCTTGGGCTTATACGAGAAACCTCGAGGAACTGATTTACTTCCAGTTTGCTTCGAGTGAGCTCGTTTATGATTTTTCTCTGCCCGTCATATCTCCTGCACAATTACGATTTGTTGATCGTATGACAGCGTTCATTGTTTTGTGTGGAATTGTTTTCAAAAACCTACTCGTGTTTTCAGAAAAGTTTTTGAAGGTAAAAACTTGTGCAATGCTGGTGAATTTGGTTCTATTTGTGGCGGCGGTGACGTCAGTAGACGGACAAACGGAGACAACGACAGATATCTCAAGTAAGTGCCAACAGTATCTTGATTTGCCTGTTCTGCTGTTGACCTGATCAAAAGGTGCTTTCATTGCTGACATTTATCAAAGAAATTTGAATACAATAAAGCTTTCTTAAGGTGTTCACTAATGATTTGCTCGTTATCCGTCGTGCGTCTGTCGCCATAAGACTTTTAGGAGCGTATGGTTCACAGATTTGTGTGGACAATTTTTTCTACTTTATTTGTTAAGAACCTGTGGGCCAACATGACGGCAACGTTTAACTAAACACTTACCGTTGCATTCTTTGAAAGAGTATGGATAAATAATTTTAGATTAAGAAGTTTCTCTAACTAATTTTCAGCAACATTTTCAAGGTTCTGTTGGATTCATCCGTTGTTTAACGAAGGTCTAATGGTAAAACGTGTGTGGAAATCAGTCCGCGGCAGTTAAACCAAAAGATTATTTGTTGTTAAAAATTTTGCCTAATTTTATTAGCGTGTCATAGGTTCAACTAAAATGAGTGATTGTTTGATAGCATAAAGAAAAAATTGCCAAACCTAATCCTGGACTGGATTTCAAGCGAGTCTGAAACAAAAAATTCTGTGAAAAAAAATTTGTTTAAGCAGAAAAAATACAATAAAACCTTATCAAAATGCTGATAAGAAATACAGTATACTGTTTATTTTTTTCACAAAAATCATCAGTCTTTTGACTATGCAGCAATAAATAGTGTGTATGGTGAAAACATAGCCATGTTCCAATGAACACGTTACCTAAAATGGCCTTTCACTGCTTGATGAATTTTGTTGTGCGCCTGGTATTGTATGAATTGACGTGTTGTTGCAAAGAATGTCTGCGTGAAAAACAGAAAAGAATGTGTGCGTGAGAAAGGCTAGCCGTTCTGCATGACCTGTGCAAGCTGCAGTTTAGTCCAACGAATTTCTTTCTGTGGAAACCACCTTAATTCTACCATGTATGCAGATGACTTCTAACAGCAGACTTTAAACAGAAGACATTTGCATACAAGAAAACCTCCAAAAACAACTTGATGCACAATTTTGCTCTATGTTGTTTTGACAAAGTTGCCACCATCAAAGCACGATGCCATCATCAGAAAGCAGTACTTCTTATTTTCGTTGTTTTAGTCACGGCCTAAGTTAGAACCATATACTTGGGCGTCGGAAGGATTTTTTCCAGGGGGGGCACTAGAGGATTTTTCCAAATTTTTTCCAGGGGAAGCCAAAAGTGGTGAAATTTGTTTTTTCCCACTCAAAACTAAGAAAACAACCTTTTTTGCAAAAATTTCAAAATCCAGGGTGGGCCCTGCCCCCCTTTCCGACGCCCATGACTGTATAGCTCGACAACGTTTAAATATAGGGTTTAAAGCACAATGAAAGAATTCATAAATAATCACCAGTGATGCGGTTGTCAGAATGGAGAGTGTTCACCTGATGGAAAATGCGGAGAAAAGCTTTTTCAACCAAGCATTTTTGAGTTCCTGATAAAAAAGGAAGGTTTCTTAAAGCCTAACCACGCGAATCTGAAAAAAAACAGGATAAATAACCACGTGCGCAGCTTCAGAAATTAAGTTTATATAAATATCAGACGCAATTGCAGAATTACTTTGGGAGGTAAAGCAAGTAAGTTTGAATGTGATTGAACTGTTTGCAATGGAGCGTGCGCGGGCACGATTGTGTGCTTCGTGAAACACAAAGAGCGAAACCAACCAAGCAAAACTGTCGCAGTGAGCACAGACCTTGCCTTACCTATGCAGCCAGACACTTGTGTTTGCCTACTGAAGCATTTTAACTTTTTTGGTTGTGTAATGATTAGTTCCTGTTTCGTTTTGCAGACGTTGTTGCTTGACAAGCGCGGACAGTATGCTGATAAAAACTTGGTTCCATATTGATTCAAATCATGGTTCTGAAAAACATGTGTAAGAAGCTCTGCTGGTTGCGGCAGCAATTCTCTCCCCAGTTTCAAAAATATGACCAGTTTTCAATATTATCAAGTACACGAAACTAATTCGATTACATCAAATCAAAGATTAAAATTCCACTGTCAGTTACACTTCGGTACCATACTGCAGCAAAATTGGAGCACGTTTTCAGAGGGTATCCACTGAATTCTAGCACGTAGTTTATTTAAAACCAATCGTTTTCACCAAAAAAGGATGCTTCATAATGTGCAGGGTAGAAAAAAGCTGCATGAATGTTTCAATTTTTCATAGCACATCAACCTTTTAAATTTTATTGAGCTCTTGCATTATGAAAACATTAACTTATTGGACGCATTCTTTGCCCGGTTACCTTTACACTGGAAGTTTTAATTCATATTTAAAACGCTTTCAAAATAATTGATTCTTTCATATTCCTTGATTTGCGTTGATCTTATTATAATACTGTAGTACATGGAATTTTAATTCGGGGCGTCATAACGAAATTTTCCATAGCAAAATATGCAGTTTAGATCTGAAGATTTTATGAACAATAAACGTGAGATAAATCTAAAATACATGTTTGAAATTATTGGGCAGCGTATCCACTGAGCATTTAGCATTTCTAAGGAAGCAACATCGTAAATGGCTTGACAAAAAAGACATAACAGGCTTTCGGTTGTGGCCATTTTCTGCAAATAACAAATCAAGGAAGTCATTTAATCTCTATGAATAATCTGCTTCTACCGACATTCAGCTTATTTAAAATATGACACATTTTGTGGACGGTACATTTGTCTTACCCACAATTAAATAGTCTTAGCTGAAACCTTCTGAAGTATGCGTTAGGAGCCATGCCTTTTTCCAATAAATTTTTTAAGCTAAATGTTAAAGCAGTGTTATGTTGGTCCTAGCACCAATACATTTTTTTTCACTCCTATCTGATACCTGATACATAATTTGTAATTCTCTGCTTAAGATTGTGGTACGTTGCTGAATTGCGCCATGTATTTTGTCTCGTACAACAGAATGTGTCACGATCGACTGTTTGACTTATCTTGATCATTACTTAAAATATATAATAAAAAATTGCGCTATTAAACTAACCACTTTAAACTAGCCACTACTCGTTCAAAAGTATACGTAGTTTGGAACCCACGGTTTAAATTTGTAAATGAATTTTACCACATTTTTATCCTAAATATCGTGGTTCCAAAGGATTCGGCAATGATGTCTTGTTTGTTTGTTACATTTTTTACATTTCCAAATGGCGAAAATCAGTCCCAAAGGCTCTTTTTAAGGTGAGGAGTAGGTACAGCATGAAATCAAGATTAGCCTACTCTTTGCACTGAATTCGCTCATCGAAAGATGTGTTACGTATAGTGCAGTGCTGAGTTGATAAGTTCTTCCTTGTTTGCAGTTCAAAGTGCCACCAACGAGGCATGTGAGTGTTTTGTTCAATTTTGTGCTTCTGCATACTGAATTTTCCTTATCTTGTGACTATCAAACAGGGACCGAGTGTGATGTATTATTGTTTGCGTTTCCATGACGTCACCACGTTCGCTCAATCGTAGTACGACCTTTTTGTAAAATTGGCAATTATGGAAATTATATTTTGGGACCATGGCTCAAGTGTCCCCCTGGCTACGCTACGCCCATGGTCTTATGGCAGTTGCTTAGTATGTGCTAGTGCAGTAGCTTAATTGACAATGATTACTATGTATTTGCTTCTTTAATATGTATACACAATTTTAGTATTAGCACTTGAAGAGTAAGCTACATAACGCAATTCCAATAAACATGCATTTTCAGAGATACCATTATCTGGCATGGCTGCGCCCTACCATGCCCCGAAAGTGCGCGTTGTTTTTCATGTACTGTACTTGGGGATCGTATTTAAATTATTTTACCAACCACAAGTCACCTTGCATCACTGGACCTCACAAATCTCTTGGCAATATCTTGGCATGGATAATTCACTTAACATATCCCGATGTACTTGACAAACAACGACATGATTTAGTCGTACTTGCATGGGTCAACCGGACGTGTGGCCAAGCGGTTAGAGCGCTCGCTTTGCGTCTGGTAGGTAGGTCGTAGTTCGACGGGGTTCGAATCTCGGCCAGGTCGTACCAAGACCTTAAAAATGGGAACTTGCTTCAATCTGGCCAAGCGCTCGGCATGATGACTGTAGCAGCGAAACTCTCCAATGCGGATGCGATATTCGTCGGAGTCCGGTCGTGTTGCCTCTTGCCTTCACATCGGAACAACTTCGTCGATGACCCAAGTGCGTGCAGTTGAGAAATGGGCGACCTCTTCAACACCCTAAACAAATCTCTACCCTGGCAAATCTCGCAATTGCGTTGTGCAAGAACTTTCCACACATGTACTCGTGTCTTCGCCGTTCAGATCGTCGCCTTGCGCCGGCATAGGCCGTGATTGCGTGGGTCATGATAGAGCGCAGTCATGTTTTCCCCCTGCGTGTAGGGCTTCACAAGAACTTGCAGGTGATATTAAACGTCGTCTCTGCAGTTTCTGAACTGCAGGAAACATGCACCTTACGTTCCATTTCACGGAATACTGTCCAAGCTGAGGTTGATCTTTACATAAAAAATACACCAATGAAAATGCACATTTTGGTTATTTATTTTCCGCCTTTCCATGCTGGGGGCTTTTCAGCAGCAATCTAACCACGAAATTTGTAAAACAATATTATATTTTTTGCTAAATATTGGGAGGACAAAAGATATTGTGATATTGTGTCTCCCCTTGTCCAAACGTTAGGGGGAATAGCCTGGCTTCCATCACCCCTGAAACTCGGTCCCTGCTAGCAGATAATTTGCATAAATTACAAGTTTCTAGTAAATATTGGAAATTATCAAAAAATTAACATGAATAAAAGTTTGATTAACAGTGCACAAATGCAAGCAAACAGAACCGTGGTTGTACTTTAAACAAAAATTTCAGGTGATTCAATACACGGCAAAAAAATTCGAACGGAACTGACAGGCTCCATCACTTCTCCAAACTATCCTTTCGGATATCCTGCTGGATCCTCGTGCAGATGGGAGATAAGAGCACCCAGCCATTTGGTATAAACCACAAAAGTTTTATTTTATTTTTGAAGTCACTGCCCACCCACTAAAGCAAGCATTTGAATAATGCAATATGACAGCAACAGCAATCTAAGCCGTAAGGAAAGAAAGCACAACCTCTAATATTTCCGTAAAAATTGCTGCTTTTAAGAACATGTAAAGACTGTCTGCACCTTAGAGTCTTAAGTGGTGCAGTTCTGACAAAAACATAGATTTCATCATCAAATCTGCTGTAAAATATCAGTAATCAAGAAATTCTGCTAGTTCCCATTCATTTTTAGTGAAAACATGTGGTGATTTTATCGCAAACCACAGTAATTTTGCAATACGTGTGAAAACACTTGTTTCGAGTTTGCAGTTAAAGTGTTTTTTATATTTGCAGAAAATTGTTTTGTGAATAACAGCCTGAGAAGCATCTTTGTGATGTGTGTAACTTTAAAAAGTATATTCACTTTTTAATGGTTTCTTTTCAACAAAGCAATGCATTCACAACGCAATTTCCAAGGATGAGCATTACACACCTTTTACTTAAGATTTCTGCTGATTAAAAAGTTATTTTGAGAATGATCTACATCAATAATTCATGGAAAATTTTCCGGAATATGAGCAGTTCACAGTGGATATATTTAAAACAAAACAGAAACAATATCTATCGAAAGTAATTCTTCCACACCAGTGGATCACACCATGATGATATTTCGCCGACGGGGCAGACAAGACCCCGAAAGGTGTTTAAGTGGCCTTTGAGGCAATTTTCTCGATTGCGCGAGAGAGTCAATGAAACATGATAAGATGCAGAATTTTAAGTTCTTTCTGATAAACAAGAGACAGGCACCTTTGCATTTGAATTTTTCCATTCGTCTTATTATGTCCTCATTGACCCTCTAGCGCAAACGGTCGGCGATTTAAGGCCGAAAAATTGCCTCAAAAGCCACCTAAGTACTTTTCGCGATAACGGATAAAAGAGAAATATGCTTTAAATGAAAAATAGGGCGAATTTCCAGTAGCGTTTTATTTCAGCTTTGCGGTGATAATGTCTGCATTTACTGACTAATTTGTTTTCCTGACAATGTTTTCAGGTGATAAACGTCGATGTCGTTTATCTGCATTTGTACCGGTTCTATTACTATTACTGTTTATACGACTACCTAACAGTTTACGATGGAGGAGTTCGGGTAAGTGATCTATGAAACATACTGTATTTACTGCAAGGAAAAAGTGTTTAAATCTGTAAAAATCAACCGACAAATTACAATCACGAACAACGAAATGGTTAGATCACAGATCGCTGTCAGGGTCAAGGTAGTAGGCAAGCTTGCATTACGAGTTTCTGTCATTTGTGGAAACCGAAACCTAACAGCTATATTGTGACTCGGGGTAACTGCTGCAATGCAGTGGTTCTTGCAGAGGTGAGCAGATATTGATTTTGAAGTTCTGATCCGTATTCAAGAATTTTTTGCATGCATGTCTATTTTCCAAACCTTATCCGGAAATTTTGGAAACTGAATATCCGATATCCATCCTTATCCGAATATGACATTGGCTCAATACAAAACAAAAACACCCTGTCATTTCTGTGACCCAATCCGTAATGATATCATCACATATTTTGTTTCCTCACATAGGAATTAAAGCATGAAAACCAGAAAAAGGCCTGAAGCTTACTCCTTTTTGAATTTTTACACACATAATTGATACATCCTATATCATCTGCAAAAAGGAAAAAGAAAAAAGCTATAGTTAAATATTATAATTAAACAAGCCTGATTGAGAGCTGAAGTATTGCAGCCATTTCAAAGGAAAATCGCATACAAAAATCAATTTAACAATCATAACTGGAAAAATCTCTCAAAGCTAGAATGCAAAAAATTTTTGAAAATGGTAATGCAAAATAATTTAGTAACACTGAGAACAGATGACAGGTTAAAACGATAATGAATCTTTAAACATAAATTGCAAACTGTTTTTTTTATCAAAGGTTAACTGTATAAAACCTGTCACTTACATAAACATTAAACAACCCTATACAGTATAATACACAAATATGCCTTACTACAAAAATTACAGAAAAGAAACAAATTGAAATAAACACACCAGATTCTCTTAAGAAAACTAATTCAAACACATTTATTTTCAAAGTTTATTGTCTCAGCCAAACTTTATTTCGAAAAATGACTGCGTACACTAAGTTGTAGATGTCAAAGGCAGTCGAAGCAGAAATTTTTTTAAAATACTGCTTTTAAACAATGATTTCTTGTTTACTACGTTTTGCAATATCCTCCTAGAAAATGAAGATAAAAATGTAACCATAAATTTGCTTTATGAGTTTAGAAGACCATCAAAACTGCAATTTATAATCTTAAAGCATTTGAAACAAAAGTCGTACTTGAAAATTGTACGCGAAATAAACTTTCACAAGCCATTTATAATACTGTACTTGACTGTACGTGACTTTTGAAATTAAAAAAGCGTGAAGTGAATAGCACATGATGAAACAGAATTATCGCAGCTTCATAGTATTGCCATGCCATTACTTCAATAGCACATGGAAGATCAGAAGAAAGTCCAAAAATCCTACCAACATTCAGTACGACAAAACACTGAAATAATTGCAAACATAATAGAGAAGGCACGGGCCACTAACAGTCCAGTCTTCGGGCCGTCCGCTAAAGGTTTTGAAACAGTCTGCTAACAATTTTTATAGCGGTGACGTCATTCCGATGTCAAGTGAAATTTCTGACCTCTGCGAAAATTCTGACCTATTATTTTTTGTAGGTTATTTTGCTTCTCAGAGTAAAGGAATAAAGTTTGGCGAGTACTTTTTTGATGTGTGTTGTGTAAATTAAAACTTTTTGGTAAGATGTCAGATACCCACGACAAGCAACAGAACGGGAAAAACTATAACCACTGAAAAATTTTGGACTTATTCTTAGACCTCAATTATTTTTTTTTTCTAACTCTAACGTAAACTTAACCCGACACACTTACCTGAACACCAAACCCTGAGCCCTAATCATCAATTTTCTCAGCGTATTTGATATGTAGAATACTACTGCGTGCATGCGCACATGGCGTGAAGTCAGAAATTTCGCTTGACACCGGGCCGCTACAGGCCGCTGCGGTCTGCTCGCCAGTTAGGCGAAAATATTTTTTTTTGCAGTTTCAAAATCTAACAACGAAATTTTTTGGTGCTGTTTTCTCCATTTTACTGTTCTGCTAACGTTCAGTTTGGCTTGTTTCCACGCAAATCAGTGAACCATGTTATGAATCAATCAAAGCACAGGGTTGCCAATTTGGCTTTTGTGAAACTAGATTTTGAAATTCGGGCTTTTTTCAACGCACTTGTTTTTTTTGAAAATTTGGCTGGCTTGTTTTCAAATCGGAAAGGGCTTGGCCCTGGCAAAACATTATCTAAGCTGCATATTCATTACAAATATATTTTTGCGAGAGCATGGTGTAAAGAATATTGCAAGATTTCACTGTTGCCCTAAAAATGTTGGATATATTTAGTAAGAAACAAATGTACGACAGTGTAATTACGGGGAAAGAAAATGCTTCTAAAGATTGGAATATGTATTATATCGATGTTTCTGACAAGTTTTAATGTCTATTTTGTGTTTGTTGATGCATGTTTTATGTGTAGGCCTGTATCTCGTACGACAACTATCTTGCTTTTTTGACTTTTTTTTGGGACAAGGTCTGGCTTTTTGGTGAGGACAGGATGGCAACGCTGTCAAAGTCACCAGGCACAAGACAACAGATCACCACAAAAAGTAGCCTACTACGCTGAAGCAAAGTACGGTAGAATAGCACGAATTTTTATTGATTATGATGAGTGCAGCACATAGGCCTTCTGACAGAAACATATTAATTTTTTTAATGAGTTTAAGAACCATCGCAAAGACAACATCATTTAATTAAGATTGTGAGATGTTGAATCACTCAGTGAAATTTCGTTACAGAAATAAAAAAATTTATTGATCCTGTCCTCACCAAGTTTTCTTTAAAACCAATTATCCAAATCCAAACCAGTTTCAAAAAAATCGCGCAAGTATCCTGCAGGATACCTAATCCTGTCCGTGCTCACCCCCAGGTTCTTGACAGGGCGATTATTAATCCGTCGAATTGGCTGTAAAAGAAAATCAGACGCAATGTAACTTGACAAAGCAAAAGCTTAACAAAATGGATTTTGAGCTCATCATTAAAATCCCCACAAATAGCAAGACCTGTGACGTGATATATAAGAACAATAAAATCATATTTCTATGTTCATTTTCATACCCGTTTTTCCTGTAGGGAGTGGGGCGTGGAATCAGCCCTAGCAGGACTCGAATTACCTCCCAGGTTTCCGGTGATGTGCCCGTGTCATTTTTGTCGAGTTGGAGTCATCTTAAATTTTTTCGAGTCAGAGTCGAGTCATGACTTGGTCGAATCGAGTCACAAGAACTGTCGAGTCACTTCTAGTCATTGGTTTGCAAGCTCGAGTCAATGTCGAGTCGCATGAAATTTCACATTTTTTCTATGACATTTTTATGCTATGAAATTGCGCCCAACATGCTGTGAAATGGCACCCGTTAAGTTAGAAAATGGTGGCCAACATGCTATGAAATGGCGCCCGATAAGTTAGAAAATGGTGCCCAATATTGTTTTAACACGTTTGGTTGCAGGTTATTTATATCTAAGTTTTCTCAGTTTGCATTTTACTTGTCTCTTTCACTCTCAGTCGTTTCAAAAGATCTAGCTCATACTTGCTGCAAGGATTGCAACCTCTCGGTAAGCGTTGTGTTGAATGTGTGATTGATCACAAACGAGATGTGCGCAAAGCATAGTTGTAAGCCGGGCCGGGTTCGGGCTTAAGTTTGTCAAAATGTTTCTGGCCGATTTCGATCGTGCACACACAAGTTTTTTTATACAACTCGAAGCAACGATTTCTTTCTTTCTTGAAGTACGTTTGTTCTGCTCACTGCGGTGACTTCTATGAGTGAAGTGATTGTGATTTTCCTTCAGCTAATTCTATTTGCAAACACAGCTGCGTTCTTTTGTTATCCGATGGGATTAGCGTCACACTCTTTTTCAGAAGGCGACAGCGCTGAGAAAATTAGCACGCGATGGCATTGCGTTGAAAATATCAATCACTCACGCGATTCGTCGCTTGCGTTAGGAAACGATGGTTTATAAACCGGTTTTTCATGTCTATAGCGCTATCCTAAATTGTTCCTTTTATGCCTATAGCGCCATCGTGGATAGTTTCGTGATAGTTTGTTTTTATGTTGCAAAACATTACATTCCGCAGTATTAGCATTGACTAACAAGGTGAGTTTGTACTTGTGTAAGTTAATGTTTTGGTCAAGTTGATTGCTATTTTGGGTGTGATAAGATGATGTACCTGCAGCTACACCCGCACACTACGTTTTTTGATACACCGCAGTTGTGTATATCTTGACTCACTCGGTTAATTTGGCTTTCGGGCTAAATCGGGCTTCAAAAATAAATTTCGGGCTCGGGCTGGGTTCGGGCTTCAAAATGAGGCCCATTTACAACTCTGGCATAAAGACCAACATCCATATGCAGTATATGTGGCGCGAACAAGTAGAAATAGAATGAGCACGACTTGGGATCTCTATTGCTGCTAGCTGCCAAAGTGTGAAGCTTTGCGCACTTACCGCACAGCCTTTCCAATCACAACAAAGCAGTGCTTTGATCAGGATGCGAAGGTGGTACCAGGTGCAACTTTCACGCAAAGATCGTGCGATAGGTGTGGTCCACTGCAAAAAGGTATGTTGTCGCAAATTCTCAGCTGACGTTGCATTGAAAGTGTGGTTGAACAGATTTGGATTGGAATTGATGATTTTCTTTTGAACTTCTTCGCAATTTTCGGTTCAGTTAAGTGGATTGCAGTCACAGACACGCTGGGAGCCATTTGTTGCAGGCACAATGCTGCGTCACCCTGAGCCAATCAAAGAAAGAGTCGAACAGACGATCCTCAGCATAATAGCAATTGAGATTAGCCATTTGACTATATTCACTCTTCTATCGCTGCTACAAATTAGCGTTATATGTGGCGTAATCATGTCGCCACATGGGCTTAGGCTAATACCAGTGGCAGAAATTTAGATTTGAACAAGATTCGGTTTTCATATTTGCATTATATAGAGCTTTTGGATTGGATTTGAATCTGAAAAGCTTGAATCACTTTACTGGTATTTGCAAAAGACTCAAACTCCCATCATGAGGCCCACTGCCATGATCACGATATGCAAATACTACATTAAACCACAATAAGTTGTCAATATATTGTGCCCTGCTGACCCCTAAGTGAAAGCAAAGTTTCAGGTCTACCCCTATGGAATTTTGGGACACTAGGTCTTGAAAAAGCAGCATAGCACGACTAGACAGGCAAAACAGAAAATTTGCGCCATTCTTGATCATCACTGAAGCAAAAATGCCCATTTCTTTGTATGCAAACGAACTGGGTTTGTCCATTAGAAACTCAAGAGATTTTGTAAAAATGAATCTCATTCGAGTTTTCGACTCGAGTCGAGTCGAGTCACTATTTTTCTCAACGTGACTCGAGTCAAGTCCGAGTCACCAAAAATTGTGACTCGAGTCATTGACTCTAGTCACGCTATCACTGCAGGTTTCAGCAATCTCTGATAGTTGTGCTGGCTTCACACCAAGAAGGGAGCAGGCAAAATCGGAGTTGTAGTCACACCACCTTGTCCCTGTCGACTTCTAGGCCGCTTCCCGTGGGTGCAGCCAGCACCTTGCCTAATCGACTTTTTCCTGAGGTATTCTGGTCACGTGGTCGAACCATTGTAGCTGAGATCTTTCCATTCAGAGGAGAAGTGTCTCGACATTACGAGTTTCACAGGTGCTCAATTTGTCGCGAAGTATCACACCGTGAACACTTCGCAAAAATCCAATCTCTGCTGCTTGTACTTGAGGTATCAATCTTTCAGTCATGACCCAAGATTCACGATCATACTGTAGGTCAAGATCGGAACAAAAGCCAATTTAGATCACAGAGCGATAAAGCACACGCAGAACTGCATTTACCTTATAAATCTGTGTAACATTGTCGCTGTTTCGCATTCCGTCACATGTGAGTAAGCTACCACTCCAACATACTTGAACTTCTTGACACCCTCGTCGACTCGGCTGTGTCTACCTATCTAATTCATATGGAATATGAACAGGAGTGGTGACATTGCACTAACTTGCTGGAGTCTAACACCCACTGTGAACAGTTGCGATTTATCTCCGCCGACGCTGATGTAAATTTCTGAGCAGGAATACAGTGATTTAACGGCCAGTAACAGGCGGCGGTCAACAACGTAGGCTGATCCCGCAACACTCCCCAGTGTTTTTCTCGAGGGATTATGGGCAGACGTCTTTGGCATACTCCTATGATTTCTCAAATTTGCAAAAGAGTTAAAATCTGGCCTTGTAATGCTACGACCACGACGAAAACTGCTCTGGGTATCCTTTCCTCCAGCTTTGGTTCCATTATCTCGAGACACCTTTCTTCAAGGCACTTGGTATACACTTTTCCTGGAAGGCTTTGACAAGAGATGCCTTGGTAGTAAGTGCATTCTCTCCTGCATCCCTTTTTGTGTATGGTGATGAGATGATCACCCCAGTTTGCAAGCGTTCGGTGCCCTTCCAGAACACTAGGCCACTTGACTCATGTAATGGCAATAGGGCCATTACAAGGTTCGGCGCGGTAGTCACCACAGATAAATACCTGAGCTAGCTGTGAAGTATAAAATCCCGC
>Ga0210059_1004033_pt1 | contig 23640 bp, 14 predicted proteins | sample Ectturendosymbi2_FD_188042 | JGI IMG/M metagenome (GOLD analysis project Ga0210059, IMG submission 188042) | Ecteinascidia turbinata endosymbiont from Florida, USA - Sample 2 (SPAdes) (version 2) | ecosystem: Host-associated > Tunicates > Ascidians > Unclassified | place: Key West, Florida...
ATGGCCTCCTCTGCGGTCTGTGAGTGTAGCGCAGAAGAACAAACTGTCGACCATGTTGTCCTCCAATGTCCAATCCATCGACCTCCCCATGGACTGCATGGCCTGACGGTTCTGGACGATGAGACAACCGAATGGCTGCTCGACATCTGCCCTGAGATCTAGCGCGGCCAAGCAGTGGTTTGGAAAACTAGCTCAAAAGAAGAAGCTGATATGTGCAGCGTAAAAAAACAAAAAGCAGAGAACGCAAAAGCTTAGCAACAGAAAATTCAATTACCCCTCATTCACCCCTGTTCTTTCATTCACCCTTGCAAAAATTTCATTCACCCTATGGTGAACCATCCCCGGTTAAGAATCACTGTTTTACGCAACAACTTACAAACAGTTTACTTGCATACCTGATTGTTTCTCTTCCAATAAGATCTTGGAATCTTTATGTGGTGATTGGGACCACCTCTTCTTTCATTTTTATACACAATGCTTGTAAGATCAGGAAACATGCGGTTCAAATCGTATCCTCTCGCGGAATATCTGCCTGTCAACCAATCACGCCTGTTTGGCGGCTGAAAAGCAATATCATTCAGAACGTTTCAGATATAAGGCTTAATTCAGGAGTAGATTTGGATTGTGAGGATTTACCCTGTGTCTAGTAATCGCCGCGTAGCGTTAACTGTCTAGCCCAGTGATTCCCAAACTTGTTCGAGTCGTTGCCCAAATCAAGTTAGCGATTATGATTTATTACTAGGGCAACCAATTTTTCAACCTAAACTTAAATTTTTGACTTTATTATTTACAAATTTATCAATTTTCTACATTTTCAATTGAAATGCCGTATGCAAAGCATTTCATATACAGTATTAGCCAACAAACCGGATAGGTTTGCTCTATTGAAATGAAACAAAGTAATTTATCTGCAAAATCTGGTATAGCGTGTTTTAAAAATGTCTGACTACTTTCAGTTTCATGAAACGAACCTCGTTGATGCTTTGCACTGAGGCGATGTGCTTCCACCATAATCTTTTGACAATTTTCACTTTCTAAGCAGTCACAGAATTTGCAAAATAATTCACCCTTAGGTTTAAAGATAAACTCAGAAGTATGTTCATGCAGTATACTTCGAACTTTTGAAATATTTGTTTTTTTACACTTAGGCATGATATGTTGATAAGTAGGTTTTAATAACTACAGTGTATTCAAATCTGAGAATATCATAAAGTCAAAACACTATATATGCGTAATGGATTAAGCATTTGCCAAACCGAGTACACTGTATAAGACCACGTTTCTTGCATTGCCATGCCTACTCTACTTAATATTCAAACGTCCAGTAGTGAGCTAAGCAACCCTATTAGGTCAGAAGCGGCAACAAACCCATTACTATTTCTGAATTGCAACTATAACTTGCAAAAACATATCAAAATGTGTTGTGGTATCTTCAATAAAATATCGGTAACGAGAAAAAACTCTGCTGCAAGAAAATTTTGACATAATGATAAATTTTGACTTTTTTGACCTAATCACTTTGGAGTGGCTCATGGTATTAGCGTGAAATTTGGTTTGTGAACGTTTCATAAACTTTTGAAAAGGCAGAAAAAAATTGACTTTACTGCCTTTTGGTTGCCCTACTTATTACCCTCAATCTTTTGCGTCGTAAAAAGAACGCAACCAGCATACTTGTGTCTATATTGTTCTCATTACTTTTCAGTAAGTTTATTTAATCACTGCAAAAAAATCAGTAAAAGAACTTAACCGTGAACTACTACATCACAAAAGAACTTAACAATTATGCTCGTAGTTACATCGTTTTCAGTAACATAGTCACTGCAAGAAAAACATTGTTTTCAGTGTGACGGACGCGACTGTATGTCTGCAAGGCCAGTGCTGTAATCCTTGGCTTCGTAATACTCAGTGCAATAAGTGTGTCGATTTGCAAGTTCAGTCTATTCCTTTTTTTCGTTTTCAAACCCATCACAGTTGAGAACCCCTGCTCACATAAGTAAGTAGTCGAAAACGACCTCAAGATTTTCAACGTTCGCTCCAACAGTTTTGGCAGAATGCTTGCAGATCTGTATTCTGAAAGTTCACCTTCTAGTAAGAGCCTCTACTGGTGTCAGCCACTGTTTATTAGTTCTGATCGCATTTCAGATCGAAAATTTCTTTTGCAGTGATCGCTCATAATACAGAACAACATTGTGGCTTTGGTTCCGCGTTACCCTCCGAAGAATCGCAAGCTACCCCCGTGGTGTAATTTACCCCCACATTGGGAACCACTGGTCTAACCAAATACGGCATGTTTACATAAAGACTGTTTTCATGGCTACGCAGGTGTATATCAGATGCTCGCATGGTATTAGCTTTGCAGTGCTTCGCAAAACGTAATGTCTACTGTTACGTCGTAATGTCTAACGACTATTTCTTTCGTAGACTCTGCAGCCGAGTTGTTGCTCGGACAAAAAAATTCTCTGCAAAGTGCACCATGTCGACGGCACTGTTGTGCATGTTTGCCAAGTGTGAACGCAAGCACTAGTACACAGGCAAGAACGCTTAAAGCAGGGGTGGGGAACCTATTTACTATCAGGGACCGCATAAATTGTGGATTATCGCTGGCGGGCTGTATTACAATTGATTTTATCCTAAAATTCTACCTTTATCTTTCTACCAGGGATAGAGGCTTCTTATAATATCTTAAGGAATAGAGGCTTCTGACTTACTGTCTAAGTACCTGCTTATCATGGAGCATCGTTTTGACGCGATCTTGTACTCTAAACTGGGTAACGAAAATTCTGATGCGGGCCATAGCAAATGTTCACGCGGGGTGCATTTGGCCCACTGGCCGCAGGTTCCCAACCCCTGGCTTAAAGGTACATACGAACAATGCGCAAGAACGTATACGCAATGCCGAACGTATACGCAATGCCGCCAGAGTTTTTAAATGCGGTGAGGCAGTGGTTGCTTCTTCCTCGTGCTTGAAAGTGAGCGCTAGCACAGTAAACAGACGAGGGCAAACTAGCATGAAGCAAAGCGAATGAGACTTTTGGATGAGAAGCAAAGTGGATGACAAGTAGCCAAAAGCGTCTTGGGGCAAACCATTGACACTACAAACCCAGAAGACCAGCGTAATGTTTCTATAAACAAACGGTACATAAAAATTTATTGTGATTGGTACTAAGGCAGGGATATGTGGTAGAAAGAAACAAAAGATCGCCAGCTCTGCCCCGTCAATAAAAGAGACAGCACAACATATTGCCACTCCTCTTCATGTTTAGTGGTTGTCACACGCCTGCTCATGCAGAAGAAACAGTGCATTTTCGCTCCTACACAAGTCCGTCCACAGCCTTTCCGTGGCACCCCTGCTTCCGCAAAAGTTGACGGTACCACCGGGTTTATCTAGCGCTACAGCTTAGGTTGCTACATACATGAAATGCGCTTAAACGATCAACACCACCGCGAATCGGTCGTCGCATGCGAGACCGCAAGAACAGTTCGAAAAATCCGCAGACAGTCTCTCCCACCAGACGGTCACAAGTGGAGGTCCCAGTGTGGACCAGTTACGCATCTGAGGAGACAAATGTGGATGGCGAGCACTTTTCTACTCGCAGAGACTTTAAAGCTATGCGCAAGCAACAATCTTCCCAGTGGCGATTCTAGAATTAAAAAAAGTAGGGGGGCCCACTGCGGGGCCAAGGAAAAAGTAGGGGAGCCAACATAAATGTCCATTTTGTATGGTGATTTTTCGTTGCTTTGAAGATTAACTTGCTATCATGTGTCCTACCAAACCCAACATGCAGTAGGGTTGTGGATATCGTTAAACATGAACTAGCGTTATTATTCACTAGAGACATGCCTAAACGCCACTGTAGATGCAACGACACACGTGTACTGCTATGTCGAATATTCTGTGCTAGCCATGCAACTTCCACAGCACTGCACATGTGAAACGAAACACCATTTTACGCACACAACTGTGCCGGCCCCACATGAACGAAAACAGCTCCACTAAGGTGAATACAATTCACATGAAAGCGAAATGTTTCCGCTTTCCAACCACAAATTCCATCTTGACACAGAAACGGTAGATGATGAAATGGATGCCGATTTTGCGCATTTGACCTAAGGTAACCTCGCGCGATGAAAACGCTAGAAACATTGCTCGTTTCTGCGTGCAGGTAGCGGGCCGGAGGGAAGTTTGTGCCGTACTCCACTGATCCCACTATAAACCTAAAGTTTTAAACCTTAAACATGACCCCTAAATCTAACTCATAAACCCTAAACCGAACCCCTAAGCTTAACCCCCAAACCTAACCGCTAAACCTAAACCCCAAACGTAAAGCAAAACGGAAAATATGAAAAGTGTGGATACTTGTGCAACAACTGCTACCAAAGCGAAAGTTGTAAACTTGAGAGTCAAACCGAAAAGCATTGGCATACAAGCCCTTAAACCTTCTCGTTAGGCTACGAGGTCGCTGCCGCCTGACTGATAAACTCAAGAGTTTTATCTGAACCGCGTCATGCCAAGCGGATCCGTAATGATTACCTTGACGTAGAAACGTGCAGTGTTTCCAGCGTTTTCATTGCGCGAGGTTACTTTAGGTCAAATGCGCAAAATCGGCATCCGTTTCAACATCCACCCACAGAGACAAGTAGGCTGATGATAGCCAACTAGTTTCGTCAAAATATTCTTAACACAAAACACATAACAAAATAAGCCGTCTGCCAACGGGTTGGTGACGACTAGCTAATCCGATTTTGTGGTGGCTTGTGGAAATTTTGTGGTTGTGGTGTAAAGATAGCAATGTTATGCAGCTACTATTACGAGTGTATAGTGGCGTCCGCAGAAAATTTTAATGGGTGTTGCATTCAGTAGCATATGGTGGCCATTTGTATTTGGTGTGCGCTGTTTGTGACATCACAGTTTGATGTCATATTCTTGTTTCCAAACCAACGTTTTAGCGAAGTTTGTTGACACGTTATGCATATTCTCCTACACGCACTCTCCTTATTTTGTGTGTCATTGCACTGAACATAAACTATCATCGCTCCAATGGAGTAAAACACACTCATCACTACGTCAGAGCAAGTTACAACTGCAAAATGAGGCTGCGCTAATGTCTCGTCAAATACGAGCAGTCGAGCATAGGTGTGCGGCTGGACTGGTTGGCGCACATCTTGCTAAACTACACAAGACTTGAGAATGCGCATAAAGTACGCAAGAAAACTTTCGTTTTTTTGTTATGTGTAGAAGTCCGGCAAACTTTTAGTTTTCCTTTTTCCCAGCTGAAACATTATCAAATTCCTGAATGCTTCTATGTTAACAACTGCTGTTTTGAGCTCGTGCAACTCTTCTACCATGCTACAGAAATTGGTAATGTAGCCAATGCCGACAGCGCATGCGCTGAGCAGCCTGTAATAGCTTGGGATATAGTCAACTATCGCGGACCACAAATCTTAAAAATGCGTAGTGGACGAAAGGTCTGCAAAAAAGTGATGAGATGGTTCCTGGATGCAGACAACAACGCAGAAAACCTAATTGTTACTATTTGTCCCATTGACAATGTTCATTGAAATTTGCATACAAATTCATTCTGTGGTATTTGCATCAAGTCGACAAATCAACAAGCAAAAAGTATGCGAAAATAATTAATCTCGTTTGCGCAGTTAATAATAACATATCAAATTCAAGGGGGGTTTCAACCCCAACCAACCAACCCTTTCCGTACGCCCTTGTAGACTGTGCAGGGATCTGTCTGACAATTATATTGCTTATTGTCTATTTGTCTGAATCTGTTTCGCTTATGACAAGACAGTCATAAACCAACGCAGGGTTGAAAAGTCAGCTTTTGAGGATCAGTCAGAGGAAAAATCAGTGTGAATATTAAAATGAACGACTTTGTTGGGAATATTCTGCGAAATAAGTTTTACGCCTGCTGTTACATCTTGCTATCAGGCACACGCCCTAAACGCCGATGCACCTATCTGCGGCGCTGCTTTGATGCTTTCGGTGCAACTGGTTCCGAAACCTCGGTGCAGTTAACTGCATGTTACATTGAGTAGTCCTTACCCTATCCACGCTGCAGATGATAATTACACTCTAGTCCAGAGGTGGGCAGTTAATTTGGCTCTGGGACCACTTTCAGAAGGCCGCGATCAGCGGAGGGCGAAAACTTCTGGAAATAAAAACGAATCTCGGTTCAAGTTAGCCGCAGCACTAACGTTTCCTGTGTTGAGTTGAAGGATATTTTAGATTTGCATATTTTCGTGAATGCTTCCGCGGGCCACTGAAAACGGCATGGCGGGCCACATTTGGCCCGCGGGCCGCTATTTGCCCGCCTCTGCTCTATTCCTTGCTGGAATTTTATATCATCGTCATTCATCACCTTAATGAAACTTAATCCTTCGATTATCATGCCGACTGTCAATTCATCAACGAAATCATCTAAATCTATTTTTCAGCTCGTACCTTTCAACTGCAAGTAGATCAATGTTACCGAATCTTTCACTGGTCATGGAATTTCTAGGAAATGTTTTCACTAATTTCATTTTTGAAAAACTGCTCTCACATGAAGCGCTGGTGATGGGAAGAGTTACACCTACCAGTAACAATCAAACGCAGCTTTTTAAGTAGTTATAAATGAAAAAATTGTTCGAGAGATATAGGCAGCTTCGAATCCTTCCGAAGCAAATTCTTTGCCAAAGTCATTTCAGGTTTTAAATCATTTTCACTAAATGAGTATGATTTGTGAATTTTTTCAAGTGTTTTTCTGATAGAAATGTTTGACCTTCGGGGCAAAGATCTGAAATATGCGAAAGAATTGCTTCTGAATCATTACAGAAAATCGGTACCAAATTCTGTGATGTTACAGGACATGTGTAGGTAGAGTTAAAACTGTAGTCACGAACCACTTACGTAAGATGTTTCGAAGCCATATACACAAAGCAGCAGAACGCAATACTGCAGCCAGGATAAAATGGAATAAATTAATAGAAACCAATTTTAAATGCTTTCACAAACCTTTTGCTACTGGGACAAGCAACAATCTGCTGAAAGAAATATAATCCAGTTCCATCTCACACTGAAATGCACGAAAGACCAATCTTCCCTTTTCTGTGACTGTCTGTTAGTTTCGAAATGAATTTTTCAACACCACGATTGCGGTCTGACTAAATTTCACGCAGGATCCGAGCAGCTACTGGTGTGTATCATCATAAGCAACTCTCGTTACCCGACCGTCAAAAACAATAACACAGCTTATTTTGCATTTGGGAAATATTGAATGCAGGCAAGAGGGTTTCTAAATTATTGTTTAAAATATTGCTGGCCGAAACTTATCTACTGTATATGTCAACCAAACGAACTTGAACGGGAAATTAAGAAAAAACTGGGGGGGGGGAAACAGGGGGCCAAGCAAAAATCTGGGGGAGGCATGGGCCACCCAGGCCCCCCCTTTAGAATCGCCACTGAATCTTCCCATCAGTTGATTGCCGCAGATTCTTTTAAAATTTATGTAAAGGTAATCGTATTGAGAAGAGCTTTGAGTTACATGGACCTTGATGTAATTGTAGATGAAAAACTGACGTGAAATTGCAGCCTTGCAACTTTTCACTGGTAACTGTGTGTTGGCCGAGATTCGTGGTTTTAAATTGGTAATTAACCTGACTTCCACCTGCGTTTACTGACCTGGGTAGAAACAAATCCGAAATGGATCCATCGTCAGATCAACGGCAATGGGGTGGCTTTAACCATGTTTGGGGAGCTTCGTAGTAGTATGTAATGAATTGGAAAATGACTTTATCGCAGAGACAAGCGCTTGAGTTTGAAGTTATTGGGTGTGAATTTGGGAGGTTCAGCCCGGCTATGACCTCACTTCTGTTGAATATTGTCACAACGTTTTTCGTAACGTGGCTAGCTACAGAGAATTGACGTTTTTTTCTTCACATCAGGAGTCCAGTGTCCAAACATGTGAAACGCTATTGAAAGTCTACTGTTATTAGTGGCGTTAATACAAGCGTCTGGATTCAATTTTTTTTACGAGTATCCGTTACAAACGTTTTTTGGTATGACAACTGCCACCTACAGTATAGCTAGGATAGTGTGTTTTACGCATCACACACGAGCTATCAAATTCAGTTTACACTTTCGCGTTGCTGCACGTAGGAGTTATCGTTGGGAACCACTGTATTATTGCTTCAGCACAGCGCAGCAGAACTGAGTTGCAACATTGCTGTTGTTGCTACGTAACTCACAAATCAAAAGCTGAGGTAAAGCAATACACAGAACACAAAATGCACGGAACCGGAAGTTAACGGGTTTGATGAATGCGTGGAATGAATACGATGCGATAACGTGCATGAAGGAATTGTGCTGTGAAAAGCTTGAAAAGGCTCATGAAAATTAAGGTTTGCACTGAATTAATGTTTATGAAGATCTAATGACATAGATACGACATTCTCCATCCAACATTATTAAAGTTGAAGTGAAGGTTTTTTAAAGTGGTCAGAGGACGAAGAAATTTGTGTTATACACGTTTGTGATTCCAAAAATTTTGATATGAAAGCAGCACCTTGTGAAAGTCAAATGATTTTACTGGCAATAAACGCATAATTCAGTATGTCCTCGGTGGCATTTGTCCGGGTGGCGATTGTTCTAGGTGGCAAATGTCCGGGTGGCAGTTTTCCACGTGGCTGTAGTCCTAGACCCACGTTTTTCGCATCTCTGTGATCAAAATTGAAATTTATTGTTGCTCACGATTTGCAAATGTTTCACCCGATTCGAATTCATACCTTGTGGTGCAATCAGCTTATAAAAAAAATTGGCTCGAAAACAGTTAGTCCTTAGTATCTGAGTCGCACGTCTCATTTTTACTTTGACGTGGAAAAGAACCTTCTTGTATTCACTACACTGTGTGGTACAAATCTTTGTTAGTCGCTTTGTAACACCTTCAAGACATCTCTACCTGCCGTGCTGCTTTAAAGTAGCCATCGGGATTCATGGAAGGCATTATGTGGATTCTTGTTGTGTTCAAAATACGTTGGATCCTTTCGTTCCCCGATCTCCATTCCTGACAGAGATACTGGATTAACGTTATCAGCATTTCCCTGCCCAGGACCTGAAATTTATGAATCGATTTGACCATTGCATAACTGGCGAAGTATAAGAAATGTACCACGAGGAAAAAATATGCAATGAGGTCAATGTTTAACAATCTTTAAAAAATGTAATATTTGTACTCTAGATGTTTTAACGTTTACTCAGATTACAAACACTTTGATGCAATAGTGTTTGTTGCTTAATTCTACGAAACTTAGGTAGCCCATTAATTAAAAATAACCTACAAAGAACAGACAACCTCTGAGTTTTTTCAGAACAAGGCAAAATATTCTAACACGCTTTGGATATAACAACTAAGACAACATTTGTTTGTGATTCTCCACTACGTGTTACAGCAGTAGCAAAAGTCTTCATGAACTTGTTATATTTAAATTTTAAACAAAATGTCGTCCAACATTTATGATTCTTACTTCATTGCCATGAATTCCTCCTATCCATTTTACTTCAGGTTCTAACGTTTCATGGAGTCCAGGATTGTCGGACAATTCGATGACGTAAATATTCCGTTTTTGCACAGACTTTCCAATTTTATACAAACGAGCAACGTCTGGACAAGCTAGCACCGCATTTTTTAGGATCTAAAAATTGTAAATTGCGTAAATATGAACTGCGATTCAGACGAACGCTCGCTTTAATAAGATGTTTTTATTTAGCTTCCCACCCCTTTTGCTTTGTTACACTGTGGTACAAAATTCGCGATGAGTCTTACCTCTAAAATACCGATGATTACCATGTGAATATACGATATTGCGACACCAATTGCCTGTAGTGCAGTATTTGGCAAATTTTTGCTACAAGGACCGATTTCATGACCGTTATTTTTTCACTGAACAGACTGCTAAAATATACCATTTAACAGAAAAAAACATTTGGCAATGCTGGTTTTTTTCAGAAATTGAAATGAAACAGGTTTTTATTCTATTCCTTCGGTAAACACATTCTATAAAGAGTGGCCAGTCCACTTACAGGTGGGTGCTGGCCACTAACCATAGGGCACTCTCATTCTCACAGTCAAGTTGGCCTTCTCACAACGAAGTAACAGCTGGACCAATGTTTTAGTTTTTTTGGAATAGAAAGAGACCTGTTTAGGAAAATGCCCAATTCGAATGAAGTTTTTAGTTGTGAGTTTGCGCTCTGATTAACTTCAGATGATTGTCATTGTTTCATTTTTCTAGAAATTTCTAAAATTTGCAATTATTTTTCGAAGTGTCGAAAAGTCCCCCAAAAGTAAAAACCACATAACACGAATCCATGTATAGTTAATTGTAATGACCAAATCTGCAATGTGATGCCTTCTCATCATTTCTTCTGTGAAGATTTAACCACAGCAACACCGACAAAATAAAATAGGATGACATAAAAAATAGCGGAGAAAAAATAAACCCTTTCTGTGTTATTCAGCATAAAGACATCATGAAAGCAGCAATCGCAAAAACCAACATTTTTACTGCTTTCGGATTTAGTAGTAAATTATACCCGCTTCAGTGATCTCTGGCGGTGATGGCGAAATGCTATTGGCAAAGCTTTTCCAAACAAAGTGTTTTTGTTGATCCAGCTTCTTTTCAACGCACTGGCGCGGGTGACAGGAGCTGTGGAACATAAAACAAGTCTATTTATAACCAATAAGCTTAAATTTTAGAGTCGCCGTATACAAAACATCGTAAAGCTCAATTTTCGAAAAGTACGATTTTTTTACGCAAAGACTTCGTACATAAGGATTGTTGCGAAAATGAGTTCAGTGAAGTTAATTCTGCTTAGGGTAGTAATACCACAGTAGACAAAGGAATGAATACAAGCATTAATATTTATATTGGCAAATGAATAAACGGCTTCAAAAATTCGTGCAAGTTCTTGGTCGGTTTCTTTCAAAGAACAGTAAAATTGTATGTATATACGGTATAAGCAAATAAATAATGATGCAAGAAAAGTAAAAAAGAGCTAACAAAGGAGTACAAATTTAAAAATTCATCAAAGATTTAAAGTGATGAAGTTGACACTTCACCTGGCCTTAAATATATTGTTACCTGCTTCAACAGTGCTGATATTTTAACAAAGTGCATAATTTTAGACGGAAATTTTTTAAAAGCCATGAAAACGACTTGCAACGCTTTTAGAAGAAGCGAAATAAAGCATCTGGAGGGCCCTTCGTTTGTAATATATTGTTCGATAAGTAGTCAAATATTTTTAGATATAGCAGTGTTTAGTTGAAAATAGCTCAAATATTCAGGAAAAAAGTATCAAAGAAGTAAACATTACATGATGCAAATCATTGTGGCCGTTTGCGTCTTGCTCAGAATGTCCAAACGTCGGGAGAATAGCATTCTATCAAACTTATTTAGCTTCGAGTAATTAGCAGGAGCATCTAAAATCCAATATTTCAACGTCCAAAAAACGCAGTCACGCATGTGAGAGATTTCTGTTTTGTCGGAGACAAATACAACATTCAAGGTGAATTACCCAGCACGTCACTATGCCTACGACAGAATCGTGGCATGTGGTCAAGTCGGGAGTCACGTGGCAGTAGAAAATCTGGCCAAAGTACACCGACGGACTCCAGCGCATCCTTGCACCTGAAATACAGGTGCAGAAATGATGGAGACTCTCGGAACGAAAAAAACGCATGTCAAAACCAGCCAATACATCGAACGTAACACTTTGATGATTTGGGAAAATGTGGTAACTGTTTTTTAGCAAAACAATTAAAGTACAAAAAATTTACTTGTTTTGTACTTCTTGGAAAACGTCAGGGCATGGAAGTGATCCTTCCATATGCACGCGATCCACGTGAAAACACTTTGGAGCAAGCACAGCGCAAGTTAGCTGATAAACCTAAAATTAAAAAATTAGGGTGTTACCGCAAATTTAACACAAGGCAGACATAATCCGCAAAAGTGTAGCACGCGAAAACAGCATATGTTAATCAGCAAAAACCTATCTATGCCTCCTTCCATATCCTTCAAGTTTAGAAGAACGTTGAAAATGTGTGAAGTGCTCACAAAACTTTTTTTAGAGGATATCATGCTTTGAGGAAAAGACTGCTACTTTGCATGAGGTGCAGCTAATTGAAAATTGAAGAAATTCATCTTGTTTGCTTCACATTTCCATCCGTATTTCCTCAAGGTTTACTTTGTTTTAGCGAATTTGTAAAGGAGTTGTCGAAAATTGTGCTATTCGTGGGTTTCCTTTGATGCATGCACTTTAAACATACCCTCTTTGGATAAGTTTTGCACAGTTTTGACTAATCTCTCGTGTTAATTATTCATTTTATCTTGAGTTTGTACGCAGCAGCATAACATAATGCTTGAAACTTTAGACCAGGATTTCTTACTAGGAGCAGAAACGTAATTATTGGAATGTTAAGAAACATGTGCATTGCAACATAAAAATTTAGTGCCTAATATCGCTTGATTCAGACAGTTACCTTGATCGAATTTTTTCTCTGGAAAATGTAGCCCGAAACATGGTTAAATCGCATTCTGTTTAAGCTATGTATGTGTACTGCTGTCAAGATAAACAGTTCCTCTACCCTCACTGGTGCAATTTCATTGCCGGCCGTTAGGCGGAACAGCAGGCTTTATACAACGTCATCGTAGATCTAACCCGAGATTGGAAGTGTCTGAGATCATCAGCTCGATAAACACCTCCCTGCCAAGACTTACAAAAAGTTAGCTGTTCTTACCAATTTTTTAGAAATGTGCCTTTTGTTGAAACAAAATCACAATTTGATAAAAATTTGATGGAGTTGGTATAACATTTTCATGGCGAACATTAACGCAATTGCAAGAAATTACGTTCCTACTGTAGAAGGTGATAATATCTGCAGTGAATCTTGAAATACTGGGATTGCGCGTTTCCAAGAAAAGCTCTTTCTATATAATACTGTTTGTCACATTGGTTTTGTACATTTTAGCAAAATTTTCGGATGTCCGTTGAGCTAATTTGTCAAACGTTGGCTTTGCGATATCAGGAAAGCCGCGTGTAGTTGTCGAACCTAGTACGTGTGTTGTGTGCGCTTTGGTTTTCCATAATCATATATGGTGTTGAAGACAAACCACCTTAAGTTGCATGCTACCGCTTGTGCGTGTTTTTGGGAAATTCTTTAATGCGCATTAATGGTTTCACAAAAGATAATGCTGTCAGCCGCTACAATTTCAGACTATTCTCCTGTCTACTCAAGGCTTCCATTTTGTGTTTTAAAAAAATTTAACAACATTTTCACCTGAACTTCGCATTTTTGTAAAACTTCAGCCGCAATAGCTTCTTGTGCATTTTCTTGAGAATCTGCCAGAGCCGCACTGACTGTTTCCAAAAACCTGTAGACCAGATTATTGAAATTATTTACAATAATAACAAGTGTTCAATAACCATAGTGGTAAAATGACTTTTAGTGAATGAAAGACAAAATTCAAGAGATTTCATTTTACACATTTTTTAGTGTTAAAGGTGACTTCGTTTATACTCATCTGCATTTGCAGGATATTTGTTTGGGGAAAATCATTCAACAATCATTTTGGTCTAGCAGTAGAGCAGTCTTCTTCTTCTTCGTTCGTTTGAGCGAGTTCTTTGATCCACTGCTTGGCCGCGCTAGATTTCAGGGCAGGTGTTGAGCAGCCATTCGGTTGTCTCATCGTCCAGAACCGTCAGGTCATGAAGTCCATGGGGAGGTCGATGGATTGGACATTGGAGGACAACGTGGTCGACGGTTTGTTCTTCTGCGCCACACTCACAGGCCACAGAGGAGGCCATATCCCATTTGTAAAAACAGGAGCGGAAACGTCCGACATCGGTATGGAGGCGGTTAAGCCGGACCCAGGCTCTTATTGGGAGGGTCATTCCGGAGGTGTGGGTACCGGTGTCTGGAATTAAAGTGCGGAGTCTTGTGGGGTTGTCCGCCCACTCCGCATTCCATTGATGATCCGCCCACTGCGCCGCACGTATGTTGTTGTTGTCAGAGAAGCTGATGAGTTGCTGTGCGGCGGGTACAAATGGGTGTCACGATTTGAGGCGCCGTGCAGCAGCACACGATGCACTGGTGAGCGCTGACTGGAGCAGATATCCAGGATCCATGGCACGGCTTCCTGGCGATGGTGTGGCTCCGCTGACACGAAGCTCAGCATGTTGAATGCCTGCGAGGATTGGAAGGTTGTCCGCTGGTGTAGGACGCAGGCATCCAGTCACTATTCGCAAGGCGTCGTTGGTGTCGGGGATCAATTAGGTGGCTATGAGCACTGCGGCACCAGACAGGAGCGCAGTACTCTGCAGTCGAATGGACCAGGGCCAGGGTGGCTGTTCGCAACGTTGTTGCTCCAGCGCCCCAGCCGGAGCCAGCAAGCCGCCTCAGGAGTGCGACGCGTGATGTTAGCTTCTTGCGAAGTGACTCAAGGTGTCGGCGATACGTGAGCGACCTGTCCAACTTAACTCCGAGGTATTTGGGCTCGGAGCAGAAAGGCAGGGTTTTGTTGTTGAAGTTGACTTTCAGCTCACGTTTAGCTTCCTTGTTGCTGAGATGGAAGATCGCCGACACCGTTTTCGTGGTGCTGAGCTTCAGCTTCCAAGTCTGGAGGTATTCACCTAGCGTTGCCATGTCCTTGGTCAGCGCCCCTTCCACCGCCTGCCAATATGCATCAGCATGCATGATTGCTAGGTCATCAGCATATGCATACTTTCTGGAGATGGTGGTTGGCAGGTCGGAGATGTAGATTTTGAGCAGTAGGGGCGCCAGGACAGATCCCTGTGGGACGCCGTTCTTGAGGCGTCGTAACCTGCTCTCTTGGCCATTTCCGGTGGTAAGGGTAAAGTAGAGCAGTGATGCTCAGCCACTGCTTCGCAATGACAGACGGAAGACAACCAACAACAGTACTAATAACTGCCATCACGCAGTTTGTTTCAATGGAAACTTGACAACTTTTAGCGATGAGCCAACATGGAGACTACACTAGAAATGTGCTCCATGCAGTCAGCTGTTTCACATGGTTTCACGGAGTTGATCTGGAAAAAACATGCCTACCGCAGGCTGCTAAACCACAGGCTTATTACGGCCGAACAGGTCCACCGGGGCCTGCCACGCCTTTCCTGCAAAGCATCCTAGCCAGATATTTTACCAAAGTTTCTTTTCTGCCACTGTCAGCAGAGAGACGCTCTGTCTGAAGAAGTAAGAAAAATTTACGCTCTGGTGGCAATCAATGCATTTCATTGCCGGAGTCTAACAGCGGGGTTTGGGGAAATGAGGGGTAAATTACGTGGCGAGAAATAATTGGAGTTGTGGATAAAAGTTCTCCGGAAAAACAAGATCCCCTAACTTCCGAATCGCTGAAAATTACAATAGTATTATTATTTTTTTACTTAGACACAAGGTCCATTGGTACGTAAAGCAGCGAGAGGTTGGAGGAACAAAAATGACTATAACGAGCGCTGATAGTAGGATCGGGAAAATGAGTAACTGCAGTAGAACATACAGAGAAAGCTTTCCTTTTGTCTGGCTATTTTAGATGCTAAATCCGAAATCGATTGTGTTTTCAAACAGCGACCACGTTTGACTCTTTAAAATGCTAGTTTGTTCAACGTAACGGCTGGCTAAAATAACGATTTTACACGATTTTTCCGGATTAACACCGCGACATAACGTGCAACATGGCCATAGGATAAATAGAAATTTACCGTTTTTAAGAGCTGAGCACACCCATCAGAAATGTAATAGAATTTCGAGGAAGGGGCAGAAAAAGACCTTGAAGCACTACTAAAAATTTTCAGTTACGAAGTTCTCTTTATTATTCGAGTTCATAGTGTGGTTTGCTATCGGGACAAGCCATGTATGCCTGCATTTCAGTGGACCTCGGTAGGTCTGTGTTTAAGTAAGCTGTGGTATGGTCTGTAGTGGCAGGCCTATACTTTTTAGATAGACCCGATTTCACGCACTATTTGTGAAGATTCGTACATAATTTGCCGACATTTATGACAAATCCCATTTGAAAAAGTGTCAATGCTGCTTGACTTGTTCCTGTATAGTCGTTAGCAGACACTTAATCAAAGAAAGTCACTTTCTGCTAATTGCCGCTCCCCACTTGCGTATTGCAGATGTCGATACCGGGGACTACTTGAGAATAACATGATTCGCTGGAGTAAATGATTGTTGACAAGCAGGGACGGGATGCAGTAAAATCAATGTTATCATAAAAGTTTCTCTAAACTAGTAAGGCGCAATGCCGCCTTAATGACAGGTACTTCCAATGGTCGCAATAAAGTCGTCATTTTAGGACCTGAAAAGATTGCTGTGCTAACCAATCATGTTTAGGAAATTATGGCTTTCACTAACAGTGTAAAAGGTTATAATTTGACACATAGCTCGCAGCAGTTGGGCGATTGCAAATACTTTTTGATGGTGAAAAAATGCAATCAACATTCCCAGCAGCTGGTTCGGTTTGTGGAATCTAAGTGTGGTGGGTGGGTATCATTTTCGCCGCAATCAGCAGAAAGCATTTAACTGTGATATGTTTTTACTTGTGCATAGAAATACCACACATTGATAGCAACAGCTGTTCATCTATTGCGCTGTGGTGAAACTGAAACTGTGACACTCCTCCACTGACTGGTTTGCGAGCCCGAGCCTGCTCCGCGCTTTTGATGTCGGATTGTTCATCGCGGTTTGGTAGACAGTTCGCTTCGCTACGAAAGAGGAATTCGAGCAAAGTACGTTTGTGACGAGACTGCAAATGATCTGCTCACTCTGCTGGGCTTTAGCGTGGACGTGGCAGTCGGCAGTCGTCCGAAGCTTAATTCGCACTGGTGCTCAGAAATTCAACCTTGCGTTAAAGCCCAGTGACATCCAACGAGTCGACCGATTGTGGCACCAAATCTGAATCAACGTCACATTTTAACTACGTCTTGCTTTTTCAAGTAATCTTTGTTGGAAATTTTTACCTATTGAATTTTTCTGATTGCAAGACTGTAATTTTGATTAAACTTTATTTTTATTATTTTTAAAGAATAAACATAGATTCATTTGGTGTTTAGTGGCAACTCACAGTTTAAAAGCTCACCACTAACAAACGACGATACCTGTAGGCAGAGCTATTGGCAATTTCGATTTGACTGATGTGACCCAATATGTTCGGCATTGAAATCCACATTTTGCTCAAACCACGGCAGTGGTTGAGAGTTAAATATTCGCATTCGCCTATAAACAACAATGTTAACATTAGCATGCTGAATCTGCTACAGGCATAAAAATCTCTCAGAGGCATAAAATTCAGGTTTTGAATTTGAACTATGACAACACGCAAAATGTGGAAACACTGTTGAGTAAAAGTTTATAGAACTGTCCATGGAGCTCAAGCAAATTTCAAAGAGCAAAACCACTACCCGGAAGCCGATAGCTATTAATGTTCAGCTGCACTGTATCTGAAATTGATAGTCTTGTTGAATGCATTAAAAAATTCAAGAAACAGTAATTTGTAGAGTTCGCCAGTTTTAGAATGGTAGCTCAACTATATATGATTTCCGGTGAATTCTGTAACGATAGCTATACACACTCCGCGTTCGGGAGCACCGTGGCAAACTTTTTTTAATTTGCCTTTGCACTATTTTACACAATCTATCCTCAAAGAAATACTTAATCAAGATTTTATCATGACCACAGGGTAAAACATTCAAATTCACTATTAATTTACCTGTGCACAATCTACTTAGTAGGCTAGTACTGCACTGGATGGCCAATAGCTAATCCACATACCTTTGCTTAGTCTGAAGGCACAGGCCAGTGCCAATGATACTGCAAAATTAACATAAGCAATATTCTTCATCGTCAAACTCACTGAAGTTTTCAACTTGAGCGTCTGGCGGTTGTCTGCGCCGCTGCTAGCAAAAGCAACAATTCACTAGTTGTAACAGCGTGGTAGAGCTCTTCGCATCACCGCACACAAGCTGTGTGGGTCACAGCCAGAGATCACTTGCGTTGCGTGTAAGTGGTAATAAGAACGATCAGCGTTTTCCGAGAATTTTATAATTTATAGGCTTTCAAGTTAAAAATTATGCTCATAGAAATCAAATTTATTTTTTCTTTATTTTTACACTTTGTTTTTTTACTGCCGAAAGAAAAATTGGTTATTATCAACTTTTAACCTGAAATTGCATCATTATCCACAAGCCGAAGATCTATAGTTTTTTACATGTTTGGCTCAGACGCAAGGTCCATATCACACCAGTTAGAAGAACACAAGGATGTAGAAGCACAAGAACACACATACACACAAGAACGCATCACGGGGTAGATGTTCGCTGGTACACGCAGCCAATACCGAAAAGGAACACTGAAACAAACACAGGCAACTAGTGCATTCGATTATCGTCATCACAGAAGTGTTACATATATTGAGAGAAAAATGGAGATTTGCAAAATGCAGCAAACAATTAAAGTAAGCGGATAAAAAAACTTAGATCAAGGTGCGCATCGCTGAACAAAATCACACAAATTGTTTCTAATCAAGGCATCAAATGTCCTGATGAAATAAGGTAATTTCGTGTGGCGAACGCTTTACGTTCTCAAGGATGTAAAGCAATATTCGATAGGAGGCCTTTAAACTGTGTGCACTGTACTTGCACCACAACAGGCATGCATAAATCGGCATGTAATGCGCATGAAAAGCAGTGTTTTAAACACTAACTGTCTTGTTGTAATTGAAAACAATTTTATTTCCAGCACCGTAATCACAACAAATATGCAAAATGCGTTGAACACGACTGATACTGGGACCACACACACATATATCATCAGCAAATATGATGTGATTCACGACCAGGGGCGTAACGAGGTTGGATAGCGCCCGGGGCAAGAAGCAAGCTTGGCCCCCTATGTTCGAAACTGAGGTCTTTCGGAAGCAAATTACTGCATTGAAGAAAGTACTTGTGACCAGGGCCCCGACATGGGGAAGTGCCGCCCGGGGGCGAGTCGAAAAGTGCCACCCCCCACCAAAAAGTGCCGCCCCCAAAAGAGCGATGGCAATTCCTGCGTTATTATTATTGGTTTATTTTACACACAACGGTCCATATGAAGCTAACACAAATTAATTAATTAAGGTTGTAAGGTAAGCCACGGGTTAAAGCAAAGTCAAGCCTTTCAGGTCGGAATTATTTCATATCAATGCATCACCAGGCTGGAGTTAATTTTGAAAATTTCACTGAAGTGAAATTCCGGGATATTTTGCTAACCGGGACGGGACACCGGGACAGACGTTTAAACCTGGACGTATGGTAGATCCAACCTTAATCAAAATCTAAAACCTAAACCTAAGTTCAGGTTCATTCGTGAAAGACCATTTGCTATTCCTTCTTTTCACCAAAAGTGCCGCCCCCCGAAAAGTTCCGCCCCGGGGCACTGCCCCCCCTCTAGTCGGGGCCCTGCTTGTGACTTTGTTGGGACTTTTCGGCGCCCCACGCAGTCATTCGGCGATCACATGGTGACTCGGCGCCCGGAGAATTGCGCCCCCCTTTCCCCCCTCGTTACGCTCCTGTTCACGACCATATTTCCCACAGTGCATCCTGCTCTAGCTGTGCTTAGCCCAGCTGGACGGAAAATTCATCAAGGTAAATAGAAGTAGTGCCGGCGCTACCATTAGGCGAACTAGGCGACTGCCCAAGGCGCTGGGCCAAAGGGAGCGCCAAAAAGGAACAAATATATAATTACATGGCTCCGAAAGTGACAAACGTGTGCCAAAAAAGATAATTAACATCATGAAAGTGAGTGAAAATCGCCTTCACGCAGTTTGTGAGAAGACAGAGGTACGGCACTATTTCAGGTTTGCTGCAAGAAGGGTTAATATTTTGCCTATTCATTTCAATTTCACACACACTAGGTAAGTTATGTCGCAATTTGGTATAAATTTCATTCATGTAACAAACGTTTCTAATGTAGTCACTGGGCCATACCGGGGCATTTCCCCCCCAACTTTTCTGTGCTCCCAAAATTATGTTGTGTCCAGAAAAATTTGTTTTAAACATATAGTAAACACAAACATCGTGCCCCTCTAAAATGTAATTTGCCCATAAAGCCTCACAAACTGGCTACGCGTCTGTGTAGGTTAGGCATCTTTGTATAGGAGGGGTGTTCGCTGGAATGGATTGCACTGGTGCTCACCAATCTATCAATGGCGTGCTGTCAGGGGCAGCAAAGCATGCCCTGCAGGCCATAAGTTATCGAGCTCAGAGAAAAATTATAAGAATACCATCTCTGTTCTTTCCATTTCTTGAGCAAAGCATACCCTGCAGGACATAAGCATGCCTTGCAGGCCATAAGTTATCAAGCTCAGTGAAAAATTTTAAGAATACCATCTCTGTTCTTTCCGTTTCTTGATTTTTCATAGCTGCGCCGTTTTTTCTGGAGTTAGTTTATGCCGAAGCTTTCACTAAATCATGTTTCAGTCATCCGGTGTAGTCAAATTAGGAAACACTGCCGAAACGTCAGTATTTTTTAGCGTTAGTAGTCTAGCTAAGGGGTTCGCAAATACTTTATGGCGCGACCCTAGGAAATAGTTCTAAATTCTCGCGACCCAAACATTTCGTGAGCATATGATTTTGTGGAAAATACTCTACAAGTAAATATCAATTTTAAGACTTCTAGCGACAGTAGCAATTTTCTTGCACATAATTTTATGAAACTTAGCACATGAAACAGTAAACGACTGCATTTATTCTGTCTAATGGAATGGCAAATTTAAAATGTAAATTTAAATCATTTCGCGACCCAGACTGACAGGCGTAGCCAGGGGGCCATTACCCCCAAATTTTTAGCATATCTAGTCATTTTGTGCTTTGATGGGCGGTATCCCAAACAAAATACTGTTACTCGCCTAAAATCAAATTTTTGGACCCCCAAAATTATGGTCTGGCTACACCACTGCCCAGAGTGGAAGGTCTCGCCACCCAAATTTGGGGCCACAACCCACATATTGCGGTCCCCTTGAATAGCTAACCATTCAGGTTTCAATTATATGACGCACCACCTAATTTATTTAAACATATACCAGCTGGCACGCACCATAAACAACATGGTGACCTTCGTGAACGTCAGAGGTTTGTTGCGCATGCAGAACGTCGTCGATTGTTACGACATCAGACTGTAAAACGGTTTTCAGAGACCGATGTCAGAATCTTTGTTTATGTGAATACTGTAAGGGCTGATACTTTTTGAGATAATATTTTAATTTATTTGGTGTTCAAATAACTTGGCATGCATCTGTTATATTAGTTAACATATCAGTTGATGAAAAATAATCGTACTTAAAAGGTTCTTTTTCGGGGGAGTGGTGCTGGAAGGGACCCTGCCTAGGTTCCACTGGTAATTTTAAGGTACTAATTTATTGGATGCATGCCGAGTTTATTTGAACCTCAAATTAATCAAAAATTTGAAGTTAATTTTTTTAATTTTCCCACCGGTAATTTTAAGATGTGCAAAGAGAATGTATCTGTTTACGTTTAACAAGCAGAGTCGGTGGGCAATTTTACAAAAGGTCCTGCCACGGTTGATAGCATGACATCATAAACTATGAGGGGTTGCTGAAAATGGATCTTGCCTAGGGCGCTGGAATGGCTTGCGCCGGTCCTGAACAGAGGATATATAGCATATACGGACTAAAAACTCCACTTGCCTTAATCTGTTGGCTACGGTGAAGGGGTTGGAAAGGGAAGTGCCTGACTTCGCTTGCATGGTCTGATTCCTACGCAAATTCGCCAGCAGACCACTATGCCCATGGTACATTGCGATCAGTTAGTTTTGTAAACAATGGGATGTGGTGAGTTCTGTCGAACGTTTCAGATGCATGCTGAAAATACTAGGGTGTCTTTTCTTGCATAATGTGATACAATCTGTCGGAGAAAAAATACACGCATATCTGTTTCTGTACCATGTTGTGCCTCCAAAACAAACTGTTTGTCAGCGGTGGTAACAAATGGTGATATGCAGGATGAAACGTAATGTTCAGATAGTTTGGAGATAGCCGTTGCAAGCGAAACAGGTCTGTAGTTACAATGCATCAGTTATATTACCATTCTTCCTTATGCACATAAGCATAAATAACAGTTTTCATGCATTGTTGTGGAATTTTCCCATGCATTAAACACGCATTGAAAAGGCTATACTGAGATAAAAACACCCACTGGTGTCAACATAGGTTGGGGGTGAACAAACATTAGCCAGAGGGCCAATTGCGGCCCGCTAAGCCTTTTCTTCGGGCCCCACATCTTCCACATCGTTGCAACAGTTTCATTTCCTGTTGCGCCCCCCCCCCCCGAACGTACAGTACTTTGTAGCAAAGTTTATTTGCTGATAAGAGACACATTCAAATTGCCGTCACCGTTGTGTGAAAGCTTCGCCACCCACGTTATGCTTTCCAGGTTCCAAAAAAAGTTATAGACACTCTAGGTCTACTCTAGATAATGACGAATACAATTGTAAGCAGAAAAGTCATATAGGTTGTATGTAATAGTGATTTCTTGCACCGTTTCACCACTTTGCAAACATCACAATATGCTAGATTTCGTCGAACTTGATAAAAAATTGTTTCACATGAATACGTGTTTTTATAGAAAAGATAAGAAAAGCTTCTGCTCGTAAATTTTGGAGCCAACATCTCCATTGGTTTCCTCTGTTTTGGTTGAGTTATCGCCCAGAGAAGAATTTCCGAAATTTTTACGCACCATGGCTTTTATGGATTTTGATTGAAAGTTGCGTGACCTGCCACAGCATTAAACTTGGCTTTGTTTGTGTCCTCTGCCAACAAAATTTTTGCAAATTAATTAAAGAGTCAATTTATTTTCGAAATTAGTGTTACGACCTTCAAGCCGAAATTACTGGCGGTATAATCATTTGCCGACTACAAGTGTTATTTTTGACTTTAAGCGAGCAACAGCATTTTGTTTGGCACAACGCCTCTCAAAGCACAAAACGACAAGGTATGCTAGAAGTTTGGGGTGCATGCGGACCCATTGGCTGTCCCTGGCTACGCCTATGTCAGGAAGTACTGTTTCGACAAAATCGGTGTGGTGTCACGCGTGGTTTTCAAAGCTTAGCACACAATGGCTGTAACAACTGATGTTGGTAACTTAGTGTTCAATTCTACTGCTTTTGCAAAAAAGTATGTTACAACCAATTCTTAAAACAAGTGAAAAATGTAGTATGTTGTCGCGGATGCGCACGCAAGATAACGAGTAGTGCAGCTTGAAGAAAGTATACCATTTAATGGCTGTCTATTCAAGCTTTTTTTATAAGGTGTTAAAAAATTTGCGCCATTTCCAATTTTTTGGACGGAATGTGGCGTAATCCGGCATAAACCTTTGACCACATCCCCGGAAACGACACAATTCCTGACATTGTAAATAATGCTTTCAGACATCTTTTCATAACAACTCAACCATCTTTGTTGAGTCATCACCAAGAAACACAGCGTAAGAAAAATTGAAGTGGTTGAGGATTTAAAAAGTTTTGTCCAATTTTTAACTCTTTTCATCGAAATGAGTTAAGTACAGAATAATAGCATTTTTACTTTGAT
>Ga0210059_1004034_pt1 | contig 23639 bp, 15 predicted proteins | sample Ectturendosymbi2_FD_188042 | JGI IMG/M metagenome (GOLD analysis project Ga0210059, IMG submission 188042) | Ecteinascidia turbinata endosymbiont from Florida, USA - Sample 2 (SPAdes) (version 2) | ecosystem: Host-associated > Tunicates > Ascidians > Unclassified | place: Key West, Florida...
TGTAGTCTTGAGTTTGTTTTTTCTCTGCTGTTACTTCAGCCTTTCAACTTTTCACCTGTAAGCTTTGCTTGCAATTTTCAGGACTGAGGATGCGTAATTTTACGTGAAATCGATTTCCTATTAAAAATTTGCTGATCGATTCCTTGCTTACACCCATCGTGGAAAGCACATACTCAAATAAATGAATAAATACAACGTCGGCATTCATGGTTTGCACGGGGGCATAAGATCTCGGTTTAATGGTAATGACGCAACATCTCCATGCAGTGTATGTTGCTGGCCATTATGCTGCGGGCTACGTGCGAAATATCGCTTTTAAAACGAAAGAAGGGCACTGGCCGCAAGAGTCGGTGTTTGCTGTTGTAGATTTTCTTTGTCGATGTTTACCGCGAAAATAACCGCGTTATCGGTTAGCGTTGCAATAAACGTCTCAGAATTTGTAGAACAGCACTGGCCAGATACTAACAGAAAACAGGTGCAGAGTCATCGATTGGCAGGAGAAAAAAAGTGCAGAAAAGAATACGCTGATGTGGGTTTGTCTACATATGGTAGTAGTTATACATTTGCAAGGAATGATTCTTCAAGAGAGACATTAACAATCTGGTGGATAATGCAACTCCTTTATCAGTCAAGCTCTGATAGATAGCCAAACTTCCAAAGTTAACAGTTGGTTGAAAGTGGGTTGTTTTCATTACGTTTTGAACAAAGCAACTGTCTTTCTGCTCCCTTCGTCGGGTGTAAATACTCAGCAGTACATCTGCAATACCACCACCGGTTATTGAAAACAAGCAATAAAGTGGTGGACTGCATGGACAAAAACTGAATATCAATTCATATGCCATCCGAACTCACAGCAATGCCACAGCTGGTTACAAGTTGCTCGTGCAAAACAATAAGGTCAATATAGAAATGGCATTTTCGCACATTTCTGCTTTCATGCAGAAAATTATTCGCTGAATGTAATGTCCACAAAATGCCACTCGGAGCTTAGCGGTGAAGGTCTAGTCCAGCACCTGGTTGTTCAGATTGTTGTTGCAGCAGTATTTTCTGCCAACCTTGGTTAGGCTGACGAGTGCAGTAGAATATTGTAACATGATTGATTTAGAAATTTTCGGACACCAATATTTCGATATTTTCAGTCTTTTTTAACGAAAACACGTGAAGTGCGTCAAAGAGATGCCACTTTTGGACTCCAAGAGTTTTGGAATAAAAAAGCCTACATGCACAAATGAGGCACCTTTCCTTATCGATTATATTTACAGTAAAACAAGAATGTATTTAGGGTTTGTGAGGAAACTTTATTTCGATGCAAAAAATCAAATCACCTCATGCTGAAAATTAATGCAAATAACTCTTAGCCAGAATTAAAGAGATAACATTAGCACGCAATTGCATTGAAGTGCAAAAGAGTTTTTTAATATCAAGCATTTTTGCAAAAGTTGGAGGAAAAAGTCAAGGACTCGCACAGCGAAACGCAGATAAACGATGAACACGAGGATCTGAAAGAGTTTTTTATTTGTAAAAAATTGCAACTAAAAATGCAAAACCTTATCTTGTGGGAGAGAGCAGTGCGCTTCCACCTTACGCAATTTTGCAGCTGTGGTACAGAATACTGGAATATGTTGCACCCCACGCAATCTGCACGTTCAACATTTTTGCCATGTTTGTAATTTTTTCAGGCAGCATGAGTGGCCGTACAGGAAAATCTACGCAATTTTTTAGGAAAGCAAAACAGTATGCGTTGGATTTTTGTGTTTAGGCATGTGCTTAACAACTGGCATGTTTGCTCCAAAAATTTGAATTTTAAAATGAAAACATAAAAACCGCACTTGAAATCAAAAAGTCAATTTTAAACAACTTTGTACGTTCTCCAGCTATCATCACTTGTTCTTATTTGACGGCTTCAGCAGTATAGCCTCCGTGCTGCCATACAATTTGATTAGAACGTAGTCACCACCATCTGTCTTCACTGGATGTCCGTGCATAGCCGCAGGGGTTCCTTTGACGACAAAGTGTTAAAGTACAATGGTCTCAAACTATCTTCGTCACTACGATTTGGAAATTGTTCAATAAAGAGATTTTCTATTAAACAGTAACGGAAGTTGTTTGCGTCGAACAAAAAATTATGTTTTAAGTTTTCGTAAAACAGTGGGTAAACAATAAAACAAATCCTGTCTAATGTCTTCAAGAAACCCAAACTGTGGCTCTAACTTTGCAGTCTCCAACACGCGTGAACGTGTTATTATAATTATGTGTATTCAACTCGAGGTTCTGTCATTATCATGTGTGTGAGGTCTGGGCAAAGTCGTTTAATTAGAATGATTTGTTCGTTACAAACATAAAACTTACGTCAAACCTAGGATGGTTTAATAACTTACCTCTCAGCTAACTGCGCGATGACTTTGCTAGAACTTGACATTTTAGTTTCATGTGAATAACATGTTTTCAGGTGGTAGGCAAGTATGCAAAGATATGTTTCTTATTTAATTTTCATAACTGGAGACAACTGTTGCAAAGAATCTTTTACCGCCTGTGACAAAATATGTGCCACAATGTTTTGTGATGTAAGCTACGCCTGAAGTATTTGATTTTTGAACAGTATTGGACCAACGTACAGAGCAAACGAAGAAAGATTTTAAAATATAAGAGTTCTTGATCTAGGTCTTTGAAAATGACCAAAAAAATGCATTTCACCTTTGATGAAAGCAGAGATGATTCTGCTTGCGGAAGCCTTGGGGCCGCTGGTGAAATTTTTGGTGGCGATCCAAGTAACTTATTTGTTTAATCGCAACACGTTTTTGCAGGTGTAGTCAACTCTCATTCGTACAAGAACTATTCAAACAATCTGCTAAAACAGGAAGTAAATTCAACCAGCTACTTTTTTCCCAAATCCTCACCACCCCACCTAGTACGAAGGACCATGAAATTATGCCAGAACATTTTTCTTTTTTTCCTCGCATTCAGCTCTGCTTTGTTCGTAGAGGTGAGTAAATCGTCTTCTTGACCCTTAAACGCCTAGGTGCTTTGCCAATCGCCATTACGTAACATGAGTCATTTGCGACCGGTGTCGCATATACTGGCAAGCGAGTAGAAGGACATCGGAAAATTGGAATTTTTTGCAATATCATGAATATCACTTAAAAACTTGATAAACTAAACGTCAGAAACGAGAAAATTTAGATAAATTTAACGATTTCCTGAATGTCACTAAGAGTTCCATGAACGAAAGTTTAAAAACGAGAACACATAAACTCACCACATAGGTAAGAACAGCATGAAAAGTCAGAAACAAGGTGTTCGGTGACTCTGTGCAGTACGAAAAAAGTACTGTGACGATTTTATGTTCGTTGCAACATGGTTCCCCACAGTTTTGGTAAAAAAAGCAAAAACTGATAAAAATTTGGTAAAAAACTAAAAATTGATTTTTTACCAAATTTATGGCTTTTTAGCCATAACTTTTGAACCAGAAACGCTAGGAAGCCAATCAAAGGCGCAAAAGACTCGGATTACAGCCTAGGCTCCACTAAAACTTGAGTAAAAAACTTTTTCCTGTGGTAGGGCCCAAGGCCTGATGACCTTGGCCAAAAAGCCCAAACCTACCCCAAATATAACGTCACCCCCAAAAAAACGAAACACAAAACTTTCTAAAATTTTTTAAAATCCACACTAAAAGACTTGCCGAATCTTGAGGGTTTGAACAACTCTCTAGCTCAATCGCCTGGAGTGTTATGGAGTTGCTCACTGACGCAAGATACGTGGATTTCAGTTATGGAGTTGCTAAGTGATGCAAGAAATGTGAAATCTACCGGCTTATATGGAGGAATCTTGAGAAGGACCCATATTTAATTATTTCGTATATATTTATTGAAAAACTCTTCACGTTTGTGTTGCCCGCAGCTTGTCAGTATTTACATCAGAGGTATCTAACGCATTTGATTTGTTGAGCTAAAACTTAGACATGGCAAGACTGCAAGTGCCGAATACACGACGTCACAGATTCGTTGGTGACGTTACAACAATTTGACTCTGCCCAGCTTATCAGTTCGCTGGCCGCACGGAAACACCTCGTGGGGCGCATGTGACCCTCAAGTCGAATGTTTGACCTCGCTGGCTCGTATGAGAGGCGCTTGGAAAAAAATGTTGCACTATTACCTAACATGGGTCGCTTGAGTCCCCGAGGTTTTTTCAGTAAAAATGTAATTTTTTCTGTAAATGTCACAAACAGAAAAACGTGGTGTATATGAAAGCATTGCCAACGCGCAACTTGAGGAATACATGGAGTGCCAAAGTAGTGAGCCATTTGATATGGGTAGTACGCATTTGTAAAATTCCGCTTAGGTCGCTAGCGACCCACACAGGCGTTTAAGTGTTCAACAGCTTCTAAACATGTTATACGTAATGGTCTACACAGGATGCGCTGTGTACACAACATTTTTAGACATAAAGCTTACCTGAACACAAAATGTCCTTTACAAAGAATGATGTTAAATGCCAAGTCATATGCTTTGTAATCTTCAAGGTTTTTCATTGAGCAGTGTCACGCAACTTGACAGTGAACTATTTTTCTCGTGTTACAAACTGTTACAGATGATATGAGGTCTATACCTACTAAGGAAATTTATTTTTAAAATAATGATGACTTTGATTCCGAGGCAAGAATCATTCTGGCATTTGTGATTGAAAAAGAGCAACTGTGGTTCGAAATGAAACTGAAATGCTAAATATGACAACGACCCGTGCTGCACCTGTAACGTAGCTATCTGCCTTATCACCAAGCAGGCTGGAGATTACTGTATTTTGTTTATGGAACCGTCAGCGTTGCGGTTTGAGCCTCAAGGCTGTCAATTACTCAATGCATTCCCCGAACGTTTCGAGATGACTGCCTTTCAGCGTGGCAAAAAATGACACTGTGAGGATGTAGGCTTCAGCAATATAATTTTTTTTCAGTTTGGTTGACGGGCAGTGTCGTCGCAAAACGAGGCCACCACGTAGTTGGCGGCAACAGATCACGTTATCAGTCGTCACGAGAGGCGGCTCAGATGCTTTGAAAGGGTTTTGAAAACGGGCAACGTTTCAACACCTGGGTTATTTCTACACATTGATGGCCGATGTGATGTACACTCAGACGTAAAAAGAAGACCGGCATTTCGACAGGCACTGATGTTGATTGTAGCTTTCAGGGAGCAAAACGTGTGTTTCTGAGGGTGCCGTTAATAGAAATTAAGATCAAGTCACCTGAAGTAACGTGGTGGGTTCATACCTAAAGTTCAGTGTTTGTTAACACAAATATATATCAGTTTCTATACTCTATAAAAGGGGTGGGTAACCTATTTACTATCACGGGTCGCGTAAATTGTGGATTATTGCTGGCGGGCCACAAATAACAATTGATTTTATCCTAAAATTCTACTTTTATCTTTCTACGAGGGATAGAGGCTTCTTATGACATACTATCTTAAGTGATAGGGGCTTCTGGCTTACTGTCTAAGTACCTGCTTATCATGGAGCTTCGTTTTGACGAGATCTTGTACTCTAAATAGGGTAACGAAAATTCTGATGCGGGCCATATAAAATATTCACGCGGGCCGCGTTTGGCCCGCGGGCCGCAGGCTCCCCAGCCCTGCTCTATACTAACGTATTCTTGACAATCCCGAATTTTCAGAAACAACAAAATGTGAAAATTGAGAAATGCGTTTCTTCCCCCAAACGACTGTTAGTCTTGTAACAAACACAACATTGAAAACAAAGCTCATGTGCGGGTTTCCAAAAAAATTGATTTCACAGACTCAGTCAATCATTCATGCTTGCTTTCAGCTGATGTCTGGATCGATAAGTCGGGGAGGAATGACCACAATCGAAAGACAGTTTCAAGTCGACACGAAGCAAGTGTCGTCATTGCCTGTGTTTTACACATCATGCAAGCTCCCCCTCATACTTGTTTCCAGCTATCTCGGAAGAAAATACAGCAGGTAAGTCACAAACATTTTGCAATAAAGTGCAGACAATAGACAGGTTCGAACATTTAATTATCACGTGCTTTGTTTGACAAAGGAATCCTTACAATGCATTTTCGTAATGTTTGCATTTGGTGGTCACTGCTGTCCCCACTAGTTTTATCGTGTTTTTCAATTAAATTCAAGTCATGCTTTCTCGTGGTCTTTTCAATTCTTGCAAAAACAAGTTTTGTAAGCTTTCTCGTAGTTTCTCTCTACCTATAAGTAATATATTTGTACGTCTTTTGTTTATGATTTGTATGTTTTGCTTTCATGAAGCGTTGAGCTGTTGTGTGTGGATTGGATCAGGCCTAGTGCTTGGTATGGAGTGTTTCGCCGAACCTATGTGTCTTGTTAAATTTTGACTTGTTATGCGTTGCATTCGACATTTGCCAAAAAATAAAGATTTGACTACCCAAAAGATTAAGTCTGCTTCCTACCCAGAAAGCTGTAAAAGCTGGTTTTCATAGCATTTACTTTATTGATCAATATTTTGCAAATTTAACAAGGTTATCTAACAACGTTTTGCAAGTTTTATGGTTATGGCAGTTGTGCATTCATGTTCCTAGTCTGGCTTAAGGACCATTAAACTTCACAGTTGCCTAAACGCAGTCAAGTTGCAAAATGATGTGAAAAAACGTGTTATTTCCACTGGTCTTATAAAATTAAGTATCGTTTCTTATCTTGAACAATTTGCTAATTTGAAGGAAAAGACATGTACCCCAGGCTGGCTTCAATTTCTTTGACGCTAACGCAAGCGATCAAAAGATTCTTGTTTTGTTGAAATCCACTTTTCTTTTATGCTATGGGCCTATCTCATTCTTCATTTAACCAAAATTGTGTGATTTTGGTTTGGCGAAAATGTTGGCAGAAAACGAAATCCACAGGAAAACGCTCACTGAAATATAGATAAATCTATTTTTGCATGTTTACAGGCCTCGTTTGATTGGTATCGGTTTGATGGTGGACACATTGGGCCTGTTTATTGCTTCCCTGCCTCATTTTATCACAGGTACTTATGACTATCGTGGAAGAGTCAACGTCCACAACATCACTGGAAATGTTACGGAAGTTTGCAGGTAAAAAACAACATTTAAATAACGCATGCATTTTGAAACTACTCTTCTACTTCAACGGTAAAGGCGAATTTACTGTATCTCTAACCAAAATTCAACTCTTGTAAGGTTTGGAGCTGGATGTAAACATTTATAAATAGCGTGCAAACAGAATCTTTAATTTACAACCCCTGGGTTTCTCCCTTGACTATGCAAATAGCGAAAAACGTTACAAACAAGGATTGGAATTTGGAATGCATTATGGATGCTTTCAACATAACTTTGAGAATAAAAATCCTTATCTGAGTTACTTGTTACCAGATTGAATAAAACCTCTATCCTGAAATTTAAAATATAATCAATTGGTGGTACGGTCGAACAATTACAATTTAACACTTGGGGCCTTTTTTCAAGTAATTGTATTTTTACTAAACCTTTCAGAAAGTCCACTTGAGCATTTAAAACTCTAACGTTTCATCAGACATAAGTTGTAAGGTTTCCCATTAGCGAGCACTGGCGATGGCATCTTCTGTTCAAGCTGATAACTACTTAACTGACCAAAAATTACTAATTAATAATGATAACGCTGATTAGAAGCTCAAAACTTTACCAGTGTCGGTCATACAGTAGTTATCAGGTTGTTTCTGTTTTCACGTTGGTTGATGTCAGTGTTAATGAAATTGCACTTTGTTAAAAACGAAGTTTTTACAGAATGAAAAGTTATCTTACTTTTTTTGATTATCTTACTTTTGAATAAAATTTCCAGTGAAGCATATTTCTTGTGTCTCCATGAGAACAGTACGGAAATATCGAATTTTAAATAAAAAATTATCAGTTGCACCTCATGCATTCAGTCTCGCCAAAAATGAATATCATTGTTTGTTCACGAGCAAAACTAACTTCAATCCGAAAAAGACGGTTTGAAAATTTCAAAGTGCCTTCTTTTTATTGTACTTATACAGCATTAAAATATTGTCTCACTATTTTGTTCATCAGCTTTCTTTTTTATTTTCCATAACACACTTGGAATATTATGAACAATGAACGCTTTAACTATGTATATCTTGACGAACGCCCCACCACTATACATTGCAAAGACCGTCCGGTCTGTTCGAGCACTTTCAAAACTACTAATTTCCATCATCAAAAACTTTACAAAATATTTAAAGGAACATAAGTTCTTCGCTGTTGCAAACGAAAGGGGAATGCGACGTGGTGAGTGCGAAGGAAAACGAAAACAAGACAGTAATTTCAAGCTTGTTCTGGATTATGTACCTCGCCCATGGCTTGATGGGGTCTGGATCATCTGTACTCTTTCCTTTAGGATACTCGTACATCGATGATCACACAAACAAATATAAAAGTGCACTGTACATAGGTAAGCGATTGCTGTTACCTGGATGATGATATGTCACTTAGTAAGCAAAGAATTGCAAAGGGCTTTTGTGCACTCCCTATTGAAAAAAGTTCAAGTTTTGTGAACAAACACTTTATTAAAAGGGATCCCTGCGCTGTTCTAAGGTTTTTAGCACTTTGGTTTTAGGAACAGTGTTAATAAAAACGCCTTCTGTTTGTTTTCATCCGTCTGCAGTTGAAACGTTTGTGACACTGTAAATTCGTTATTTCAGAATAAAAAATGGAAGCATATGATTTATAAAAGTTTGCAAAGGAACGTTCCTTTGCAAATTTTAGCATTAAGGCGCTCCCTTAATTTTTGGTTTATTTCACTTTTTTTTCAAATTGTGCCATTTCGTTGACGTTTTTCAAAATGCTCTTCTCCACTTGTTGGTGCTTTGCATATTTAACAATTGCTTTTCTCTTCATGTAGCTTTAGCAAACGTCATGCTCCAAGCGGGCAACGCTGCTGGATTTGCTCTGAGCGGCACTGTATTCAAGCTCTGGGTTGACTTTGAAAGCATCGATACAGGTAGTCATACAGTAGTTGAGATCATGCTGACTGTGTGTTGACAAACAGCAAGCTGTTTGAGGGCCAAAAAAAACTTTCAGAAATCCGAAATCAAAAGGTTACACCGTAAGTTTGCGTGATTGGTTTATCCAGAGGAAAAAATTTGTATAACTAAAAGAAGATAGAATCCAATCCAAATCAACTAAAATTGGCTCCGATTGCAGTACAAAAATGTTCTGGGGGATCATGGATAAGTTTGCTTTTCGCAACGGATGAATGAACGAGAGTTAAAAGTTATGAGAAAAATCAGTGAAACGTGCATAACGTTTGAGTGGATGAAATTCACATTCAATTGGTACCTTTTTTTTATATAAAGCAGTGACACGTTTTTTGTGGAATCTCATCAGAAGTTTAACTAATTACAGAAACAATTGACATCAATCCAGAAGATCCTCGCTGGATTGGCGCATGGTGGCTTGGATACTTGATTTGCGGGTGTTTGATGTCATTCATTTCAATCAGTTTTTTCTTTTTTCCGCGATCAATGGAAAGCCGACAAAGCGTTCATCTTCCAGAGGAAGCAGAGGGTTTGAATAGAGCGGAAGAGGTCAGCATCCGGTATACATTTCGAACACTTCTCGGTTTAAATCGAAGTGTTAACGATGTGATAGATGACTAATGTGCACTTTGTTAGTTGCATAATCACACTGATTCGTAATCGCATAGATTACGAAACATTTGATTAAGAAACACTGTATCACATCGTTTCAAGGTGATCGCCCACTGACCCACTCAGCAAAAACGGTTAATTTCAAATACGTGACGTGTTTGTTTATTTGCCAGCGTTTCCCTTATCTGTTCGAGTAATCTTCTTCAAGGCAGTGGTTTAACCAAAGTATATGAAATTTCCCAATAATAAAAGAAATGGGCAATGAAAAGTAAAATGAAAAGAATGCAATAAGACAGCGGGTAAAAGAAATCGGTGATGGTTAACTACTACATAAAATTAACAAAATGAACAGTGAAGAATTGTAAAACACGCACTGAAAATCAAAGCAAATGAGTATGCAATTCGTGCATTTCACCATACGTCACATCTTTTTATCTGCAAAGTACATATAAGAAAACTTTATTTTGCTCGATTTGGGCTGTCACAAGTGTCCAGTTGGCGCCACATCTTCTGTAGCTTTCTCTGGGCCTGGTCCCCGCGGCTGCTTTTGCATTGAATGCTACGCTGGTGGAGAGCCAATGGCAACACCGCGCGTGAAGCTTTCCATTGCACCTAACCATTAATGCCGAGAACGAGATTGTGTACAGGCCCCAATACCGTTTATCAATATCTTGGTGTGACCCGACCGGGAATCGAATCCAGTATACCAGCTTCAGTTGAGGTCGCTCTACGCCAATGAGCGAAAAAAAGCCATGCTAAAAACGCCAGGAAAACCACTCCATGCCAAATATCACGCAGTCGACGTAAATGAAAGAAACTTTGATTGAAACATTGCAGTAAAGAAGACGTCTTAAATGAAATGGGCAAAATATCGGAAAATAAACAAAATTAAAGGCATTACAAGTGGAAAGCTTTCAGGTCTTTGAAATTAAACCGATAGTAACTGCTACGATGCAAAGCATGGGTGGCATAAAGAACAGCACAAATGTTAACGTCTGCTCAGAATAAAAGCTACTGTACAATGCGTGGATTTGTTTATTCCTGTCTAAACACAAAACATGTACCTTTTAATCGACCCAACGTTTTTCAGTTTAGAACACACAAATAAACATATGCAAATCTTTTGCAAAACGTATGCAAAACTATGGTCGGCATGGTCACTTCAAGACAGGGTTCTCCAAACTTTCTTGTCAGAGGGCCACATTAGCTATTACATAACACTTCCATGGCGGGATATGATACGCAATGTGGTTGTTTTGGGATATATTACATTCTACCAAATCAACAACTCTTTGGTAAATATAACATTATTTAAATATATAAATATATTACATTTTCATTATTGACAAACTGTCTTTGTGGCCAGTTGAAATGGCTTCATGGGGTGGACTTGTCCCGCGGGCAGCAGTTTGGAGACCCTGGTTAAAGGGAAAAAAACTAGAAAGACCTGCGTAAAATGCCCAGTTTACAGTATACGAAATGCTAGTCTCACAGTAGAGCGCAAGAGGATTTTTTGCAGTCAAAAACACTGTGCTTCATGTGCTCGCATTCTAAACTTGTCAAGTTCCGTTTTCTCCACACAAAATAAGTAAAATAAAAACAAACTTTGCATAGTATAAAGCGAAAGAAAAAAAGAAATGTGTTTTACGAGCACTGCTCTAATTTTCTCTAATAACTGTAGGGTCAGTCAACTGCGCAATGCATTTTATGATGTTTCAGGCCAAGACGACCGAGGAATCTACTGGTACGGATATAGCAGCGAAAAGCATAAACGCAGCTAGGACAACCGCAAGTTTCAAAGGTACTTTGTTGGTGTTCTGGATTGATGTGTTATGGTTTTCCGCAGCAGATGTTCTGGATCAAAACTCTTAATGTTTGAACTCGCGATAAAAATTTTCAATTTTTTCCGATCGGATCGCAATGAAAAAATGAACCCTGCATCGTAAAGTAAGTGCTGGAAAAGATCTTTTGTAAAAATAGCTGCTGTCAATATACAACAAATTTTTGCTTGTATAAAAAATGAAAAATTGCATCACAGTGGGGAAGCGTTTTTTGTGCATGGTGCTCTTAGAAAAATTACCAATGTCCTCAAGGAATATTTGGAGGTGATGCGTGTTAAATTGAAAAAATCATGCAACTCGCATTTTGTATCGGAGAACTGTAATTTTCATCTAACTGATATTTTTTAGATTGCTGTTGTGCTTTTTTCTTACACTAGTTTGTTCGTTTGAACTTTTGCTTACGGTCAAGAGACAAAGTTCTTTAAACAACTTTGTTTGGGCATATTGCAAAGTTGCTTCGCAAAGTTTTTAATGAAACAGGACAAAAATAACAAAAAGCAATATTTTTCATCAATGCTTCTGGGTTTAATATAGATGTTATGCAGTACAAAAATCATTTAATGCTTCTGGATTGATGGGAACACTTAGTTTGCTTGGAGAAGATTGACGCTTTTTGCGTTGCAATGCTTACTTTACAGTTAAAATTACGAAAAAAGATCTTTTTCATGAAGAAATAAACCCAAGAATCTACAAATAAAAGCACATATTTACTTCGGCATTCAGGTTTCATTGTTTGTGCAGAATTACGTAGACAAGCGTACAGTACCTTGTACTGTACTGACGGTATCAGTTTTCATACATACCTGAGCAGGGTTGCATTTCAATAATGAATCGAAGTTTTCACTAAACACGTTCTCGTACAGACGTGATTGAAATATTTTTGCGTCTGGCAAAGACCCCTGTCTATGTTTGGGTGGCAGTGATTGCTCTGTTCACTGGCGGCGCTGTGTATTCTTTTATATTGTTCAGTCCAAAATACCTGGAAGTGATGTTTGGATTGAGCGCTTCTGAGACAAACTACGTTGTTGGTGAGTTGATTCCGTATTGCTTGAATTCAAAATATGGTTTGTACAATTGTTCATGCCATCTGAGGCGTCAAAGCTTTTGACAATATTAATTTTAGTCCCATTCCGCACACCAAACCGACAGTTTAAGTGGAAGCGGTTTGAAGGGTAGACTTTCTCTTTACGTTTGTTGGAGGATAGCGGTTCTGATCACACAGCAGATCAGCAGGTGCAAAATATATGGTCCATGTTAATCTTTCTTACATTTTTAAACACATGAAATAGTTTAAGAAGGCATTCTTCTGTAGAAACGGTTTCTTGGTTGCATTGTTAGGTGCAGTTTTGGTTATAGAAAAGAGTAACAAATTGTGGCGGTCGGTAGATGGCGCCACATGTAAATAAATGGTCACCGCGAGATGGTGCCCATGAGTAACAAGTCACTGTGACAGTCACCACAAGCGAATTATTGTAGTTCACTTATCCCTATATAATGATAGTGCAACCTAGAAGCAGTAGAGTGAACTCATCGAGGGAGCTCTATTGCTGTTGGTTGCTTTCCTGTTAGTTAATGCCCCGAATTGCCATCTTTCTCTTGTGCTTGCCTCAGTAGTTCAAGGCGATGCAGTCAACTGCAACAAAATTCTTCCAAATTTCTGATAGACTTTCTGCTTCGCCCTTCGAATCATCCACTAAACCTTAATTCCAGGAGCAGCTTTCTTTCCTTGCACTTTGCTTGGCACGGTATCAAGTGGATACATAATGAAACGATATAAGTTGGAAAGGAGGGGAATAATTCGTCTTGTTCTGACTGGCCTTGCTTGGACTGTTGCGTTCTTGATTTCATTACTACTAATTGGATGCCAGACAATAGACATAAGAGGAGTAACAGTACCCTACGTCAATGAAACACTAAGGTGGGTTGCTGCAGTGTTCATGCTATTGAACTTTTATAAAAATCATTCCTGGCTGAGCAGTGGCGTACGCAGAAAATTTTCAGGGGGGATTCATTCAGTCGCCTATGGTGTCACTTGTATTTGGTGTGCATTGTTTGTGACGTCATAATTTGACGCCATGTTCATGTTTTCCAAACCAACGTTTTGGTGAAGTTTGCGCTGGTAAGCCATAACAGACAAAGTAAAGACGATTGTTTTGGATAAAGTGAACTATCGCGGAACAATCTTAAACATGCGTAGTTGGCGAAAACTCTGCAAAAAGTGGTGAGATGGCTTCTGGATTCAGACGATAATCCAGATTCCCACCAAAACCTAATTATTACTTTTGGCCCATTTGCGATGTTCCGTGAAATTTGCATGCAAATTCATTCCGTGGTATTTGCATTAAGTCGACAAATTAACAAGCAAAAAGTATGCGAAAACAATTAATCCCCTTTGCGCAGGTGATAAAGTTTTTGTAAAATATTATGCTCAACGGGGGGGTTAAGCCCAACCCTCCCCCTTGCGTACCCCCTTGTGGCTGAGTTTGAAGCTACCCTTTCCTAAAATTATTAACACAGCTTGCGGTGACGCACAACTCCTGAAATGTGAGTTTCATATGCCTATGCTTCTTTTCCACTGTCTTACGCAGATCAGAAATTTTAATATTATAACAATCCCAAAGTTGTTTTATTTATCCTGATCAAGTGTAAGCGGCCCATTAAAATATCACAATTTGTGTGAATAGGATTTCAGGGCTAAGGCTGCGTAACCTTACGTGAAATCGATTTCCCATTTTTTTAAATTTTTTGATTGATTGAACTACGCCGCCTTTGTGGAGAACATTTACTTGAATACATGTATGTGCAAGCCTTAATCATCGCAAAGTGACAAAAGTAGCCCACAGTAGGCTGATTCCTTGGAAGCTTATAGAAAACCTAAGGTTTTTGTATGTCATTTGAACATCATTTTCCAAATTAAACAGCAAACATACTTTTTGTATTTAGACAATGTTTTATGCATAATATTATGAGAGCTGAAGAGGCCTGGTTTGATGGGGAAATGCTGTTATTTATAGCATTCGCAACGATCCACTCACGTCTGCGTGTTACAATAACAATCTTTAACAATTCTTCTACATTTTTAGTAATTGAAACTTGCTTTGAATTCAGAGACAACAAGCATGATGAAATTGTTCCATGTAACGAGGGCTGCAACTGCGATGTTGGTTCATATTCTCCTGTTTGTGGTGACGACGGCGTGACATACTTATCCGGTTGTTTTGCAGGGTGTTTAGACGTTAATACGTCCCAAGAGACAAACGAACAAATATCCACACTGCATAGAGTGCGTATGAATACAATACATTTTCTTGTCTAATATTCGCAATGTCATGTTGCTGGCACCGATTCCAACTTTGCTATGTTCATTTCGTGCCATGTTCAAAAACAGATTTTTAATATTTTTTAGACGTACAGTCATTGCGCTTGTGTCAACAGCACCGGTGATGGCGAAGCATATGAAGGAAAGTGTGTAAACTCCAAGTGTCCTCATCTGTTGCTGGCAGTTGTTCTCGCCACAGCTTTGGCAACTTTGGGCGTTTCGATCGTGATAACACCGACTACAGTTCTTATTCTGAGGTGATGCTGAAACTGAAAGTTCGGATTTTCAAGGAAGGTTAAATACTGTAATCAAGCAATCGATGCCACTGCGGGATGGTTTGGCGTTTTTTCGTAGAACGATAAGCACCATTTATTTCGAGCTTAAACCAAACTTTTCTAGCCAACACTTGTGACATCACACTTTTGTGCTAAAACCATCTTTCGAAGTAATGCAAAAAGCTCTTGCAAAACCAATGTTGCAAAGACTTTTTTGTATTTAAGTTCTTTATTTTGAGCAGCACGTTGTTGCTGACTGAAATAAAGATGGGTTTCTCCACAGCTAAATTTCAAATCTTTCTCCTTTATTTCCCTTATGGACAAGCGAAATAAAAATTTGATTAAAAAGCACAGGTGGGAACTTTAATTTGTCGACAAAGCATCACCCAAAAGTGAACCTGTAAAATAAACTTATTCACGTTTGCGCTGCTGGCGTGCATACTTGTTTTGAAAATGGCGGAGGGTGTCCATAATAACTCAGGAATTTCTCCGCATTTTTTACATAGCATTTACGCATAGAACAGATGTCGTAGGGAACTACAATTTCCTATGAATTTGTGATAACGGTGAAAGCAGGTAATGCCTACGATGCATTTGATAAAGGAGTAGAAAAAACTTTTTCTGTGGCAATTATGTCTTACTATATATTTTTCTTGATGTCTTTTTCACCTGTTCCATCATACATTTTTCAAAGCCATGCATTATTGTCATCAGATCAGTACCTGCAGATGACAAGTCAATAGGAATAGGAGTGAGCACATGTGTGGTTAGGATTCTTGGTGTCGTCCCTTGTCAGATGATCTTGGCTGTCATCATCGACACTGCATGCTTGTACTGGAGCAGGGGAAACTGCGATACAGGATATTGCAAGGTCGGTCTGTGAAAGTTGTGGCAGATATTTTTCATCGGTATTGTCTCGAGGATTAGCTTAAAAATGCCGAAGTAGCCTGGAGCAAAAATTTGCATATGAATTGTTACTAGTGCTGTAAACTCTTGCAGTTTTTATGCATTTCATGTTTACCTAAAGCATAGGTTCCCAAACTTTGTTGAAGCTGGCACCCTTTTCATAAAAATAAAGTGACGTTTGCACCCCCTGGTTCTGAAAAAAGCTTGAAACCGCAAAAACTGTACAATTTTGCAGCATTTTCATTTTTTAAATTACTACTCGCAATACACAGGCCTACAGGCAAAACAGCAGAAAACACTCTGTCATACTGTTTAACTTTCATACTTTATTGCTCATTAGAAACAAACCTCTTTTGTGCCTGTTTTGTTGCTGCTTCTCTAAAATAATCCGCTCATACCCAGTGGCCTAACTAGAGGTATGAGCCAAAGGGTGCAAAACGTATCTGCAGCGTGCCCACTGGCCACAGTAAGGGCGCCACTAAAAAAAAGTTACGAAATCATAGTTAATCTGGATTTCGTGGATGTCTATAGCTAAAAAAACGAAAACACCAAGAAAAACGCAACAAAACCAACAACCTACTGAAAACCAGAAGACTCCTAAATATCAAAGTGTCAACGAAAGGGGGCCCAGTTTTTGCATTTTTCTTGCCAAGGGGAGGTCTCGCCCCTCGCCCCCCGTCAGTTACGCCACTGCTCATCCCTTGACACACAGCTACTCAGAACCACGCGCAAATCGTTCGAGGTGTTCAAATGGTTTCGATACTTGTTTTACAAATGAAGTAAAAAGGAAAATCCAGATTCGCTCGAATATGTTATTGCAAGGGCACTAGAGCATATATGGCTTTTGCACACAATTTTTGGTAACTTTGCTTGGTTAAACACCAGGAAGTATCGTTCTGTACCATCAAACAACAATCTCGTCATAATTGCACCATAAACAAACGTCACAATGCCCTTACAATCGTGCCTCTACCGCCAGTCATCTTCATCGTGGTAACCGCAGCGTGGCGCAGAAATAGCAGTGCACGCATTTAACAATTTAAATTGTTAAATTAGTAACGTGTGTTGGAATAATTGGGCAAGAAAATAATTTTTTCAGTAATACCACTTGGAAGCTTACATAAATGGCGTTTTATTTTAAAAAAGTATGTCCAAGAACATGCAAACTCTCACCCCCGAAAATCTTGTTTCGGTCCCCCAGGGTCCGGGAACCCTCGGTTGGGAAATACAGGCCTAAAGGTTTAACTTTAACTGTTTTTGTGGGAAAGGTATAAAATAAAACAACAGCGAACTGACGTCTGATGGTTTCCCAAATACCTAACTATCAAACCTCCTATAAGACCGAAACTTCTTATTATCAATCTGTCTGTCTTCATTGCATGATCTTCACTTTCTTGATGAATCAAAGTACAGCACAAACGTTGGAAAATGCAGCAACTTTGATATAAGCCATTGAACCGCGACGTTATTTGCTTCTGCAGATTTACGACAACCAACTCTTCAGAGAACGATTTATGGGATCCATGCTTTTTATCGCTTCCATGATAACACTCAGCAGTATCTTGGCAAGTTTTTACGAATGGAGGGAAAGAGTGAAAAATAGATGTGGATGGTTTACTTGAGACACGAAACTTCGAAAACGCGTCGTCAATTATTCCGAAATATTTTTATGAGATCGGTCAATCCGCTGCAATCAAATCATGAGATCAGCGAAATTGCACAAACTTTTGTTGATTTCTTGGACTATCTGCAAATGAATATGCATCGTTGTAATTTCATAAACGCGAATGTTTCAAACTGCTGCAGAAAATATAAAAATCATATCGTTGCTGACTAACCCACATAAAAAATCCAACCTTGCAAAAACTGTTGGATAAAAATACATTTTAAAAGAGCACTCAGGAACAAATGTTTATTCAGCATCAAATTTCATTGGCAAATAAACATATAGTTCATGTTGCGTGGGTGTACCCGTCCGCGTGCAACGAACGTTTGCCAACACCTCCAAGTACGGTGTATTCAACGCATGATGGAAAAAAACACAAATAAGAATAATTGTTAACTTTTGATACCAACTTTTGCTTTATTATTTAAACAGAGTGCAGGGAATATCTTGAATTTCAAATTACTGACTTGCCTTATCTGGAAACTTGGCAATCACCTTTTCACAATCTCTACAGATTTAAGCGCGTGATCAAATTTTTCATAGTCTCTTGATTGCTTTGAAGACGTCGCTTGTACACTGAACGGCTTTTGGCATTTAAAATTTGCTGCCCTGTTTGAACTTTGACGTATGCTGCCCACACACGTTTTTGCCTCATAAAGACAATGACTCCGATGAAGAAATGTTCAAGCCAATTGTCATACCTTTTGTGCCGGTCGACGTTTTGTAAAACCAGCTTCGTTTTTGTCAATTTGCTGTTAGTTTGCTGTTAACTCGGGCGTAAACAAAGTTCTGCAAACTGTAACCGAAACGGAAATTCTTACGAAAATTACGCAATCAGCAAGTGTTTCATGATGAAAATCTCGATTTTGGTTGACACGTGCAACTGCTGTTTCTGTTCCATTCTTTTGTGCGAAACTGGTCAATTCGTATGACATCAAGTTTGAATAAACCTCAGAGAAGCGCTGATAATAAATTACGCGTACATACTGATTGATCAAAATGTATTTAACTTCACATTTTGATAGAAGTTCCTCACACGCACAGACACACACACAAAGAATGCAAACACTAATTTCTAAAATTAGCGTCTTGTTTTCATCAACAACACTCCCTAAAGAAAGGGAAGTGAAGCGTATGATTGAAATCAATCATTTCAAAAACAATTATGTAGTGCAGCTATGTCTAACCGAAATCCATTGCCTGACCAAACGTGAAGTCATTACTTAATGAAGGCAATACATTGATGACTTGCCTTGTCCCCAGCAAACCAAAATTTAGCTCTCGCTACTGAAAGCGTTCGAATCCTATCAGCAATGATAACGACTTTTTTGCACCTCTAATCACTCCATAACCGTGGTGTAAAAGGCGAGTTTAAAGTGCCAGTGGAACTACAAAATAGAATTTAGTTCAGTGCATATGGAGCAAAAGGGGTAGAAATCAGAAAACTAGAAATGCGTTTTGCACCTCAATGTATACATGGAAATCTGCCTGTGCGCCATCCAGACGTGACAGAGTGTCACTGAGGAGCACTGCATCCAAAACGTCAAATTGAAAGATGATCAAAATAAGGACAGGTTGTCATTAATATTGTGTATACACAACAACGAAACCTTTATCTGTGCCGCACAAAAACTGGACCGTATGTGGTCCGCGGGGCGCGAGTTGGACATAACTAATCTAGTACAAAATGAAAAAATTGCAAAAACTGTTTTGGTCGCAAACGATTACAGATGATTGTAATTTAGCAGAATTCAAGCAACCAGGACAATAACGAAAGAGGTTTTCTAAATCTAAAGGCACTGATCACAAATCTTCTACTTCGAATTTGTGTGTTTTGCAAAGCGGGTGGACCCAGGCTGATGACTCGTTTCTCAAAACTCTCGCAGCATGGCCAGGAACATGTTAGCAGCTTGTAGCCTAATTTTCAAGTCGATTTTTTGAAAAGTATTTGATACCACGATTCTCTCTCCTTGCAAAACCATGATTAACGTAATGTCTTCCTTGGAACATGCGAACTTATTTGATGAGAGGCTCACGATATCAAAAGGCTTTAGCTCGCAGTACATACCCAAGTGGAAATTTTTGTCCGGCTCGCGCTCGTTTTAAGATCAATCGCACGAGGACCGCATTCGAATTTTTGTCCAGACCGCACGTCCACCACCCCAACTCCTGCCAGGGATAACATTCGTTGAATACTTGGAACTCGAACTGAAATTTACCATCGGTCCTTATGTGGCAGACATTAGACAATATCACGGACACGTGCGTTAACCCTACGTGTTTCGAATCTTGACGTGTGTTGACCGGACACTGACCTGACAGCAACCAGACTTCTGAACCTATCGGCCTGAGTGTGGCAGCCATTTGGCACACTTGGACTTCCGCACCTTTGCCTTGCACCTCGCAATCCTGACACATTAATTGCCGCAGGACACTGACATGCATGCACCTTGCAAATTCGCAGCACAACAATACGTTTAAGACATGTTGAACATGAAATGAGCGCAAAACAGGCAATGACACTACAGAAAACATAGTCAAATAGATGAAGCCCTTGAATTAACATATTACATACATAAAACAACATTTCAATCGGAGGTATATGTGACTAGCAGGAGTTTACAAAATTGTACCACACAACTTAAGATGAAATATGAAGCCCATACAAACAGAAGACATTTCAGCAATGGATGACAATATCACCGGATGATTGTTTACTGGCAATAATCCACTTGACACAGCAAGGAAAACAGAACACTTTTCAAGGTATAAAAAAGCAGTCATCAATAGAATACAGATGGACGGTAAATTTAATGCAACACTTGTGAACTCTAAAAGAAAAAATTATTGGACACTATGCACTTGGTAAGACGGCACTGAAGCATGACACAATCTCACTGTATGTATATCAGTTACATGAAGGAAACACTACATAATGAAAACAGTACATGGCACGGGGCCAAATCACTTGCTGGAAGGTTGCCCCTATGTTTGATGTATTTTGCAAAGATCAAAGTACAACTGTTATCGCGTACACCAAGGATCGCACCATCACAGAAATGAAAAAATAGCACCGCACTTCGGATGCACGCAGCAGTCAACTGGGTTTATTTTTTCACTGAGACATTTCGGTCATTTGTCCCATAACAGTATTAAAACTAGCCGTAATAGCTTTCATTAGTCTGCCTTTTCACGTATCGCCGAATTGACTTCATTTATTTCGGTCATTTAAAAAGAATTCGGTTGATGACCGACAAATGACTGAAAAAATAAACCCAGGCAGTCATGCAAGCAAACTATTTATGCTGGCGGTGTCAATGGTAGGAGTTACATTTAAAAAGTTTGCTGTACCAGTAAGATAGGTCTGAGTGTTCAATATTGAGGGTTTGGTAAAATCGATTGGTTGTTTCATACGATTCAGCTAAAAAGACGGAAACAATACAAAAAAGTGTCATAAAAAAGCAACCAATGGTCAGTAGAATTGCAATAAATCAAAAATAAAGTGGCAAGAGAATTGATCAATGTAAACAAACATTATCACTGTGTTAAAATGATTGGTGAAAGACGATGGCGAACATCTAATCAATGAACGCAATTATTTGTTATTGGCAAGCAGGGGCGTACAGAAGTCTGACGATTCCCGGGGCGATAACTTAACTGAACGTCCCCCAACCCATTTCTAGTATTGAGGATCGTGGGAATAGATACAAGCACAACAAACTACTTGCCCAGACCTTTGGCATGTGACAAACGCTATTCGTCATAAATTTATGTCTTAATTATTAATTAAATTTAGCCTAGAGCAGGGGTTCCCAACCTTTCTCTGACCTTGTACCCCTTTAGCATTCCGACTGATGAGCATGTACCCCTTCAGCATTTTGACAGATGAACATGTACCCCTAAAATTTCTATGACAAAATATATTCATCATGATTAAGCATAGATATATTTAACAATTACCATATAATCGTTTTTGAAAGTAATATTCACTGATATATGTATAAATATTTGGAAATAAAAGGTATGCAAATATATATTTATCTTCTATTGTTAACCTTAAATGCACCCCTTCCGATAGGCAAATGTACCCCAGGTTGGAAACCTCTGGCCTAGAGCCATCTAAATCCGGCCCTGGAATTAGTCTGTGAACAGTCCATGGAAATTAGAAAAATCTTCTCAAAACAGGCCATTGAAACTAAGAAAAAAACAGTCAGTAGGCAGTGCGTCACTCAGGCTGAAAAGAGTATGTCTTTTCGGATAATCGCAAGTGTAACTGAATTTGCGTCCTACAAACCTATAATGCTATCAGTTGTTTTCGAACGAGTCGGAGGAGCAGCGCTCCGCGTCAGAGTCGCGATTGAATGAACTGAAGGCTGCTAATGCTTTTTGACGCCTTTGACGCCCGCCGTTCCAATTGGACGCAACAGCTAGAACCTTTTCTATCTCTTCTTGCTTTTACTCATGCTACTTTCCCGGTAGGATGTATACTGTAGAACTTCTGGAAAAGAAATAAACCGGTAAGCAGTTTGAAGTTAGCAACCAAAAAAAGGATTGGGCTCAACACATTAACAAGCAATACGCTGTGTTGCTGACACCTTTTGCAGTGCTTGAAAACTCCCGTTTTGTGACCACCGAGCGATAAAGTTCATGCAGAACTGCTTTAGCTTTAGACCCTGTTGAGAAGATGCTAGCAGTACTCAAAAACGATGGCCAGTTGCCCCAGATTTTACCCCTGTATTCGCCACTGCTGCATACGTGCATAATAATGCTAGAACAACACCACTCTAAAAACAGAGAGTGCATCCTCAGCTGCTCTAAACAGGTGGTGTATCGCTTTTATAGACATTGCAACTTAAAGTTGAAAATGACAAAAGTGTAGCAACAATTACAGTGATTCAATGATGGACTTGTGAGTAATGACAACTGAAGGGTCATTGCAACAGAATAAAGCTAAGGCCAATTTAAACGTTTCACTTGTTTAATCTTCCCACAGTGAAAAAAACACGATATCACTACTTACTGTCTAAAACAGCACGGATGTTATGGTGACGGAAGCAAACTGGTGTTTGACGCTCTTTTGTCTCCTAATCCCGACCAAGAGAATTGCACAGCTAGCTCTCGTTTCATGAACATTTTCATGAAGCTTCTGATGGTTGTTCGAAGAGTCTTCCGCAGAGATAATTAAATCTGTGCAGAGATAGCTATATATGCGCAGAGATAGCACTTTTTGTGCTAGATCTGTTAGATATAATATTTTTACAAACGGCGCCCCATAGTAACGAAGCATCTCGAAACGCTCTGTTGCAGCTAGGTTTAGTTCAGATATCACTAATGGATATATCCTTATATTCGTACTTTACCTAACCGGTTAACTTGATCAAAACGGTAATCGTTAGACAATTGATTGCACAAGATTTGCGTGATGAGTTGATTGCGAAATATTTATACACAGCTTTATTGTGAATAGTATACACGCATGCACTGTATAAGCTTTCATATAGAAAATCATGCATCATTAACTTTTAGTAACGCATTTCTCATAAACAACAATGCTGACTTTACCTTACAATGCGAAAGAACTTGTTTGTAAAAATTATAATTATGGGTTTCAGTAAAACTAAAGTGGCGGTATCTGGAAACAAATGTCCAAACTTACTAAAAAAGCGTAAAGCGTTACATTTTTATCCTGTTAACCGACAGAATTATACCTGGATATCGGATAGCAAAAAACTCTTATCATTTAGTCGGTTTATCGTTATTCGGATAATCGAACCCTAGTTGCAATCTTTCGGTAGTCGTTGCGTTAGATGTGCCATTCACCACGAAGGGATGTGCTCGAAGAATAACACCCGGATGTGCGTGCGGTACGAACAAGCATTGCAGCGAACCGGATCATTGACCTCTGTAATGCTTGTGAATCTGGTGAACAGTTGATCATATTGTCTAATGGTGAAGACAAGAGTTATCTCGTCGACTTAACTGTAGACAATATGATCAACTGTTCACCA
>Ga0210059_1004035_pt1 | contig 23637 bp, 16 predicted proteins | sample Ectturendosymbi2_FD_188042 | JGI IMG/M metagenome (GOLD analysis project Ga0210059, IMG submission 188042) | Ecteinascidia turbinata endosymbiont from Florida, USA - Sample 2 (SPAdes) (version 2) | ecosystem: Host-associated > Tunicates > Ascidians > Unclassified | place: Key West, Florida...
ACTGTATTTGGTGAACGTGCATTGACTCTGCACATCTTAAAATTGCAGGGGCGTCCTAGGCAAGGTCCATTAAGTGTCCTAGACAAGGTCTCTACAGCATCCCTCCCCAGAAAATACCCTTTTCCGTTGTACATCTGGCGTAGATAAGGACAATTTTTGCATCATGCAAATTTTTTAGATGAATACCGAGTTTATTTGGACACATAGTTCATCAAAATATTATCTGCACAAGTTACAAGCGTACTGCATTCATATAAAGAAAACATCTAGAATAGGCCTCAAAACATTGTTACAGTCCCGTTGCTACAATCTGGTATTGTAACAATCAACGAAGTTCCACATACACACCAAACCTCTGACCTTCGCGGACATCACAAAGTTGGTGATGGTGCGTAACAGTTGGAAGCTGTTTGGTTAAATAAATTGAGGTGGTGCGTCCAATGATTAAAAATCGAAACTTAACTGGTCTACAGTACTACTAACGCCAATAACGCTGATTGGCCAATAGCGACACTTGGAACAGAATGGCTGATGAAACCCTGGATGCCTGCTTGAGTCTGTCGACTACCAAAATTAATGCGGACATCGACTTAACCAAAACTAAGAAACAATAATTTGTTTTGTTATTTTCTTGGTGTGTTTGTTATTTTCTTGGTGTGTTTGTTATTTTCTTGGTGTGTTGTGTACCTTTTTTCCAGCAGAAAATCTCTATTTTGAGTCCCAAACAATGAAACAGAAAACTTCAAAGTGAAAATTACCTTCGAATCCAACATTGCGTTAGGCGTACAGCAAACATTAGGTCTGCTGGAAGAGCAAACAAGTCTCCTAATCGCAATGGAACTTTTCTCTTTGAGGCCTGCAAATTTTTCCTCAAACCGTAATGTGGCCCTCCAGGCTCGCAGTCTTGGACCACCCTGTTTTAGACTCTTTGCAACACTAATGATGTTTTTGTCATCTTGCTGATAATGACCACTTTAAATATTCATCAAAGCAATTTTAAGCATGTTCAATGCACTAAATTACGTCTTTCTTGTTTATTCGTTATTTTACATTTGCTCGTTTTATTGTTTTACTACGAAAAAGTTTAATTGGCTGTATTCTCCCTGTACATCAATGGCACATATCATGAATTTTCACCTGAACGATGTGTATGATTTTCAATATCGTGGTCGGATGGTTCGCAGACAGTTGATGGGCAAGAACAGTTGAACGAAATTTCCCAGAACTCCTTGATGAAAGGACTTCCCGGTTGCGAGCTGGGAGTAACAGACTTCAGAAAGTCGCGAAATCCTGGCATTGCGCCTCCACGAGTTGCGATGCCAAGCGTTCCCGCAAAAACAGTGGCTGCGCAATATAAACAATCATATGATACAATATAAACAATCATACGTTACAAATCAGATCAGACTAGTCCATGCAAACGGAACATTCTAAAAACGAATCTAAGTTCTTTGATAATTTTTCAGCTCTTTTCAAAACTTAATGACTATGCCGAAAATGAAGATGAACCGAAGCATGAACACCTACAGTTAGGTGAACAAAAGGATCGAGGCAGCATACCAGTCGGAAACATCTGCAAACGAATTTCCGAACTTTCGTTATTTCTTTCGTCGCGTGCGGATTTATGTCGGTGCTCTCTACTCTTTTTCCTAACTTTTTCTGTTACTGCTTCAGTTACCGCAACGTAATGTATATCATGCCTTCAGCAACAAAACGTTTTCCATCAGCGAAGCATATAACATTCTAACTGAACCTTAACGTTTTATTGCTTCATTTCGCGTGTTTCTTCTTGGTTGAAAACTGAAACAGCCAAAAGCATCCTGTATTTTTCGTCATTGCCCAACCAAAACTTGTGGAAAACCAACTGAAAGCAGGACACAAGCCTGGTAGTTGATCGTCAACAGTTCTAATGCAGTGGCCAGGCTGAACATGTGTGCTAACAGAAACCACTTTACTAGTACTATTTTCTTTTTGCTTTCAAGTAAACCCACGCTCAGTGGCGTAACAAGAGGTTTGAGCTAGGGGAGAAACGTTGCTGAAAGGGGCCAACTAGCTAACACTCAGAAAAATCTTGAAAAATGATAGTGAATCCGAATGTGGATGGCTGTACTAAAACCCTATGATTCTATTTGAATAACGGCTGATGATGCCTACTCTGTAAGATCTTAAAGTGTCTGATTCTTTGCTGAGAAAGGATCTCTTTCCATAGACAGTCACCGGAAAATACTCCGAAAAATGCAAAGAAATATCAACCTACTGGAAACCAAAAGAATACTAAACCCGAAATATAAGCCAAGTGGGGGCCGTTTTTCACGTTTAGCTTGCCAGGGGAGCAATTCGCCCCTCTGCCTCGTCAGTTACGCCACTGCCCAGGCTGTTTTATCGTTAAACCCAAAACAAGAGACACCGATGACAGTCGGCAACCTCTGTTATGGCCAAAGAAATCACCAACTCACGCCCAGCAGCTTGGACAGTTCTAGATGAGGCCCATGCTTCGCTGGCGATCCACGTCTTTCCAGTAACATTTTCTTGTTCCAAATACTTCGCCAGTTGTTTTAAGGGATCGGCGCCGGTAAAGGCAACGAAGACGGTTGCATTGAATGTCTTAATTTCTTTGGCAATTCGCAGTAGTTCATCCGGACTCATTGTCTGTAAACCAAACACTTCACTTCAGAACACTCGCACGTGTGCTTGAGATGAAGGAGTGACAATGGTTCCAACGGCATCCTTCTGGTCTAAATGCAAAGCATTGGTCGATTTTGGAATCACACTCTGTGTGCGCCACTGACTACACAAGAGGTACTTCAAATGGCTGATATGCCACTTAATGAGGAGTGTGATTTGCGGAGAGCTCCATGCTGAGCTTGCCAGAATTTTGTCAGAAGTTAAATCTTTGCAGTTTGCGTTTTCTGTTTAGAAATGCATGCTTGCAGTTTTTTCTAATCAAGACCGACACGTAACTTGAAGCATGTCTTCAGTCTTGCAACACGAAGTGACACATGCCACGTCGATGCCCAGTGCAGCCGATACTGCGAGGCAACCTTTTGCGAAACAGGTATGTTGATGGTACTTTGCAACGTATCGCCACGATGCCATTATTGTCGTATCAGAAACACAGAATATTTTGCTGAACAAAGACGCAAATTCAATGCTTTAATGGTTCGATTCAGTTGTTTCACGTATTTTCAACTCTGTCTGAATCCTCAAAGGGAAAATTTAGGTTTGTTTAAACATTTATAAAAAATGTTCCAATTTTTAAACAAACCGGGATTTTTTCTTTGTTGTGAATAGAAATTAAAACAATTTTTACTGCGCTTCACTTTTTTGAAAAAAGTGGTACGTGATTTTTAAATTCTTTGATTTAATGTGTGTTGTAGTTACTTAAGATAAACGTGTTATTCGTGCGCAGTTGATAAGAACATGGAGCAAAGAAAACTATTCTTTGCATTGACAACAAACGTAATAGTCACATGCCGTTAGTGCGTCTACTTTTCTCCGTCACATAATGTCAGTTTAACGAGAATATAATCAAAATCGAAAAAATAACAGGGTGAAATTCTTCACAGGGCTACTGACAACAATTTAGAAAAGGTGACAATGGTATACAATGGGCTGCAGTAGAACTCGTTCAAGTCAACAGACTCGACACCCCAAGGGTAATAGAATAAAGTGTGGTCTTAAGACAAACTGTCTACTTATGTAAATACAGGTAGACTACTTGCACAATGTAAGTAATGTGAAAGACTTGTAGGTTTTGCTTAATAACATATTTAATAGAACTATTCTGGAAATTTGGGATGGTGCCTCTCATGATGGCATACTTGTGACAAGGTTGTATTTCTTTGTAGAGCGCAATGCTGCAATGTAGACAACTCCACTTTCTGAAAATTTAGGCAGGTCTTAAACCGGCGCGGTCTGCTGGAGACGCCAAAGACTGATTGTGGTAAGTAAACTTCTGGGATATTTGCCTTAATTAAAGTGATAATGACAGTGTAAAAATTGCATAGCTATATTCTTTGTGTGTAGATCAGTGTTTTTGACCTTTCTGTTGGAGCGGAACCTTCCACGAATGTCTGCATTACAAAAGGATAAGGGCTGCCGTTCGTAAAAAATTATATCGGACACAATTAAAACAAAAAAATTGCTCAATCAGACAAATTTATTTACATCCGAACAGATTTAGTTACATCAGAAAGATTTAACTAAGCCGGACAGATTTAGCTAATTCTCTTCTGATTTAACTAAATCTGTTCCGTTTTAACTAAATCTGTCTGATTTGGCAGTTTTTTGTGCTAAATGTGTCCGGTAAATTTTTTTACGAACGGTGCCCCGCGCAAGGAACCCGCATGTGTGGTGATCTGTGCGTATGTTCTATTTATTTCATATACCATGATTACGCAAATGTTGAGTGCAATAAACATTTACATCATTTCTGTCTTCCCTGGCCGCCTCAGCGAAGATGTTGTAAATGGATGCGATTTCGGTCTGTTTCGTTGGAACCCCTGGTTGTTACTCGAAAACATGATACTAATTACGGTTGAAATATACTAGTGCAGAGTACAATACAGTATCGTAAGTCGTAACGGCGTGTACGGGTTGGTGTCGTTGGCAGGATAGGCTTGCTAATCAAGTCCATAATTAGTATCACGTTATCCATTACTACAGTGGATATAAAAATTGCTGCAAATAATGTTTACAGGGATTGGTCAATTCATCACTTTAGCATCACCACATTTTGCAGAGCGTGAGTGTAATCAGAATATTGTAAAGACTTTAGTTTCCATAAAGGCTAAGAATATTACTTTTTCTTGCACGTCAAAACAAGTGTCTGTTGGTGGGTTGAAGTTTGGGACATAGAAGTAAACGACCCGCATGATTTCCCAGATCAGAATGAACGCAAAACAGTGACCCTTCAAGTACTGCTTACTGTAGTTCAGTGTAGCATAACATACTGGCGCAACCCACAGTACAAAAGGCTCTAAATATACGGTTGGGCCTATGCGACCAAGCTAACGGGCTTATAAGCAGATCTATTTTCAATCCCTTTATCATCATCTGAAATATGCAGTGCACTGTAAAGCCTACATAAGAAACATTACGTCAGTCTGCTCCCACCGTATGCTTCCTGCACTTGATACTGAAAAGCAAGCAGTTCAGTTTGGGAATGCGCCAGGTTGCAAGCACTTTTTTTCCGAAATCTCAGTTCACAAGTAAAAACAACTGACGAATGAAAAAATACCTTGTGCATTCCTAAGTGTGAGAAGAGCTCTTAAAATTGTCCAAGCTTGCAATATCTAGAGTTTTTCAGTGCACGATTGAAATCATTTTTATTCTTGCTAAAATCGATAATTGTTTCTGTAAAATATTCGACTATCATTTGATAAATTCCAGAAAAACTAAGCAAAACTTATGCAAGCTATTGATAGCACACTTTTGTGGACTAAATCTAGTTTAAACTTCTTGGAAACGAAACAGCTTTGATTGGTATTTTAAGCGCATTTAAAGGAGCTTGAAAATGCTGAAACCCTCCATATAGTTGCGTTTGCAGTGCGAACACAAGCACTAAACACACTCTTGCCCATCCGACTCACATTTCAAGCAGATTGAACGGGCCAAGCTTGCTGAGATAAGCACGTGAACATCAAAAATGCATCGCGTCAAAAAAACAATTTGCAGCAGGTTTCGATGCGTTCTACGAATGTAAGAAAAACTAAACCGAGCACTCGTCACACAAGCGAAACATTGCATTTTGGATATTTTACTGTAACTACCCTTCTCATATCACGCCTGTTACTTCGATGTTGCAGTGAAAAACAAGCGTATAGCCGGAAAAGCGCCCTGCAAGAAATTTGAATAGAAGCAGAGCGTTTACTACGCACCACAACCTTGCCTCCATTAAAAGCATTTAGCTGTTTGTACTGAATCCGCGTTTGATCGCTCAGTGCATATACTTGCCGCGACATGACTTTGAACACGTACAACGTGACGCTCTCAATCACACGGAGCCAACACTGGGATTGTTGGTGGCACTGGTAATATTTGTTGCATTGCATTGACAAGCATGTCAGTAACTTCATTCGAAATACAGACCAAGTTTCTTGTTTGTTAAGTAAAACTATCACAGCTGCCAATATTTCTTAACTGGTCAAAAATGTCTGCCCAATCCTGTCCATTTTCTTCATATCTCTGATTAAATTAATACGTTTAAAATTTCTTTTGTCACAAAACTTTGGTAGGCGTTTTGAGCTCCGAAATGTAAAACAAGCTGTTTCCACCGAGACATGCATGTGTTGGTCAAACAGGTTTCACCCAAGCTAAGTAGTGGTCACGCCTTTACTACATACTAGTTATGAGCAGCGTCAGTTGTACAGTTTCTCAGCCAATTATTATTTGCCACAGGGCGGGACGCTTTCATAAAAACTGAAGGAAGTTGCAAAACTCCAATGTTGTGAAAACCTAAACCATGGTGCTACAACTTTAATCAGAAGTAACAGCGGATGTAAAACTCTTCAAGGTTTTATTTGAAAAGGGTCAAGCAAAAATTCTCACAACTTGAGAATTAAACGTTTCTATGTGCTTGGCCTTGTCCATTTTTTGTGTTTCTAAATAGTACAGGCTATAATACATTTTGCCAACTATGTGCTCAAAGTCATGATTTCATTCGCATCTCTGCCTTTATCCACAAATATAAGGTTTTGACGCAAATATACGATTTGTGTCGCTCAGCGAGTGCAGGTCAAGTTGTATGATCTTAAAAAAGATTTACCTTATAAAATTTGTAAAGCACATACAGTATTTTTTATATTTTGCTGAAGTAAATGACTAAAAAGGCAAAAGGCTTGGTTTAGCAGTTTGTCAACGAAGCTACCGTACTTTTAAAATAAAGAAAATTTTCAACTGATATTATTCTTGGAGCGTTATTTACAAATTTTGGAGCGAAAAACTGTCATCCAAATAAACTTCATGAAAATGGGCATATAATGTTGGATGGTACAGGGTGAAAAAACAAAAATAACATCGAATTTGTCTAATTTGAACACTGCACTTCTAGCATACCGAACACCAAGTGCGTGTAAATTTCATGCACGCATCCACGTGCAGTCTGCAGACTGGTGAAAATACTTTTTACCTTGCACTTACGAAGTGGTAAAATGTCAAATTACTGACAAGCAAATTTTCACAAAAATATACATACAGTTCTGAGGTATGCAGTATATCCGATGCATATCGAATAATTGGATGCCAGCTCTTTCAACCGAGTAATGCCAGGTCGACCGTAGTCGTTGTCAGCCGCCACCGCTCCAATCCAAGTCCAACCATGATGTTTTAACAGCTCCACAATGGCCACTGCTTGCTCATTGTCGTTAGGAATTGTTCGGAAAAACGAGCTGAAACATCAAAGTCATAGAAAGTCTTCTAAGCTGCTTTCCAGGTTAGCAGGTCAAGAAAACTTCCGCAAAGCGTTGAATCAGCAAAAAACAACAAATGTGCTCACGCAAAGGAGCAATACTGTTTGACACTCCACAACAAATTTCGCAAAACCAGTGATCGTCTAGTTAGCCATAGTGTTCCTCGAAATGTGTGATGTCTGTCGAAGTTACTCCGAATTTTATCATTGCTAGGCAATTAAGTACGTATGCAGTTGAGCAGTGTCATCAACTCGAAAATAATTTCACCACAAAATCTTTCATGACTGTGTCCTTGGTCAAAGAAGAACTGGAAAGTGAAATACCCAACAACAAATAAGAAAAACCTATTTTTTCCTCAGATACCATCCGATTACCAATATAAAAATGAATCTTTGAGCTCCTGAAACCCGCTGGGTAACTTTAACTACATTATTTTCCTTACGCTATTCTAAGTCGTCTTTTACAGATCAATTGCATCTTTGACGGCATTCAACGTCAATATCAGTCACCACCAAATGTCTGCAATTGATTGAAAAGGTCATGGAAATATTTTTAAAAGCTACAGAGGTAAAGCAAATAAGCCAAGGTAGAAAGATAGAAGCAAGATCGTAGAATCCAATTCGGAAAATGTTTACGTGTTTAGCAGTGTCACAAGGTGAGTATCAACAAGCAATTCATGAAGCAGGCGGCAAAAGCAGACATACACATTATGACTTTTCTGTCAGGGCTGCGCTCTCTTGAAACATATTTGGAATAACACTTGGGTTACGGCAGTGACGCATTTCCTCAAATAAACTAAGATGACCGTCGCATGCTGTATAAGAAACATGCGAACTGAAATTGCAACGTAGGTTTAAGCAACTGTGACGCACAGCAGCAAAGTGGACACGCCTTCAAATTTATTTTTCCAAGCAAAACAACAGATAACAGCCTTGGACAATTTATAGGCAAAATATGACAACAAATAATCGTTTACCACACAAAAACACATTGCGGCTGTAAATACTTCACATGCCGATTAATGAAAAACAGATTGCAGTGTCATGGTCAACGAAGTGCTTCTTCGTATACTTCATTTTAGCTGCTCTAAAACTAAAGGTCCTTGTGACCAGATTTCCCACTTTGAAAATGTAGTGAATGTAATGCCTTCATTCAATGTCTTCTGTTTTCGACCCCACTGCAGTGCGCATGCAAAATTCTTTTAACCTGTAATACCAAGACTCGTTGTGTTGTGCTACGCTGAACACAGTCTCATCTTACACACAAGATAAAGACGAAAAGTTTTTATTTGAACTACCTATAAACGACAAGGAATGCCAAATCAAAATAAGTTAACAAAGAGGTAGAGTCACGATTCGCTATTGTCTTCTGCCGATCCTCAAGGTCGCGCATGCCGGTATAGGACGTTCTTATAGTAGCGTGAGCACTACCACGACAATGTGTTTAATTGATGATCATCAACTATGACCGCGCGTAATTTTGTAGGCCAAAGCCATTTTTTAGCAAAAGTTCACTGCAAAGGAGGTGGTGAAAACGTTTTTTTTCCGCTGTCTGGCAGGAGATGGAGGCAGATTTCGACATGAGCATAATGTAAATCATGACATTGCACGATACAAATTTAATACGGCACAAAAAACGTTTCCATTTTTTGTATACTTCTGAAAACGTGTTTGCGAGGAGCAAGCCAAAATGGCAACAAAAACAACATTTATATGAGAAGCAAATCAAAAAATATTCTTGAGAGAAAAGAAGTTCTGAGAATCAGCAGTTTACGAAATAGAAGCTCCTTGCAATCAGTCACAGCGTTTTGGATTGTCTCTCAAAAATATCAGGCAAATTTCTGAGGAATCAGTTCGGCTTCTTTCATGCAGCAAATTACTTGAGATAAAATGAGACACAGGACGGCCGCTTGTTTTCTGCACAAACACCGCTTCGATCACTTCCCATTGCAATGGCAAACCTCGTTGGGACGCCATGATCAAATCGGACCGTTCTAAGGGATAATGGTTTAATCCAGGAGTCTCCAAACGTTTCTGTTTGAGGGCCTCATAAGCTATTACACAACAGTCCGAGGGTCGGACACCTTACAGTAGGCAATGGGTGTGTTAGACTCTACCAAAGCAACAAGTTTTTATTAAGTATATTATTTTTTCAATACTGACAAAACGTCTTCGCGGACCAGATGAAATAGCTTCGCGGGCCGCAGTTTGTCTACTCTGGTATAGTATTTGTGGTGGCTGTCTTAGGCAGCCAGGTTGGGCTACACGCAACAAGTGCAGTGGCTTCGATACCCCTTGCCGTGGCGTGATAGTGAGACTTGTCTTGACTAGTTTTTTGGTGCATTATATATTGTATGTACAGTATATCAACAAGATATTTTATTGACGTTGTAACGTTCGCAGAATCGCCGTTTCCCCTTGATTGATGATCGGGCCTCGAGTAATTGCCGGGCCGCGTTTTTGCCTCGCTCCGCATTCCTTGGCCATCGAGTTACGTTGTTCTTTGAGTAAAAAGTGGAGAAAACCGAGGCCGCCATTTTCTGAGCATTACGAGGACCGAGAAGGTTAGACCGTTAGTGAAAGATATAAGGTCTTTGCGTCTCCGCATGACAAGGCTGCCTCACAACATAAGGCTGTTTCTTAGAGAGACATAAGATCTTTTCTTTGCAGCACAAGGCTGCTTCCCATAATTTTCCTTTACCACGTTTTGTAGGCCACGTTCCGTGAGCTTATTACAATAAAGTCCACAACGTGCATCATTTGAATTTTTTGGTTCTCTGGTTCTCTTGATGTGGGCCTGATTGTAAGTCAGGAAGCTACAGACCTATTCGTTAAAGCTAAAGCGTTACGCGTCACCCTAATTTTGCCCCATAGGAATTAAATAAGGACAGCTTTTTGTCAAACTATCCCAAGTAACGCGTGCTAATCTAAGGGTACAAGTAAAACTTGTCACCTCTTTCTTCTCTGATTTAACAAAATGGGTTAGTTTCTCCAAAAACGCGTAAATTGTTTGCCATCACGTACCACAGATGCGTTGAGTTTACACAAAGAATATAATTAGTTTAAGTTATGAACACTCAAAAATCCTCAAGAGCCCCGCCGCGTTGGCTTCAACCGAACCGTGATACCCTGTTTTCAGTGCACCTGGAGCATCCCGATATGGTGCAAAACGAGGTCAGGGTGTGTTTTATTCATGACCAGTAACTGCATGCTTCTGGAGCTGGGTTCTTCTTATTCAAAATATTCCCTAAATTTGACTTAAAAACCTAAACACACCCTATATTGTTTCCTTTCTCCCTTCCATGCAGCGATGCACTGCTTGTGTTGAATGCGAATTGCGCATTGACATTTAATACTTTTCAGCCTCGCCGATACCATGTTACGCAGTCGCCAGTCGGTTCTTAGAATTTACACAAAAAATTTTTGCTTCCGTAGTATAAAAAGCTTAGGTGATTTTTCAATGAAACAGTGTTTGTCAGACTACTTTTCAAAAGTTGATGAAAGATCTCTATTTCTAAATAACATCATCTCTTATCACATTGTGCTGCTCAAAGCATATCGCAGGCAACGCCTCACTTGTAAATGTCCTTTTTGGCCAAAATACTGCTCGTTGATCCGTAACTGATTTGGGGAAGATCGAACACGCTGAGAATGCTTGAAACAGCAATGGACTTGTCGGATGCAGTGGGGCCAACCACAGCTGACACTGCAAGTAAAAGCAGTCGTTTACGTTGCCGCGAAGGCCACCTGCAGATCTACCTTCGCAATTCCTCCAGTGCTTCCGCCTTGGAATAATTTCACTCACCTGAAATACCGGAAATATTGCTGTGCATGCTGTCCTCGAGCGAATCAACCATGTACAAAGCTTGACTCACAGCTCGGTGGTGACTGTTGCACGAGTCGAAAATTTGCCATCCCAAAGTAATGTTTGATAGCATATCTGACCTGAGAGAAAAAAGAACATTTTTCGCCAAACTTATTTCAACACGGAATAACTCGCAAACCTTGTGCTCGCGAGTAAACGGATAAGAAGTTTCAGTTGTCGAAGCCGAGTTTCACAGATAGAAAAATACAATTTATACTCAGTGTTTGTGCTTCGTTGGTTTCCAAAGCTGCTTGACGGGATTTGCTGCAGCACATCCGGTTGCAGCAGAAATCTTTGAGGTGAGCATCAAATTTGCGACACAAACAAACAATTCGCAAATCTGACATTGGCTAAAAAATGTTAAAGCCGCTCAACAGCAGTTAAAGTATAAAATCTTGGGCAAAGTGTAATTCTGCCTAAACCGTACTTTTTGCCGCAACAAAAAACAAATATTTCGTGAGATAATGCAAGCCAAGTGCTAACATCCGGTACAAGTACATTTTGAAATAGTTGTAAACAATGCAAGTATTGTTCGGTAAGATTTCTTGTCAGCCAGGTAGTAAGGCAGTCACTTGCTGGCTATGTTGTGTTATTACGTCTTTTAGTATTTGAGCGAATGAAAGCCGTGCGCGGTAACAGCTGTGATGAGTAAACTGCAAGCTGCCTAATCCTTCGCACCGATTTCGCGCATTTCTGGGACGCTTTCCTGGCAGCGACCCAGTGAAAGTTTGCAAAACGACACGGTATCTCAAGTCAATCGATACATTTTCGAGCCCAGGCTGCAACAGATGGCAAACAGGTTCATTAGATTGAAAAAAATGAATTGGAGAAATTCTTCAAAAAGCTCAAAATGAGGGTTTGCAAAACTAAGAAAATTGATTTTTAATGAACCTTTGTGATGTAAATTTTTGAAGACTTGTTCAACTTGCAGTGATGTAATAATGCAGCTAAAATTTTGTGGAGTGTCTTGTAGATATTTTACTCAGCTAAGTGTTTTTCCTTACTTTTCGTGCAACACAATCATTCACCCGGTAGAATTATTCATAAGTACCTTTTCAAGTTATTTCGACAAAAAAGCGAACACACTTACTGGTAGCAAAAGCTTTGCTGAACACTCGCAAAATGTTTTTATAACTGTAATTTCGGGTTTTTATTTGGTCACGGCTGTGGTGCAAAATAATTGATGTCAATGGAATTAACATGAGGAAACAATACGGACAAGTGATACATGTTAGAATTGATTCCTGCTGATACGAAGAGGGTGAAACTTTTGGACTGTACAACTTTACCACAACGGTAGAATTTCATCTTAGATCGAATTTCATCTTTTTCATAAAAATATCTCAGATGTTCGACTTCAATTTGATTACCTTACTATAGCCGGTTTAGCAGGAAGATGGCATTTATTTCCACTAAAGATAGACTGATGGTGTTTTTGTTCGGTCAGAACTTCATAGACAATCAGGTCAGCATTTGAAAACAGTTTATGATTTTATGAGAAAAATTCATGATAGATACATTAGAATTTTCAAAATTGTTGAAATGTCTGAAAATTACGTGAAAAGAAATTCACATGCCATCTTCCTACTAAACTGGGTATAGTAAGGTAATCAAATTGAAGTCGAAGATCTGAGATATTTTTAATAAATACAAGGAAGCGCACTTAGTATATGACAAAACAATATAAATTCCAATAAGACGAAAAAACATCTACTTGTCTTTCGCAGTGTTTATTCGAAAAGTTTCGGGCAAAAAGAGCAATAAGCATTGAACAATTAATATGCAATGCAACGGAATGTATGAAAGAAAAATTGTGAGATGTTGACACGGCAGACACTCTCCGTAGCTTTGTTGTTATGCGCGAAGTTTCTTTTTTTTTTAATTTCTCTGTGCATGATAATTTAATCTCTTAGTCAAAAATCGGTATATTTGTGCTTCACATAGATCGAAAGTTCATTTCAGTTGTGCAAAAATGTGTCCCTGTCAATCAACGTCGGTTTATCAACAAGCTAAAAACCAAGGATTACATTTCGGATGCTTTGATACGTTTGGCACGTAGTGATGTTAGCCCAGGAGTGCAAAACACAGTATAACGGAAACCGACGCATGTGTGGACAACCTCACACACATTTAAGTGTCCGTTCTGCTTGGCTGAACCAGACAGGTGATGCCTGCCCCAGACAACCGCAAATTTCAGCCGACAAGAAATCTACATTAACCGATATGAATTTCTTTCTATTCACGTTTTTCACTGCGTTGCGGCCCGAAAATCACAACAGGTGTTCGGCAAATCTCACACAACCCACATAGTGTTTTTAACATACGATTTAGCCAGTTATCTATTACGGAAGTCAGAAACTTCGAATTTTCCGACAAGGTGTTTACATGAAATTTATAAGGATTCTCTGATTAGTGTTTCCAATTCGGGGCAAAATTTTAAAACCCGGGTTTCGGGTAGCTGAGAAAAAATCCGGGAAAACCCGTTTTTTTGGGTTTTGAAATGAATGCGATTTTGGCCGATAAGAACTCAATATCATTGTGAAATTACTACTGTTGGTCTCTGCGCAGTTTATTAGCGAATTATTAATTAGGTTAAGCACAGTATTTTTAATGATGTTTATAATACTGATGCATGGTTATCAACGCACACTCTTGTCATTCAGTCTGTTTCTGCGTTTCGTGACAAATAGTACAGTGACTGAAAAAACCCTCTCTGGTTCCACTGATGTGGGCTTGATTATTATACAGGCATGGTACAATTTTTCAAGGTTATTTGACCTCTTCTTTGTAGCCTCAAAAAGACTCATTTCCTTTTTTACAATTTGTGATCGGATCTCTTCCTGTGCCGGAATTATTTTGTGGTCTTCACTCTCATGGATAACATAAAGTTCGCGTAGACACCTATTGTGGGCAAAATGACGTCACGATCCGTCTAAATAGGTCAATTGAACGATGTTATAAACGGACTAACAACGATCGTACGGTGGTCACCGAGCAAAACCCGCACCTCGTGCCTCATGATAATAGTTGAAAGTTCAAACGTACTAATTTTGCCGTTACACGCGCCACCCCACAACTTCTGTGTTATCAGAATTACTAATATTTGAATGTAACAACAATTCCAGCTTTTTCAAAATATCCGGGTTTCGTGGTTGAAAAAACCCGGTGTCGGGTAGTAGAAAATAGCCAAGAAATCCGGGTTCCAGGTTCGGGAAAACCCGAGTTGGAAACACTTACATCTGATTTCTGCTGTTTGCTTGCCACCACTACGTCAATCAAAAATATTTCTGTCTGCTGTTTTTTTCTTCTATTTCTAAGTTTACATTAAAAAGCGGAACAGCATAAAAGACATGCTGTCGCCCAACATGTTTTAGAGTTAGACCAATATGTAGAGGTAATGGTATAGTTGAGACGATTGCCTTTGCCCTGAAGCACTCTTCGGCGCTATTTATAGCATAGCTCAAACAACAGTTTTTTCGGTACATAAAAGCAGCAAGAAAAGTTATGTTGTTCTTCTTGTCGTCAACCGGTATTTGCGTGTTATTTTTCATCATTTCTGAATTACTGCACTGAACAGTTATACGACAGAAGTGAGATAAAACAAAACCATTGCAGTTGCTCATGTGGAAATGCGATGTATAGCAACCGTCTGTTGCTCGTCACGCGTTATATCTATTTGGTCTAAACTTTTAAACATTACAACGAAAAACATGTTGTCACTGTGAAGTCTCCACCAGTACATAATTTAGGTTCAACTATTCGAGGGCATTTAACAAAACGCTTTAGATACGGAGTGCAAAGCGAAAAAATATGTCCAAAACAATATTACAGCAATGAATCTGGACAATCAAAACCTTATAAAGCTATGAGCGGTATCCCGGCTTGTTCAGGTAGATACGCCTACCAATTGTTTTCGTGCGGCCTCGAGAACTGTTTTGGAAGCGACATACAAATAACACTTAGTTTCTGAAGATGGCATTCCTTTACAACGACAAGGTTGACACTTGTACTGTGATTGCTCTCCGGTGGTCAAATAAGCTGCACTCAAGTTACTGGCGCTACCATGGTTCATGTTTAAAAACGTTCTATTTATTACTTAATCTGCAAACACAACTGTGCCTCTAGTTAATAAGTAGCTAAAGCAACTACAGCATTTGCACAGTACCGGCACGCATTCAGAAAATGTCACAAGCACGTTTCTAGGTCCGGTTATAAAACAAAATTATGTGCTGTACATGCTTTAACACACCTGTTGTTTATTTCTTCTACAGCAAACAGCATGCTTTGCATCCAACGAAATCCCAAGAAGTTGTATGCTTGACAAACCAGCGGACTAGGCTTTATCTTCAAGCTACAAACAAAGACCATTTCATTTTACAAATTGATTTCGTCAGCGCGTGCTTGAATGAAATACTAGACACTGCAATCGGCTGCCAAGGGAAGCAAGCGACTGACATCATAAAACTGTATGGGTTTCCGAAATTGGATTTCAAAAACATCGTTGACTTCATCCTGCACAGCTTGTCATACAGCAGTTCACTGTATATACAAACTTGAAAAAATGGTAACAACGTCTTTTCAGCTTGGCAAAAGCTTGATCAGGCCAATGCAGTTTCATACAATAAGCGATTAAAACTGATTAAATTTGATGCGAAAGGCTTAACGGAAGATTTAACAGCATTAGGTTAATCGATCTTTTATCACCAATTGGCGTTCACCAACATCTAGTGATCTGAAAAAATCTGCGGAAACTATTGAAAAATTTTTTACTCTCGCAAAGGTTTCACCGTATTGTCGTTTAGAACCATTCGCACAGCGTTTTAACCATCTTTGAAAACCTCTGTGACGTCTGCGTACTGCAGCACTCCCAATAAAAACAACTGAATCAAATAAGAAAGTTGCTGTTTTTGTGAAAAATCAGTTACCGCGCTTCTTCCTTGACCTCAAATAAGCGTTTTGCTCAAATCGCGCTTGTACACTAACATGACGAATTTCACGAGCCGACTGAACCCACATCGGAAATCACTGCAGTTTTCAATCCGGGCAGCTGACTTGCTTGTAATTTGTCAACATGAATGTTTTGCTTACCAAGTACATCTGGTGCTGCGTGCTATCATCAAGTAAAACAATTCGGTGAAAAGCAAAGCACAACCGTTTGTAACGTCAAGTTACGCCACAAACCAGGGCCTGCTGCACAAATATCTGTCAACTTCAGTTTCCAGTTCGGTCAGACGTCTTTATCTATTGTTGAAACTACTTTTATAATGGAAACATCCACAACGCACGGCGAGATCCCAGGCTTTGCCAAGCACAAGCTTGAAGAAAATTTGAAAACTTCACTTTACATCAACTAAAACCATGGCTCTTATGTCAGTTTACGAGCTAAACATCAAAATACTAGTTTTTGCTCGTTTTAAATGTCAACTCGAGCGTTTCAAATGGACAACAACCTTCCACGTTTGTAAAAAACATAAACAGCATAGCAAACAGAATCCTCGCTCTCGTTGACCTCACTTCTGAACAAAATTTGTGGCAAAACCATTTTGCCTTAAAATACATCACAAGTAAATGCAAGTTGCTGAATCCGCTACTTTTAGGGGCTTTGCAGGGTTCTAACTTGATCAAAAGCAATCGCCTCAGCGACATACCTGTAATTATCTGTCCGGTGTGCACCGTAGTGCAGCGGAAAAAGTCCACCCAACACCACGTCTCCATTCTTGCTGTACGAACCGGGTTTCAGAAAGCTGCCCTGAGTGCACACCACGCATATGAACAGATGGAGAATTTCTTGCCGAGAATTAAAAAGTTTCATAACCATGGAAATAACAATTTTGGCAGAAGATATAAGATATTATGTTAAGAAGAAAGAAGTTGGGTTCCAAGCAGTTGAAGTCGGTCTCAACCCACTGTACATTTTTCCTGCAATTACAGAAAGAAAAGATAAAAACAAATTGTAAGTACGGTATCATCACAAATATTTCCAAGTGCATTCAATACTTCCAAGATTTGACGATCTAGTAAAAAGTTTAGATCTATCGTTGACAACATTCACTTTCCCAACCAGACAAAAATGTTCACATCGCTTTGTTTTGAAATGCCAACTGCTAGATAACAACGACCTGCTCGCACAAATAGTTTGTCCATAACAATAGAAAAGCTATTATCTTCATCTAGATATTTTCCGAGTATGCCAAAATGACTGACGTAGCACAAATAAAACCTATCCGCTGGCAGTTTGCGTTAATCGGCTTTGAATATCAGCTGTACACACTGATCTCTACGTCACTACATCTTTCTGAGATGCGCCTTGTGGACTTCGCGATACTGTACGTTTCACGACACGCGTTGAGAGTAAAAGCGTAATGAGCTCATGTAGCGATTACAGCTGTTGTGAAGTGACACATGAAAGCATGCCTGCGATCTTATTTCTAAGCTCATGGAGGTACCTACAGTATGTTACAGCAACGACGTATGCTTATATTGTGCGGAAAGTACTCGATGTTAAGTGGCCATCGTTCACAGCCTTTGATTCATAAAAGTAGCATAAATGTAACCACGTAGAGCATTGCATGAACAAATTACTCAACGTTCCACTTAAATTTTTACATAAATTCTGTTCAGTGTGATCATGACAATTGAAAATTAAAACCATCCGCCTGATCGTTGATACACATTGAGGAGCTATATTGCTAAGAAATTTTTCCATATTACATTGAAAATTTAAGCGTGAGAATTTAAAAATTATATTCTAAAAAAAAACTGTGTTTCTAAAAAATATCTCCTTCACACGATATAAAATGTGCGAAAGACAAACTCCAAGTACGAAGAGACTTAAGAAGCAGTTAAGCGTGAAAGCACCTCAAATCACATTAGGGTGACGAATGCGGCGTAACTGACACGCGATGTCTCGACGTTTCACAGTGTGCCCTTTGTATGGGACGCATGCTGGACGATTTTTACCTGTTCTCAATAGTGTTCCTAGGGTTAAGGTTTTAAGCCTAGTTGCAATTAGGAGAAAAAGCGTGGTCGCGTTAGTTTGGGCAAAGCTGGCTGATCAACAGCAAGAGGCAGAGAAAAGGTTTGTTAATGTCCAACCGCTACCACTAAAACCTGTTTGCTCTGTTTCTGTTGCGGTGTTTTCACCGTCTTATCTAGGGGTTCTCAACCTTTTTACAACCTCGTATCACTTGCGCACCCCCTATTGTCAATGCGTACCACTTCATCCAGAACAACTAATTTGATCGAATCTTTGTTCATTCAGAAGAAGAATATGCATTAAAAAAAAAACAAAAACGACCACAACTAAATTTAATGAGATTTTTGTTTTTGCGTACCTTCCACCGATTGGTCGATGAGTGGCCTAAATTTTTCTAACAGTAAATTTCATAATGTTATGAAATAATAGGAATAGTAGGCTACAGAACAATTCATTTATTTCGAAACAAATCTCGATACGCAAACTAGAAAGCTGTGAATCCAGGTTTTTGTGAAAAAGTGGAAGTTACTCGTGTACCACCTGGTAGGCCTTCGCGTACCATTAGTGGCATGCGCACCACAGGTTGGGAACCACTGGTCTAATCTACTCAATAAACCTGTGATATTTCATCAGCGAGGTTTTGTAACGCATTAAGGATTAACACATCATTGATGGTTGTTTTGCTGCCATTTGTAACATGATAGATGGCAAAGTTATGGCGTCCCAGAGTTCCCTCTGAGGCGCGCAACTGCGCAATATCACCAGATTATTTGCGCAGTGAAATCTCATTCTCGCTGACTTGAAATTTTAACTTTCTTATCCGGTACCGCTTGAAGCGCTTCACTCGCTGTGTGTGCACATGGTTGCGCAGTTGCAGGCGCACTAAAATAACAATATCAATTGCAACTTTTCTATCGCAACGTTTGGGGCATCTAAAGAATTCAGGTTTTTTAAACAGCTGCACAGCACTACCGCAAAATATTTTGATATCGCAAAGTCATAGTTACCCGCATCTGTCATATTAAATTACCGTAATAGGTTTAACTACAAACCGACGAAATGCAGTTTAGTACCTTGGCGACACTTATGGTGACCCGTTTGAGCCATGTAAAAAGTTTGGTACTGTATTACCAAAAAATCATTGCAAAATTTTTATTCAAAAAAAATTTTATTCTAAAAAACAAAGTTTTTTCAACAAAAATTTTTGCATTGAACAAAAGTATTTCAATTGACAAATTCTTTGAAACTAAAAAATGATTTTCAAATTCTTTGAAACTAAAAAATGAAGAGAATAAAGAAACTATTTTTCAACATGAATTTGTATGACGAATTCTTTTTCGTCACTGAGCCCAACTCCTCTGAGCCCAAATTTTTCTTCTTATCATTTCCAAAAATACATGTTAAAATTTGATTTTCACAATTTTTTTTATATATACAAAAAACTTCACATGGCGCAAACGGGCCAACATACAGTTGTGCTAGGCAATTCGGTCGTACGCACAGAGTTTCAGATTGTTTTTCTCGATCAAATCAACAATCGAGCAGGAACAATGTTCATCGGCCAGCAACACGTTTCACACAAAATATATATGTCAAAAGCGTTTCTTCGGTAGGCTATACTAGTCGTTCAGCTGTTTCAACTGGCTGTTGTATTCACCTTCAACCGGTGTATTGTTCAAGGCTCTTGAAATGTACCTGGCACCTCAACCCTATTCTTACTGAACTATGGACACTATGCTGACACAACACTTTTAATCTTACGTTCCGTTCAGCCAGTTCTTACACATTGATTTGCAACGCGGGTCGTTAAACGCAGCCACCCTTACTACTGCTGTGAAATAAATGTTCGTCAATGCTCTCCAAAGTCCAAAAGAATTGAGGACAGAAGCATTCTGAATTTAGAAATCAAAGAAACAAAAACGGCTTGACGTATTTCTACCAAAAGTAAAATTATCTATTTCAAAAGCTGCCATAGTCTACACAGGAATTTATAGTAACATAGAACTGACCATGCGTTTCAGAGCAGTGGATCCCAACCAGGGGTACGACGTGCGAGAAGCGTCCCTCTTGACGGCAGGAAGTTTATCTATTTATCACTCCCCTGCGGCCTTTGTTTTCTCTTACAATGGATAGACAAAAACATGAGGTTCGTTCAAATCTTTGTGTCACGATATTAATTCTTCGTGTAAACATTAATTGCAATCTAATTTTCTTATTTACGAGCTTGTAGTAGTCTTTGCTTGATGAACTAAGATATTGGCAGCATTGTTTTTGTGATGTCATAATTACTTTTCTGGATAATTCTGGGATAATCTACACGCTCTGATGTTTCGACCTTGAATATAAATGGAAAATTGACCATGGACCCAAAAGTCTGTAATATTTTTAAGAGTCCACACCCGTGAAATCTTTCGGCATGGCTCTTTGATTGCTTATATTAATGAATTTGTTCCTACTCACACTACATTTTAATCTGAATCTGTCCTGTAAGGGCAAATCAAGTCAGCAAGCGAAAGCAAGAAACTTCACTATATAAGCAGGGTTGTTTAAGGAAAATATTGGGTACCCGGTACGGACCTGTAGGGACCCGATTTCTCTGATTCTAGGGACCCAATTTTATTTGATTCTAAGGACCCGATGATAATTTTTCGCTGATTCTAGGGATCCGATTTTCAATTCTAGGGACCCGAATCTGGTCCCTAAAACACCTTAAAAAACCCTGATATAAGCCAAAACATTGTTTGATGAAACAGTGAGGAACTTTCAACTACAGTGTAAAACTTAATGGAATCTCCACAACTCTTTTTTAATTTGTATATTTTTACAATGTCTTCAAAGAGTTTAACCAGACTTGTTGTGATTTCCTATATAATACTTAATATCAAGGTGCAGAATATTATCATATTCTACAATTTCAAATGAATTCTACAATTTTAAATGAATCTACAATTTTAGGTCTACAATTTTAAATGAATTTCATGGGGATTGAGGTTTGATAGCGTTTTCGGGATAATTTTGGGGCGCTGATTTCAAAACCGTTGTCAGATTCTCCCTATGTGGTAAAGTTTTTGAGCTATTTAATATTTTTTATTTATGCAGTTGTAGTATTTTAAGCATACTGTTGCATAGGAGGGTTGCACGTTTCGTGATTTGTTAAACTGGCTAACATGTTATATCAGCACTATTAGTGACTTCTTGTAATAACCGTGATTTGTAAACTAGCTTATGAAGAGCAATGTGCAGCATAGAAAACATACAGAGGTTAAACAAACACAAAACATCAGTTAGTGTATGCTGTATACTTGCAACTGTGACTTACAAGACACAGATGAGAAACTACACAGATATTATGGCAAAGATTGTGGTGACAAAACAATGTCAAAGTGCAAAGAATAACCCAAACATGATAGCATACTCTTTTTTCATGACAGAAAAGATTGCACGGTTGCTAATCTAGAAATTGTCTTTTCTGTGTTTTTCGGGAGTACCGTATTTTCGGGACCATAAGGCGCAGTATCAAAAACTGAAGGCTAGCTGTTTTTTTTCATACATAAGGCGCACCGGATTATATGAAGCAAAACTTAGATAAGTCAAACTGTATTCAACTCTACCACAATAACTGCCGAGTGCGGAAGACGCCCGAGTGAGAGTCGTCTCTGGGAGTTTAATCTGTCATTACATACCTAATTCGCTAGACACGAATAGAATAAAAGTGCGTGTGTTTGATTCGGTGTGCGGCAATGTAGTCTGGAGCTCCGCAGAGTAATACGATCTGTGGTATGTGCTACGTACTCTCGGAATTTCCTCATTGCAGTTGTTGGTTTATTACGCAACATGATGGTATATTTCCAAAAAAATCATAACTAGCAATTAATAAATAGCACCGTTTACCACATAAAATTGGTTCGAAACGAGAAAGCACAACCAGATTCATACATTAGGCGCACCGCATTATAAGGCGCACTTTCGATTTTTGAGAAAATTAAAGGATTTTAAGTGCGTCTTATGGTCCGAAAAACACGGTACAACCTCTTTCTAAGCACCAGCAATAGTCTGCCAACATGTTGGTATTCCAGCATCCCTGGTATCTTTTCTATTGTTTTTATATCTTGGTGGAAGGACTCTCCTTGCTCTTTATCATTGCTTCTTAAGTTTTCAGGAAAATAGTTTACATGACTATGAAGAAAATGAACTTTCACACTCATATTGTATCGTAATTTTTCGTAAGAATTTAGCAGTTGTTTTGAAAGGTCGTAATAGTTAGGAGCTTTAAAATATCCAAGGAAGTTTTCGACAACTGCTGTTAAGTGACCGCCAAGCATTTTTACGAGGGTTGTCAGGGTAAGTGGAAAATATTTGTCCTGCATTAAACGTCATATCTGAGAACCATAAAAAATTCCAGCCCTCAACTTTTCAGTGCTCAGCGCAGGGAACTTTTCACACAAATATGCAAAGCAGTCACTTTTACCTACTTAAAGCTTTTGAAAACTGTTTTCATATTTTCATATAGAAAGGAGGAAGTAACACCTCGTTTGGATTAATCAAAGGAAAGTAAATAATATTTCTTTTACCAATCTCAAGTCTTTCTCTCTTTGGCCAACTTTCCCTAGTCCAATGCTCTTGGCAAGCCCTGCTGTCCTACAGACACAAGACAAACGGAAAGTTTGTGTATCCACTTTGTTGCCCAAGCAATATGCACAAATTCTTCTAATTTACTGCAAATCATCCAGTCATGCTCATCAACTATGGCACCAGGCACAGACTATTCTGACACAGGATTTATTGTAGTTACCGCTTATAACAGGCTACCACTAACTCACTCCCTGTTGGTCTACGCAGTTCAACAACAGCTGATAAAAGCATTTCAGGATTTAAAAGCACAACTAGTGATTACAAGATATCTGTTTTCAAGTTAAAAATGGTGGTGTTTTCAAGTTAAAAATGGTGGGAGATAACTTTTGAAACATTTGGTGAGGTTTTCCAATGTTTTGCGAAAAACTGCAAAACGTATGCTCTGTAGTGGCTAATCCTGACCAGATGGACAAAAATGGATACGATTTTTGGACTCAGCGCCCCCCATAAACCCCCAAGCCCGTTACAAACTTCAAATCCCCAAAAATCCTGTATACCGGTGTTATGATCGAACTCGGAATATTTTGTACTGTTATTCATGCTAGACCCGTAACCAGGGGTGGCGCAGGGGGGAAAAGCCCTCCTTAGAAAAATTTTCGTCTCCCTGGAAAAATGTATTGGACATTGTTTAAAATTATTGGACATAGTTCAAAAAATTTTGGCCCCTCTCAGAAAAGTCTTCGCCTCTCCTAGTGACCCAAGCTGGTTACGGGCTTGATTCATGCTGTACGGAAAATTTTTTGGTTTACACCCTAC
>Ga0210059_1004036_pt1 | contig 23634 bp, 20 predicted proteins | sample Ectturendosymbi2_FD_188042 | JGI IMG/M metagenome (GOLD analysis project Ga0210059, IMG submission 188042) | Ecteinascidia turbinata endosymbiont from Florida, USA - Sample 2 (SPAdes) (version 2) | ecosystem: Host-associated > Tunicates > Ascidians > Unclassified | place: Key West, Florida...
AACGAGCTTGTGTGAAGACTGCTGTTGGCCATAAGCCGTATCGTAAGCCGTAACCGGATTCTGTGTGAAGCCGCCTTCAGCCAGTCCAGCCGCACACCTTCTGTGCTCCACTGCTTGTATTCGACAAGACATTAGTGCAACTTGATTTTGCAGTTGTAAATTGCTCTGATGTAGTGATGAGTGTCAGTGTGTGTTTACCCCCGCTGTTTTCACACGCAGCCTGGTATTTTTGCAATTTTGAACTGCTGTGCCGTAGCATTGAGTACCTATATTTTCTTCCAATATTGTTACGTGGAGTGCTGAGAGTTTAAATAATAAATTAAGTGCAATGACACATAAATTAAGGGGAGTGCAGTGCGTGTAGAAGAATAGGCCTATGCATATATTCATTTCAATATTGTAGTGTCAACAAATTTCACGGAAATGTTGGTTTGAAAACATGAATAAATTATCAATAATTATGATGTCAAATTGTGACATCACAAACAGTGCACACCAAATGCCAAAATGACCACCATATGCCACTGATGAATGAAAACCCCCACATGAAATATTTTCAATTTTCTACGTACGCCACTGGTTCCTGTTGGAATTGCTCATTTTTGTGTGCTTGCATGGTTTTCAAAGAAAGTTTTTTCATTCAGCAAGTCTGCTTGTGTTCACAAGACGATTTTTCTGCTGCAACAATTTTGCATTTGCTTTGGGAGCTATGACAAGTCTTGTTTTCCAAATCGAACTGCACTTCCATTGTAGCATACAGCCGAATTAATTTGGCAGTGTCTGTGGTCAATTGAATGCAACCTGGGGAGATAATCATCAGTCAAAATTAAGCGAGAGACTTATTACACACACACAGCTCATGCGAAAGGTTTGCCAAGATGTTCAGGTAGAATCCATACTTCTTCAAATCTCAGAAGACACAAATGAGACAACAAGTTCAAGAAAAAAGTCAAAAGTGGCCAAAAAATCAAGGTTGGATATTTCTGGTAGAAGGATTTGGAAAAGCTGTGAGAAAATAATTTTTTACATAAGCCTAAGCATTACCAAGATGATGTGGGTAGATCTGTATCATAAAAGTATCACTGAATTTTATGTTGAAATTTTTATTTTCAGCATCTTTCTAGGCCTATTAATAAAATGTATACGCTGTGAATGGGTAGAGTTGTATAAGTATCCTAATCAAGCTTTATGGATTTGAAACTTGAAGAGCTGGAGGAGGTTAGTATTGAAAATTTATTTTTTTGCTTGGTGGTGTAATAATATTAATACCATTACCTTGCTACTGTAGTATTTGGTAATAACTTGTAGTTGCTTTTAGTGTAGGCTGTCACTACAGAACCGCCTGCTGTGGTTCTTCATATTTGAAACCCTGTTCAATCCCCACCTGTGACTGTAACACATGACAAGACCGGAATGGGACAATTTGGTGCTGTCATTTCGGCACCACCGTTTAGGCGATGGACGTTTCAGCGATGAAATGTGAAATGTGTTTTCCTTTGGAATGTCACCATAGTGCAAAAGTTCGCCTTGCCATCATCTGGGAAGCGTGGAAGCGCAAGAGTCAGTCTAGCACTTGTCCCAGATCTTTCTGATTATGCTGTATTTATTGCGATTCATGATGCATACCATGGATTTGGAAGTCCCGTTACTGCATATTCGTACACTGATAAGCAACTGATAGCAAGAAAGTGTGATATATTCTTAGATTAGCTGTGAAATGCAATCAAAATGATACCTACATGAAAGATCAAGCAACAGATGCTGTCCAGGCTGAACTTTTATGTAAACCCACAAATGCCTCATGCCAGCAAAAATACGCGTTACAAGCCATATTTCTTAACACACGTGGTCACGGTCACACTGAGTTCTTCCAAAATCCTGACAGATGAGAAACTACACTGGCCATCAGGATGACAACAAAACACTTAATGAAACAAACATCTAACCTTCAAAGTATTTGAAAAATACACATTTTTTTCGTATAAAACATTTGCAACCACCATCGCCAAAACGTCCTGTCGCTGAAACGGCTTGTCGCTAAAATGGTGGCACTGAAACAGCAGCGCTGAACTGTCCAGGACCGTGACAAAAGTGCAGTTGGGCTTGGTAGAAATGTACTAAATGTAAAAGGAAAACCCTAAACCTAACCGTAACCCTAATGCTAACACTATTAACACTAACCCCTAAACATAACCCCAAAACCTAAACCTTAGAAACTTTTGAAAAAAGTAAATAAAAGTGGTCCCATGAATTGAAATATGCAACCACTACTACCAAAACAAAAGTTGCCAAGGTGAGAGCCAAACCAAAAACTATTGGCACTGCAGACATAAACACCAACGCCATGCTACCACGTTGGTGCTGCTTGACTGACAAACTCAGCATTTTATTTGAACTGCGTTGTGAGAGGCAGTTCCATAGCCACTTCCTTTAGTATAATCTTTTCTTGGTTGCTGTGATCATGCAGCACTTTTCTGGCTTCAATAAGATTGTTTGTGAAAGATGTTAGGGCAAGCTTTCAAAATCTGCTCATTTCTAAAGAAAATTAAGAAGAAAAAAACAAACTTGGCACGTTCTTGATTTAAACCTGCTAGTGGTGTGATATAGAGTAAACATGAGGTTGATATGCTTTGTTTTGAAATAACAGGTTTTGTTTCTAGTTTCATGCTATTTGTTTTATAGTGTTGTGCAAGATGAAAATGAAATAGTCAAATCGCTTTTTTAATTGTTATTTCATACAGAAAATGTTTTAATTTGCAACTTATGTATATAAAAAGAGAAAGATTTATAATTAGGCATGTTGGTTGTCCCCTACATTTGTTCATAATAAATATGTAAATGGTCTTTGAATTCAGATCATTTTTTTTGTTCTTCACACTGGCTCCATCTGCTCATTGTTATGGTTTTATACAACTAAACTGTGCTTTTGTTAGGCAGTGACTACAGAACCACACATGATTCTTTAAATTTGAAACCTTATTCGACCACCTCCTGTAACATGACAGTAACGCATGACGAGAATGCAGTAGGTTTGGTAGAAACATAGTAAATGCAAAAGGGAAACCTAAAACCTAACGCTAATGTAATGCTAAGCTAACCCCTAAAGTGAACGTTTTGAAAAAGTATATGAAGAAAAACTGGTCCCATGATGAACTGAAACGTGCAACCAGTCACTACTACGAAACATAAGTCGCCAAGGTTAGAGGCAAACCGAAAACCATCAGCAGTAGCAGACTTGAAACGTATCCGTTACACTACCAGGATAATGATGCTTGAGTGATAAACTAACTGCTTTGTTCGAACTGCGTCATGTAAGGCGGTGCGGTCCAATAAGTTTTGAAATAAGAAGATCCATGGGTAGTTCTGTAGCCACTTCCCTTTTATTCAGTGTTTGCTTAACTGATCATAATAAATTCTGCAAGCAATAAAGTATTCAATAATGCTGGGCAGTTGTTTGGTGCATCTATATAATGACATATTTTTTGTTCTTAGCCTGTTTTGTTGTGTTTCTAAAATGTGTTTTGCTAAGGATAGCAATACTCAATACATTTGTTCAATTATTTTCTGCAGCTGGATGCTCAAGAATTTAATATTCCGGAGGTTACTTTGCCCACACTTGAGAGCATTTTGCATGAGGTATTATTACTGATACTTAGGTGAAGTGTTTGGTGTGAAGATATTTCTAAGAGTGAATTGAAAGTGGAAATGTTTTGATGTGGAAATATCCAATGCAATTATTTGACACTTTTGGTGCCGTTTTTTAAGAAATTGCATTGAGTACCAGCAGGGGCGCATCAAGCCTGGCAAAATGGGGTCTGTCACGGAAGAACCACTTTTGATAGTATTTTTTAAAATAAAATCAAGTTTTCTACAGGTATGACATCTGAAGACCGAATCAAACTTGGCTAGCACAAACAAGCTATGTACCGGTCGCGTCGTCCAAATGCACTAGGACCGATGAGCATAAAGTCATGTAGAAAAACTGCAGCTTTCGTTTTAGACTCGTTGGTCACAGCGTATTTGTTGCATCACAATCGTTTTCTTATCATGCGGCAAAGTTGGGCAACGCATACGCGGTACTGTGAAAGCACGTGCCTTGTGGAACAGTAAGCAATATAACAGTGAAGAACCTGCATGGAAATGTCGCCCCCAACAAAGAGCAGAAAAATTACAGATTTTTTCTCTGGCGTGGAACCGGCTTCAAGGGATACAAATGTCAGTGAACATGCAGAAAAGGAAAGCAGTGCAGGGGAGCAGTTAGAAGCCATATTTCCTGGAGATAATTTTAATGAAAGTGAAGCACTTATGATTTCACACAGGTCAGCGATTACTTCATCTTCAATTAATGAAAAAACTGCATCTTCGTCTGCAATGATGCGTAACTTAGATATAGGAAAGTACGTAGAGAATCGTTTGGTTTTGCCAGATGATATAAAACACGACCTTCTTGTGAAGCCATGGCAACCATCATCAAGTTACCAGTTTCCAAAATATGCCCGATTCTGTGCTGGAAAGCAACGTTTTTGTTCCTTCCAGTTTGCATGGTTTGCCAAGTTCTCTTGGCTAGTTTATAGCGAGGTAAAAGAAGGTTTCTGCAAATTTTGCGTGTTGTTTGCACCAGAAGAAGCGCGTGGTTCGAAACTCGGACTACAGGTATCACAAGCTGTAACAGGTGCTCAGCAGTACTGCAGTGGTGCCAAAATGTTCAAAAACCACACCAGCAAGGAGTACCATCAGTTTGCAGCAGCAAAGGCGTCATCTTTCTTGGATTCATGCAAAAGTGGCACTGTTGTGGATAGGATAGGCAAGCAGCACCAGAAGGACCTGCAAAAAAAGATTTCCTTGTAGGGTTTGCAAATGTAATCCATGTCATTGGCAAGCAAGGCATTGCCTTCCGGGGGCATCGAGATGGAGGTCGATTGGAGTTGCCAGACGATGGTCGAAATGAGTGTAACTTAGGGCTTTGTTGCGACTGCTCGTCGAAAGAGGCGATAGAAGAATACAGGCGTACATAGAAAATGCACTGCAAAACGCATTATACACGTGCTGGTCTATTCAAAACGAATTTATTCACTTGCTTGGCAGAAAAATTCGTGAGAAAGTTGTAGCTGAGGTGAAGCAAGCTGGCATGATGTTTTCTGTTCTAGCAGATGAAACAAAGGACGTCGGCAGCATTGAATAGTTGTCCATTCTTGTCCGTTGCGTCCAGGTGCAGCTTGATGATTCTCGTTTAGTAAAGGAAGAGTTTTTAGGTTTTACTGAAGCAGTAGATATGTCTGCAGAAGCTTTGAGCAAAGAAATATTAAGCAATCTGACGCAATGGGGCCTCGACTTAACGAAAATGCGTGGTCAAGGTTACGATGGAGCCTCATTGATGGCGGGAAAATTTAAAGGTGTACAAGCACAGATCAGCGCCAATTACCCTGCACTGTATGTTCACTGTGCCTGCCACGTGCTTAATTTGGCTTTAACAACCGCCAGTAATCTACCATCTGTAAGACGGTCAATGCGTACAATTTAAGACATCATTACCGTTTACAAAGGAGGTCAGAAACGTGCTGCAGCATTGAAAAATGCAGTCTTGGTGCTTTTTCCCAGCTACAGTAAAACAACACTTGTAAGCTTGTGCACGGCACGTTGGGTTTAGAGGTACGATGCTGTTGTTCGATTTGTGGAAACTTTTCCCAGCAATTCTTCAAGCGCTTGACACACTCGAGCAAGTCAGTGATCCAGACACATCTGACAAAGCAGATTTTTTAAGCCGAAGGGCAAAATAATTTGAGTTTGTAGTCAATATGTTGATCATAAAATTTGTTGCTGCAGCAATGCTTACCTTATCAACAAACCTTCAAAAACTCCCCAACAACTTGGTTACAGTTTGCGATCTCATTCAGGACGATGCAAGGCTCCTTGAAAGCATTCTTGCTGATAAAAAAAATACAGCGTTTGCAGAAATCTTTGCTGAGGCTTGTAGCACTGCTGCAGAAAATGGGATACCGTGCCAAACAAGAAGTCTGCGATCAACATCTTCAGAAGATACTGCTCATTTCTTTTTCACCAAGGTTTTTCGACCATTCCTTGAAACAGCTGTCGAAGAGCTACATCGTCGGTTTGGTGCTCGTTTTGCTAGAGCTGCAAAACTGAGTTTGATTATTCCTATCAACATGGTTCAGTTGAGTATCTCAAGTGCAAGTGACGTTTCCAAGTTTTTCGGGCAAGCTCTTAAAGCATACCAAGATGACATGACGTATCCTTTAGACTGTGTTTTGGCATAGTCACACATGGTACAGTAAGTGGAAACAAGTTCCATTTTGTGATCGACCGGACAGTCTAGATGAAGCACTGACAAAAGCTCCTTTGGATGTTCATCCAAATGTACATACATACTCTTATAGAACTGATGCTAACGATCCCCTGCACAACTGCATCTGTTGAGCGCTCTCTGTCGGGATTGAGATTGTTAAAAACATGCTTGCGAAATCGCTGCGGTGAAGAAAGCTTGAGTGCAGTTGCTTTGATGTTTTTGCATCGTGACATACAAGTGGACTACGATGAAGTAGTAGACGATTTCTTGCGCAGAAAACAACGTCGTTAGCTGTTTATGCCATTAAAACTGTTTTTGAAACACAACGCATGACTGGTATTTTATTGAGTTAATGCGATAACAATTTCTGATGCTTGCACTTTCGATGAGAAATTCGAAAACCCGTCGTAAAATCTTTGCTTCAACGGAAGTGAACGTGCGTTACTGACATTGGAGCAGACTTAAACCTAGACTTAATAAGTATAAACAGCAAATAAGGCTTAGGCGCACTTTAAACAAAGTTATTGTGATTGGCGGCCAGCCCTTCACACCATGAAGCGGAATATTACAAAACAGCTTTGCACGTGTGCGGCAGTGTTTGAGGTTTATGACAATCAATACAGCTTTGCATGCGTCTGACAGTGGCAGATTCCAAATGACAGGCATTCGACCGTATCACTAGGCTGGTTTATCCAGACGCTACGCAAAGATGATTCGACGTTTATTCCCACGAAGACTCGCTCAGATCGACTGCGAATATTACACCATGTGTACTGTACTTGTCGCGGCACGCAAAGAAAGATCCAGTGAGGTTGGCATGTAGGCTAGCATGGCGGATGCCGCGAAGGTGTTGTAATATGTTTTCCCATTATTGCGTAACAATCACGATTTAGGCACAACAGACACTTGCCTTCTTTGCATCACTTACTAAGGCGCTGCTAAACTGCTGACTTTTTTTCAGTCATAGACCGAAATGATTTTAAAATGACCAAAAAAAATTAAGTCATTTCAGTCAGAATGTCTGAAAATATAGGCTAATGGACACTGTTACGGCGAGTTTTAATACAGCCGTGAGACAAATGACCGAAATGTTTCAGTGGCCAAATATTTCTCAGCAAAAAAATGACCGAAATGTCTCAGCGAATAAAAAACAGGTACACTGTATGTGCATGTGCGATACTCAACTTCGGCATTTTGTAGTTGTGACTTTATTACCGACAGGTCACTCACGATTTACCAGTACATTTTCTAGTCGACCCCAGTAGAAGACAAGTTAGCCATCCCTGACATATGTCGTATATACGAAACCTTGCCCAATGTAGGAGGAGCAATGCACATTTTCTACCCCATGCCAGGATCGTGTAATAACACAATTCGTTAGCCACACTCAATAGCTGGCCACAAAGAATTGAGAAGTAGCTACCTGATACAAGTTCCAATGACGGATATCTGATGCCTCGACATGCGGAAAATTGGATGGTTTCTCCGTCACTGAAACAACTATTTATTCCCATTTGGCTTCACCTGCAGCCATCTGAAAGCAGACTAGCCATAATACGCTTGTCGTCAATTCAACTTCACCCGTAATTTGGAAATTCTGTTGATACCACACCGCAAATGCATCGGCAAAACATGCGAAACTCAAAATAACGTGTAGAGCGAACGAGTCGCTCCTCGAGCAACAACACCAGTGTTCAAGGAAGAGCGAGACCAACGCGAAGTCGGGGTGACCATGATAATAAAAGAAACCAGCTCTTGTGCAGCACATTTAATTTATTTGTTTGTGAGCAGGCACGAAGTCCATAGTGTGAACACACACACTCTGAAGAACGCATGTCGATAAAAACAGACAAAACAGCACGTAGTACAAGGCATTGAAGCCGGCGGAATCACATTAGCGAGTCGCGTTGGGTTTGAAACTGGCCTTCATTTGCTTGTTTCAGATTGCTACATCGGCGCCAATTCGACAACGCACTAAACGCAGTGTTGTGGTTGTTTCGCAGCAATAGCGTACTACGCAACGTCAGAAAAGAAATGGAGTTGCCTGTCTGTGCCAAACCACCGGCACGGCGCCACAGTCGGAAAATTAGAGACCTGCTGCGCCAGCGTTCAACACTTGATCAGCGATGATACTAAGTACTTACAACGTGACAAAGGGGTCTGTCATGACAGCCTAACAGACCCCCTGGATGCGCCCCTGGGTACCAGGCAGGGTTTCAGAGTTTGTTATGTTTATGCCAGCTTCTCAATGCACCTTACAATTAAAGTCCGAACAAGTGCTTTATTTATTAAATCTGCTATTGCTCTTCATAGTTTTCAATTGTAATTGTATGAACATGCAAAAGAAAGGGATTACAGTCAATATCCAATCAAAGTCAAATCCCCATGTATGTCAAGAGCAGTATATATGTGCTTCATCTTTTTCTGTTGTAAGTTCATAAATGTACAAACATAGATTGTAAAGTAGAAAAAGCAGATTATTTGAGAGGGGTTTGAGAGAGATTTGCTAATTTTCTATGGATTAAAGATTGCAAAAAGTCTTTCTGCTGAATGTTGTAGAAATGATTTTAAATGTTACGTGCAGGCAGGGCAGGAAAGGTTATTTTATTTTTTTGTGCTTGTTTGTGTTTCAATTGCAACGTGTTTCAAGCGAATAGTGAATATGTGGAAAAATTGCAAAACATCCTGGAACCCAGGCAATGGCTCACAGTGAAGCACGTGGTTTTGAAATTTTTAATACAACATTGATGTTATTATAGTTGTAAAAAGCATTTGATGCACGAAGGTTTTGTTTTTTTAATTAAATTTTGTATGATAAAAAGTACAGGAGCACTTGTTGAAGCCATGCTGTTTACTGAAGGTCTACTAGATCACGTAAAGTTTAAACTGACATACCTTTTGAGCTCTGTGCACATGGGATTTTTTTGCTGTTTTGTAAACTAGAGAAACAACATGAAAAATGGTTTGAAGCTTTTTTGAATGAAATATCTTAATGAAATAAAAATTGTGTTGCGGAATCAAAGGTGTTTGAATCACATAGTCAACGTTATTTGGGTGAAATTTGCTGAAACCACCGTATTTAACATTCTGCTTCTGAAATCCTGTCTTTCACAAGCCATTTAGATTTTGTTTGTCAGTGTCCCTAGTACGTATTAAATTGGCTAACAAATAATGTACATCTTTCATATAACGTCTGCTAGTCTGATGGTGACGACGACGATGGTGATGAAGATCATGATTTGCTTTCACTTGGTGAAGCATCTCCAGAAAAGGGATTTTTATCAGGTAAGCAAGCATTCGAAAGAATGCAATGAATGTAAGTGACAACCTGTGACATCTTTGTTTAGCATGTGGCAATTATATTGGCGGCCAACCAGGCTGTAATTGGTGCTTCAAAACGTTCGTCTGCTCTTTGCTCAAAAATTGTTCCAACCAATTTTTAGAGAAATATCATTAAATTTTTTTGGGAGATTTTGCTCGTAATCAAATGAAACTTGTTGTTTAATATTGCCGCCACTAAAGGGACACAGTATACAATTGTCGGCTTGAACTTCCAGAAAGAAATGCTGCTTTCAATTCAGAATGTTCAACATGATTTTAAGTAATCGCCTTTTGCCATTATTGTAATTGTTTTTTTTCATTATAGTTTTTTTGGCACAGACACCACTTGAACCTGGTAAAAAACGTTTTGATCGATAAACGTAAACCAGTGAACATCAGATTTCAGACGAAAAATCATTGCATAGGTCTAAGACTCAAGTTATGTAAAGTCCTTATTCCAATAATAGAGGTAAAACCCCAAGTTACGGTTTGTCTTCTGATACTGATTTCAGTCTACTTAAACAAGAAAGACAGGAAATGTAATTCATTGATTGAAAACGAACATACAATTTTTGTAAATGCTAATAAAGTACAATTATGGATTTTTGATCTGCACTGCCGTTGTTTACTTAACGTTTGGACTTCTGCAAAAACAGGCTAAATTATCTTCAACTCAAACCTTCATTTCCTTTGTTCTACTGCCGAATGGAGATTTTTGAAAATCAGATTGGACGAACTGCGTAGTAAAATTTATAGCTTCTGCTGCGCCACTACCTAGATTTTTTCAGTGTTGTTCTGACGAATGCAGGTAAAACCTCACCAGATCAAACGAAACTCAACGAACTTGCTGTGCTGAAATCGTGGGAGACGACTTCAATAGCCAGCAACGACAGCAAGCAAGCAAGGTAATTTCGACTTTACACTGATTCTAACCTATTCATATGGTTATTTTACATTTAGCAACCAAACTTGTCAAAACACACTTAGTTGCCACAGCACCGTGTCATTGGAGTCCAACTGACACCAGCAGCGGTGAAAAATATAAATAAAATTAGGAACGAAACTTTTTTCGTTCGAATCGAATGGAATTTTTGATTTTCAGTTTTGAATTGTTTTTTCGCCCTAATGATAGAAAGTGGCGATTGTTTTCATTGAACACAGCGGACAAAAATTAGATTTATCCCTTTTTCTTTTTTACGGCCCTGACATGTGTTCATTTGTTATAATTGAGGTTTTGTATCTTTTCAAACTAAGTACTGTAGCAAAACGTCGTAGATTATGATCACTTTAAAAAAAAAAACAAAACTACAGTGCTTCAGTGGAAACACTGCATGTAATTGACGTTCAGTGTGCTGTGTGGGGTTCACGTTTGCCATGGCTTTCGCTTAACGACAATTTAGGATGGAGCGACTGTAATCAGGATATCGGTTAATGGCAGTGTACACGTTATTAAAAGCTGAGAGTTATTGCGGTTGCGAGTGGCGACGCTCGAGACTAGACGCGATGCCGCCTTTGATTCGACGGGGACAGGAGTTTTGAAAACGTGGGTTATACGATGCGAAAAGACTGCACTCCAGACTTTTCAGAAAGTTTATCTGTGCAGCAGATTGCGCACACCTGCGATGCGAGCTAGTGCAAAACGTTGTTGCTTTTCCATTATTCGTTTGGAAAAGTGTTCCGTCGTGACCTGCAGTGGCGCACAGCGCCTTTCCTCATTTGTGGATTTTGCAATTAATTATTTCACCTCGCGCAAGTTCTTGCCATCTTATGCTTTTTTTTCCGATTCGGGAAAAGCCTGTTTCGTTGTGCCAACAATGAGCATCGTGCTGTGCCAACGAGGACAGCGGCGCGCAGCTATTTTCGCACGATAACACGACGTGTTCCCATGGTTTGCTGTCCTTAAACTGCGGAAGGACTTCTTGCCAGATTTTTTATTGTAGGTCATTTCTGATTTCCGCAGAGACAAGGAAAACCAGGAAATACACGGAAAAGTTCTATCTCTCGCTCAGCTTCAGAGTTTGTCTCGTCAGTTAACGTCGGCTGTCGACCGAGTGAACGCCGGAAGACCAACAACTTTGGTGCGTTAAGTTTATGACATTTTATCTCAACTTTTGAATCGGCATCGATCAGGATCTCATTGCGTTTTTTTTTCTGAAAATAGGAAAAAACGCATCGAAAAATGCCTACTTTTATCTGCTAACTGCAGCTTCCTACGCTGTGGAAACTTCCTGTTGCGCAATGAGTTTTTGTTTGCAACTGGTAGACGCTGGTTGATATGAAAATATTGAAGAACAAGCATGCAGTGTTTTGAGATTCGCGTTTCAGGTGGACGCGACTTTGCGTGTCTGTTGATGCAACCAACTGTCTTGAAGTAGTTTTTGGTAATTGTGGGGCAATATGGCAGTGCTTTTAAGTGCATTGTCAGTTAGGAAATATCTGAGAGAATTAACATTTATTTGGCTTCGTGAGGTCGATACACATTTTGCATGTAAAACGAAAAGCAAAGCCATCTGAATAGAACGAAAAAAGAAGAACAAAACGAAAATTTCCAGTTTTGATTGATAGCCAACAAAGCTGTTTAAAATTCGATATATTTCTGGATTTTTCACCGCTTGTAGTGAAATAATTACGCCGCAAAGCGAAGCAGCACCCTCAAAATGTTTTTCGCTGCAATAAAGCTACAAACGCATTCGAAGGTTATTTTTGTGTTTTTCGGTGCAAGGTCTCATGAAAGGAAGTTGTCTTGTGGAAGCCGGACTGAACTTAGGTCTTGTGAGAAATAGGAATTCACCGCTTTTACGTTAAGCAGGTAATTGCAAGACAAGTGCTGTCATATGACCAACTTTGCAGTCGTTGAAAAGACCTACATAAATTTCCATGTTGCAGCAAAAACCAAGTCGTTATTGTTTAATCGTTGAACGAAGACTGTCGCGCATAAGGTTGAGATGAAAAACATAAAAATCTGCACCGCTATTTGTCTGCACCGCTTCTGAGATTTCTGCTGGGTTTTGCCTGTACATGCGATATGAGAAAACATGACTGATTGCAGCACTGAGAATATGAGCCGGAATTCCGGTCATACTTTGCCGGTTACTTTTTGTGCAAATGGATATTTTGATTTGGTAACCTGCATTCACATTTGATTGCGCCGAGTGTTGTTTAACGCTGTGTTTTTTTCGCTGAGACATTTTACTCATTTGTTCGAAATAGCTTAAAACTTTCTATCATCTTTCTTTTTCGGAAATTTTTTGACTGAATTGACGTAATTTCTTAGTCATTTTAACAAAACATCAGTCAATGACCAAAAAACGACCGAAAAAAACAGGTTTGACGATGATTGAAATGAGCTGTGTGATGAGACCCCTTCAATTTTGCACATAATCTAAGCTTCTATCTTGTCTTGGAACCACAAGCTTTTCCTAAACCTCGTTCTTGCAGTATGCGTTATAGACAGGTGTGGACTGATGGTTTCTTGTTAAATTTTAAAGTTTCCTGTATTATCTGCCGAAACAATTCACGGCCTTCAAATCGAACATGAATCCGAAACTTACCCCCACCCACGTCTGTAGTTACCCACGGGTCGACAGGAATTACCAAGCGCAATATTATTTCTATGGCAGGTGATCAAAGTTGAACCCTTTTTACTCTGCCAAACTTGCTGATGTGTGGTTCTTCTTTTGTGATAGCGTTGAATTGGACACTGGGTTGATTAAAAACCTTTTTTAAAAACCCAGCCTGGGCAAGTTTTACATTATACTGTAAACGTTTCTAAGCGATTAAATCCGTGTTAAATTGGTAGAATTAGATTCCCTACACTAAGTTGGTATAGTGTAGCTTTGTTTTATGAAGCTATCTGGGCAGTCGTGTATCGAAAAGGCATCGGGTGTCAGTGTTGAAATATGCTTTTAATCTATCTAGAGTATCGGTCTAGATTCTAGACCGAAACCAAGTTTTTTATTTTAATTATAGATTCACATCTGTAAGCACATAAACGGTAGTTGTTTATGGAAGTGTGTAGGTGCATCTGCAATGGTGAGCTCTGTTTTTTTTGTTGTGAAATCAATGCAGCACGTGCTCATTGTGATGATTAGTGATCCAGGGGTACGTGCTTGCGCCACATCGTGGTTTGCTGTGCAACTTGAATTTTCTTTAACAAGTTCGTTTCGTAACTCGTAAACTCCGACAGTAACTTATGGAAGAACTAAAGTACTATCGGATCCCAATTTATTAACAGATATGTCTATGCAAAAGTTAGGCAAGTAAACTAACATCTAACGACGTACTTTATGCCTGCAAAGCACACAATCATCCGGTGTTATTATACGATATGTATGTACATTTATAATTTCATCAAGGAAAGTACAAACTGATCAATTCGCACTAAACAGACGAGTCGAAACGTCCTTTTTGTTTTTTGACTTCTGTTTTACGGACGTAATCTTGAACCATGTAGTTTCTTAAATACTATGAGCATTTGCTTGTTTTTCTGATATATGTTTGAGGTCACCTTGACAACGGTTAGGCTTCGATTTCAATAAAATTTATTAAAATACCGCAAATAAATATTTAAAAAAATTGCGGATTCTGTGAATGAAGTTAAATTACAGCGATTCACAGCTGGACAGTTACATAGCAAGAAAAGGTAGTAAACTGGGCTGTGCGTAACCCTTTACCGCAAAACAAGGATAAAGTAACAGAAGAAATGCAATAAATGATGCTTCTCGGTTGTCTGTTTCTAATATAATTTACTGGCATGGTGTATTTGCAATACATTCTGTTGTTTCCAATGCAAGGTATGGCATGTACAAATGTGCGTACATCACAGAGAGTAGTCACGCAAGATGAGTGCGCAATAAATATATATATATATTTGGTTTGAGCATTGTTTCATAACTGCGCACGGACCAAATTGGAACAAGTTAGCCATTGCGGAATCAGTTTACTTCGGTCAACAGTTTGTTATAGCATTTCCGACATTTGTAAATTATATTGATAAAAAACTTAAAAGTAGGCAGCGTTCTTGTCATTCATACCATATAAGTAGATATACATTTTTAAGGAGTTGTTTTTTTGCATTGTTTAAAGCAAAAAAACAGCCCAGGTGGGAAATGGATCCACTACGCAAGAAGTTGCCTACCGCAACGCTAATTTCCCATCTGTATAATGTTACGTCACACGCAACATTAATGCGCAAATAACTGAATGGCTATGTTTAGAAACAATTCAAATTCAATGGTTTACACCGGGGTTGTGGACCCAGAGCCCAAGTGATTTCAGATGGTGGAGCTGGAGCCTGAAATTTGGGTTCCGGTTCTACAGACACAGTTTGTGGGGAAAGTGAGTTTTGCCAATGTTACAATGGTTTTTGGTTTTCAATGGACCATTGTTCCGGGGCCGGAGCCCAGAACTTCTAGATGTCCGAGCCGGACCCAAAAAATTTAGATGCCTGGAGCCGGAGCTTGAAATTTGAATTCCGGCTCCCCAGTCCTGGTTTGCACAATGATGTCTATGAAAATTTTTGGGTGCTTCATTTGGCTGGACCGAAATTACCGAGGACCTAAGAATTGCAGTTTTGTTTCAGGCCGTCAGTTCCCTTATTGCCATCGGGACCGCTCATGGACTGGTCCTTCTTTTCAGTGAGTTTTCTCGTTTGTTACATTTGACTTCTTCGGCATCGAGTCATAATCTTATTAGTATATTTAAAGACAGCTGCCGAAGTACGGCTTTTCGTGACGTGCGTGTCACCGTTGCTTGTTGCTAAGTTGCTAAGCAGGCGAACACTTAAAACTGTTCCAGGCAAATTAAAAATCTTTTTTTGTACCTTTTTTCTTTCACGTCCGTACCTCTTGTTCCGATGATTTCATTCGTGAAATTAACGTTGTTTATGCGCCTCTTGACGTTTTTTTCTTGTTCTGACTTACAGCTGCGGAACAAGCCATGAAGTTCTGTTTGGGAAATACAAAGATCGGAGCGAAGTACGGTTCGGTTTCGGCTTTGTGTTTCAATATGGATGCCACGAGATTGCTGTGCGGATATGCGAAGGGCGAGGTACACACCGCTTATTTTCTAATGAAAATATTTTTTTTATACTTGGAATTGAAAAAAAGCTTTTAGGACTGAGGATGCGTAATTTACGTAAAATCGATTTCCTATTAAAAATTGCTGATTGATTCCTGGCTTACCCCCATTGTGGATAGCACGAACTTTAAATAATGCCGGAATGGCGAATTGTTTGTTTTTTCAAAATCGTTGTGGATATGTTGTACTTGTTTTAATCTGCTTCCAGATATCCTGAGGTCTCGATTACCAACCATGTTTGCGTATACTTGTAGATAGTTGCTCTGGTATTTTTAGTATAGAACTATTGATTGATTTCAAATCTAGTTATTGCTACAAGTACAGCTGTGATCATTCCCTGCACAGCTTTATGCCATTACTGTGAACTCTTTCTCTTTCAAACTCACATGCATACAATAAAAACTGTGAAAATTTTGCGTCCACTTGACGCTTGCATCAAAGCTGATGAATTTGACGAAATTACTGAAACAAAAGTTGTTTTGGCGATGGCTTGTTGCCAACAAGACGCGTTAAGGTTTGCTTTGACCTATTTCATGAAGGGCTGAGCACGAGATTGTAAAAGAGCAGTGCCGGATCGCGGTGGAATTGGCCAAGGGGGCTACAAACTTCCATCTCTGGGTGAACATATGGTACATTTGCGCTGGGTATGACGGATCGTTACTGATGTTTCCAATTAATGTCATTTCTAATGATAACAAAAATAAAATCTCATTAAGAAATATATCAATTTGAAATGTTAGATAAAAATCATTTGAAAAATTCCATAGGAAACAATCAAAAGGCTTGCGTTTACAAGTTAGTGAGTAAATGCAAAATCAAGCCGAAACTGGCGTAATCATGTGCCTTGCACTTTTTAGGCAGGGCTGTAGCCATGCAGCCTATCTAGACGACCCGCCCCTGTAAAAGAGTATCGTTTTTGAAAACTTCGGTGTGATTTGACCGAGAATCGAACCGATGTCAACCGATTCGTGCTTCCCAACGTTTGAAGTGGAATAAGAATGCAAGCGACGAGACACAATCGCACGATAAGGGAACGGTACTCTTTTTTTCTGTCAGATTCTCATGTATGACGTAACAACGGGAAAATTGTTGCGGACAATCACTGACGCGCACCCTCCGGGTTCCGCCGTGTTGCATGTCAAGGTTCGTTTTTGAGCTTTTGGACTTGTACCCGTGTGTATTTTTGATTACAATGTGCGTCTGATGTTTTACGCGCAGGATGAGTTGCATGTTTTTTTGCCGATGAGTATATTTTACTGCATCGGTTCTCATTTCACGCGCAAGATCCATGCTTCACGTTTTTGCTCGTGGTGTTTGTCGATGGGTCTGCATACTATGTTGCAATCCTGCAAATTTCAACGTTAGTTATGCATTCTTTTTGCAAATTAATAAATTTCCCATGCTGTCTTGCAGTAAGGTCAGACACAACCATAACGTATTTTTGGGAAAGTTCAATCTTTCGCTGTTTTTTTTTGTGGCATTTTTAAACTTTCTATCAACAATTGCAATGAACTTAGTTTACAGACGACCCAACGCTTGCCGTTTGCAACGACAGCGGAGGATCAGTGTTCGAGTTAAACTTCAGGTACATCGGATGCTTGGCATCTGTGTGTAGCAGTTGTGTAGTTTTGTTTGAGGTAAATCGTGAACTTTCGGTTGTTTTCGGTGATTTTCGCGCGTAACGCTTCCTGTGCTGCCGCAGACGCGTGATGGGAGTGCGATCGTGCGAGTCCAGATGTTTGTTTTCTGGCAGGTGAGTTGTTATTGCAGACACTACATTCTATTTTGAAAATGATTCTATTTGAATAAGACTGCAGGGCTGACGATGCGTAGTGTTGACGTGAAATCGATTTCCTGATGAAAAATATTTGCCGACAGATTCAAGCACTTCACCTTTGAGGAGTTTAGTTACTTGATTATAGGTACGTGCAAGTTTGAATCATCGCGAAAAGAAGAAAGCAGAGCCCAGTCGGCTGATTTATTCCAAAGCTTGTAGCAAACCTAGAGCTTTTAAGCGCAAACGCTCTTAAGTTTCTTTTTATTGACAACCTGACTGTTAAAGTTTTGCATTCTACGCTTATCCGACTTAGGGTGTTACCAGACGAGTTTGCACTATGCGGAGGTGAAGCAGATGAAAAGCTGTCTTTGAAACGTTGTATTTTTATTTTGTCCGAACCAATGTGCCGGACAACGTTGTTTTGAGAATGTTGCCTCCCGCTGTAGTTGTGTCACCACTCTAGTTAAAAATCACGATTTCAATTTGAGTGGCGAGTTTCAAAATTTGCTGACACTCAGGAAGCTCAATAATGGATCTTCAGTGAAAAAAAAAGCTCAATCTCTTCAATTTTCCCGCGCAAGTTATTTTTAAAACTACTCAAATTGTTCGCGGAAGCAGGCGTGGTATTTAGCTAACCTTTCGCGCCGGGAGCCAAATAATCGCATCGAGTCAGACGTCATTTTCGCGTTTTTGTACTCGTCTCGGAGTGTCACAAGCGTGGTCTGCGCGCGTGAACTGTTTCCTTGCACCTTCCCATCAACGCCGAGCATGAGGCCAGACAAGCTGCAAGTACAGATTTTTTTTTGTTTTCGGTATGACTCGATGGGGAATCGAACCCAGTATTGGTGGCGCGTGCTCAACCTACTGTGCCACTTGGCCGATCTGGTTTCATGTCTACAAGACCCCTAAAATGCTTTCTTTGTAGATCGTGGCCATTGGGAACTGATGTACAATGTCCGACTTCGGCAAATTATTAAAAACTTTGCTGCGTTTGCTGACCTAGGTATTGATCCGCTAACAATCTGTAAACGAGACTTCCTTTTCTTGACAAACACTTCCATACGTTTCTTTTGCGGCAGTCGCGGCGAGGTGTGCACACTGGAGGCGCTGCATCTCACCAAGAACGTCGCCGACCACCCTTTACGGGACAGACACATCTTGGCCATGGGGACGCTGACCAAGGTACTGTGGTTCGACCAACAGGCGTAACCGTGGGAGGTCTGCGCAGTGGAACTTGTGTGTTCGTAAATCATGATACGCCTGATGCTTCGCTTTCTTCAATCGTCAATCAACATTTCGTCGTTGACATTGTGTCGTCATTGCTGGTTTCGTCATGATATTGTTTCGTCAATGCTCTATCACGGTTTCGTCATTGTTTGCCATTGCACAACCTTGATATTAGTTAGGTTGTCGCGAACAGAAAATAAGAGAAAATATTCTTTCAAGTCCCTTCATATCGTTGTTGAAAGAGTTCGCAAGTCTTGTTGTTCTTGTTCTGCGCAAAACAAGTCAGCGATTTCAAGAATGACGTCATGCCTTTGCAGGTTTTGATCGTTGCGCTGCGACCGCAGATCAAGGTTCTATTCTCACACCGCTTGACGGTGAGTTTTCAAACGTTGGACTGTTTTGTTATCAGTAGCCGTTCGCTTCAATCCGTTGAGATTTAAGGTATTGTAGAATCGCTCGACAAGGTTTTGTGCATTCTCAGTTCCCGAGGGCATCACGATGTTGAAAAGGCGCAGACTGCTCGACATTGTGCGAGAGGGCGTTGTTTATTTCCGTTTCTGAGCGATGTAGTTTGCAAGCTGCTGTGCTAGCCTTTAATAATTTACAAGAAAATACCGGAAGGTAACTATGCTTTCGTTTTCTAGACGAACCAATCATGCGTACCTTTGCTGGCGTGGCAGTTGACGGTTTTCCATGGCGACACGTTCCGCTCTATCGATCCTGTGCTGACGTTTGCTCGTGGTGACGTGGTTTATTTCTTTCAAGTATGTAACGTCACCTTAATGTTTTCGTATTCAATGAGGTTTTCATGCGTAAAAACTGCAAGTTACTGCTGAGACATTTCTGCTTTCCGAAAAATTGAAGATTTTATGGAATGCACCGTAACTCCGAACAGGATTTGTTTGTATCAAGCAGGGTTGCGGAGTCGTAAGGAGTCGGAGGTTTTTAGGTGGAGTCGGAGTGGGATTCCTAGCAACACTGGGAGTCCGAGTCGAATTTTTTGTGCGACACCGACTCCGGATGTCCAATTCGATCATTTTTTACATCACGCTCCTAAATTGGGAATTCCTGTTGAAATGGTACAATTTCTTATGAAACTTTTGTTGAAACAGACATTTCTTGCTGTGCACCACGATTTCCATTGACTTTAACAGCCAAATTTCATTCCCTTTGTGTTAAGGAGTCGGAGTCAGAAATTTTGGAAAGATCGGAGTCGGAGCCGGATATTTTACCTCCGACTCCGCAACCCTGGTAACAAGTTCTGATCACACGGAAACAGTCGTTTGGCACTTCTAGTTTCATTTAACCGTTAAAACCCATGGTCATTTCCTGACCAAGTTACTCAAAAAGGCCCTTATCCTGACCCCGGTGACTTGTCACGCGAGGTCCTGAAGCACTGGGCAGCACCACGGGGATCGAAGAATAAGCTGCATACCAGAAGAAGTTCCTGTTTGTTTTACTTTTCGCTTATTTCTTGCATTTCTACTTCGTTGCAGATGAAAAGCGAAGGATGGGACATTGTCGATTTTGTTCACCTCCGAACGATGAACCTCACCTATAAGTTAATCAACATGGCGGTATGTGGCGAGCGTTCTTTATCCGCACAAAGAGATGCACTGCAGAGTTCCGCGCGCGCTGAAAGTAGTTCTGTGCGCGCCAGCACGAAAACAACTATCTTTCTGGCTTATCACGCGTGTCTGCATATCAGAAATGCCCTTTGCACCTTCTTCTTGTTGCCAATAGGTATGCTGCGATCCACTAAAACCGAACTCTTGTACTGTGCAGTGCTGCGCTTTCTTACATGTCTTGAGTTTTCCAACAATTTCTGCCATTTTTTGCCAAATTCTGCTATTTTCGCCAAATTCTTCCATTTTCGTTAAATTATATTTTTTCCAAATTTAGTCATATCCGCCTAACTCTGCCATTTTTTGCCGAATTCTACCATGTTTCGGCAAATTCTGCCATTTTTCGCCAAATTCTACTATTTTCGCCAAATTCCGCCATTTTCCCGTCAAATTCTACCATTTCCGCCAAATTCTGCCATTCTTTCGCCAACTCCGCCGTTGCGAATAGTTACCGCAGACTTTGTAGATCGCAAGCGCTGCTACTATTATTATTACCAGCTTTGTGCTGAAGCATTTAGCATGCTGAAGCGCACGGTCAAACGCAAACGCAAAACTTAGTACACATGAAGTGCCCGTCTACGCAGTGGCTCAACTCCCGCACCCTCTTGATGCTGGACATGCTTGAGCGCGCCCATGTCGTCGACGTTGACTCGCAGATGGGCCTTGAGGAGAAAACCCTCGAAAACGTGCAGCTCATTTATAACAGCGCAACCTTCAAGTCTATTGCTACCGGTGGAAACGTTAGCGTAGCTCTGGTAAGAAGCAATGCTTTGTATATGTGAAGTTTATATCATGTCGTTAAACGCTCTTTGGTAACTTACTGCTGTTTGCACAGGAAAATAAAGGGAGAGGGTTGGGCCTTGTTATCATCACTGATTCAAAAAAGTGTATTATTACATTTGAAAATGTAGAAATGCGCTGCATGTAGCATGCTGCTGCAAACTAATGCAAAACCACCAAGCCTTCTTGATATTTCCCAAACGTTAGTATTTTTCATATTTAATGCCTTGGGTCGAATTTTGTTATTAACTTTCTTGTATTCGAAGTAGAGGCGCTCAGTAATTAAGTTTTTGGCGAAAAACAAACGTTTCCGAATCTTTTGTACTGAGTATGAGATTGTTTTGATTGTCGTGCATTTCCGTAATGCATTCTCTACCGCTAAATTGGCTGTCGCAACAAAAGTTTTGTTCCGTGATTATTTATAAATATTCCTACATGCTCAAATTTCCTTTTGCTTCCGTTATCATTTTCTTATCTCGACACAAGTCACTGCGTGTTGCTAAGGCGACGGTGGGGGAGCACGCCTGCTACCACTCGATGGTGCAGTCGGGCGGCGGCGTATACTTTCTCGGGGTCAACGGAGTCTGGGCGTCGAAAGCGCACACCTGGAAAGAGCGAATCAACCTGGCCCGAAACACCGGACACACATGCGCACTGAAACTGGCACTTTCCTTCTACGACGGCACTGCCAAGGCTGTTGTTGGTAAGTAGACCAGTCATCAATCGCTGTGATCAAGGTCAACGTTAACCAGGTTTCATCAAAGGCGCATTGGTGAGCGCAGATGTTCCACTATCGGGTTGCTTAAAGTTGTCGGTGTTTGTGCATAATGAAAGAGCAAACACTGTTGTGGTCAGGCGGATAAGTTGTTTACGTTGCCATTCCTTCTGTTAACTTCCGTATTTTCATTGGGGACCCCTGAAGGCCCTAGTTGCCCCCCTTTAAGAACAACTGGTGTCTGCGATAATGTCACGGCTCCCGATGGTCTGTTTTTTTGTGTCTCAACGAGAAAATTTCGAAGTTACTGTCGCTTGATGTCGATATTGGTACCGATGATAATTCTGTGAAGGGCTTTGACATGAAAAAAGCGATTCTTAGGCGTTCGTTGTGAAGCGCGCGGTGTCTTCGCCACTGTGCCTTGTTTCTGTTGATCCTGTCATTTTGTGTTTCACAATGATCACAATTTTTCTTCTGGCAACTCTGATGCGCATTTGCTCTTGCGCAGGACTGCCCCCCAATCCAGAGCAAACGAAGGCGCTTGTTTCAGAAGTGGTGAGTAGTAGTTTCAGTTGGTTTCTCATTTCAAATTTTCAAGACAAGTGTTTTTTTTGCGCCGATCAAAATATTTTGCAACGCCGACATTCGCGTCGTTCATTGAACAGCAAAGGTCCGTCACAGATTGCTTAGGCCATAGGTTCTCAAAGTGCTCCGTACGTAGCCCCAGGGCTCCGCGAGAGAAACCTCGGGGCTCCGCAAGCTATTCGTTTACTTAGTATACTTTTTTATAAAAAATTTATTGTGGGGCTCCGTAAACCATGGTCAATCTCTTCATGGGCTCCGTAACACCAAAAGTTTGAGAACCCCTGGCTTAGGCGACTCGCTCGTTCATATTCGAAGCTGGAAAATGACTGAAATTTGCTAACAATGAACTTTTGTGTGTCACAAAGCTTTTCAACTGGTAAAATTTGTTGCTCTTGCTGATAGAATCAAAGTGCATGCTGTGTTTTGAACCAAAAATTCTTTACGGGTGCGTCCTTTGGGAGAAGTTGCGTGTTGCAGTTACGGTTGTTTGTGGTTTGTTCCCGACCGCAGTAGGTTAAGCATTAATAGGAAATCACATTTGATCGAAGACTTAAGAAGAAAAGCAGAAAAACACGTCAAATCTGTTATTGACGTTTCCTCTTGATCCAGTCTTCCGACGTTGTTTTGCTCAGGAGCAATAAAAAAGTGCATAACATTTAAGTGCGAAGTGTTAAATATTTTCTCTGCATGGTGTTATTGAAAGTTCAGCCTACATCGAGTTGGTCAATTAAACGCTGTGTTCAGATGTTGGACATTCTCACTGAATTCGTTGACCTGTCCATGACCAAGCTTTGCCCAGACAGCGGGAAGTTGCAGGTGATGTTTTTTTTTCGCCAACTTGACCTTGCTGCAAAAACTGTGTTGCTAAGCAACAGACAGGCTCAGGTTTAACTGATGCTCTTTGGGTTTTAGTGTTTTCGTTTTTTATTACGTTAGCCAATCTTAATAAAGTTTTCGCTTGTAGTTTACTAAGCAAAGAAGAAAATTAAAAGAATCTTGGGTCGTCCTTCAAAATTAAAGGAATCAGTTGGTTGATTTGCCATAATCAAGAGGTTCGTGTGCGAATTTAAACCTAACTTTCAACAACCGCGTTGGCCAGGTGCTGATCAAATTCTACCGGAATGTGGTGCCGGTGTGCGTGGACCACTGCCTCCTCATCGACCGAATCGACGTCTTATTTGGAAGGTACGAGCCTATGTATGCATTCGATTGCCGATGATCA
>Ga0210059_1004037_pt1 | contig 23634 bp, 16 predicted proteins | sample Ectturendosymbi2_FD_188042 | JGI IMG/M metagenome (GOLD analysis project Ga0210059, IMG submission 188042) | Ecteinascidia turbinata endosymbiont from Florida, USA - Sample 2 (SPAdes) (version 2) | ecosystem: Host-associated > Tunicates > Ascidians > Unclassified | place: Key West, Florida...
GCCAAAGTGTTTCGCTGAAGTTTTCATTGGAAACTAGACTCGAGTCCGAGTCTTTTGAGCCTTTGATCGACTTTCTAGCGTTTCTGGTTGAAAAGTTATGATCTAAAATAAACAAATTAATTAATTAGCTAATTAGTCAAATATTTTTACTAACTTACATCACAACTTTTTAACCCGAAACCCTAGTAGGTCATCCAAAGTATCAAAAGACTCAGATAGTAGCTTAGTTTCCAGTAAAAACTTCAGAAAAATACTACCACCTAACGGTTGGCACCCAGGGCTAGGCAAAGTGGGCCAAGGTGGCCTAAAAGTCCTCCACTTATGACGTCACTCACAAAAAACCACAATCCCCAAGCAAAAAATTTTTTTTCAAGTGCAATCTACTACACTGTATGCGTTTTTTGAGACATTCGCCGAGTCGCTAGAGTGAACAGGAGCAGATATATTCATGCGCAAAGCCACGTGTGTTTAAGTGTTTTTTTTGCCGAAAATCCCCAAAACCAGCCGGACGTCAAAGTGTTAATGGAAATAAGTTCGTAACACCAGTATCGGTGTACGAAATGAAATATTTATCGAAATGTCAATACTGAAACTGCTAGTTTACTAATTTCAATGACACTCGTGGCATACATGCACAAAATGTTGAAAACCTGTAATAATAATGTATCTGTTTCATGAATCAAAAATATGTTCTACAACTATGTTTTCAGACAATCAGACAACAGCCTTCATATTTGATAAAATTTTAATGCAACTTTAACTTTATGACAGTCTGCACTTTCAAACTTGTGGCATTCCAACAGTTATGACTTCTGAATCTGCAAGGGTTAGTGATTTCAGTTCACATGTCATTTTTGCAGTCAGTTGACATAGAATCTGTGACCTCACACCTACTACGATCGATAAAACTATAAGTGGTTTTAACATGTGACATCATAAAAACTCTTTGCCTTCTACACTAATACTGTATAGGCCTATTAAAATGAAAACCTATTGGAAAGCTAATTAAAACACGTCACAGACATCACACAAAGCTGTAAAATGATTGATTTTTTGGATTTTTGATTAATTTTTTGATTTTGACATGATTTTTTGGATTTTTATTGCTTGATTTAAATCATAAATCAATCAACCCTGGTTGTCGAGTGAAAACATTTAGCAAGTTTTGTTTCAGGTTTCAAGTTTTGTTTCAGGTTTCACAGGACTGATGATGCTTTATAAAACGCAAAACTAGTTTCCCTGTTAATTAATATATTGTGACTTGCTGCTGTCTTTGTGGCTTATAACTATTGAAAAATAGATATGCTTGCAAGTTTTAATCATCACAGAGGAACGAAAGCAGAAAGCAGGCAGATTTCTTGAAGCTTGTCACCAAGATAAAGTTTCTTCGTTGTCTAGACTTGGTTCGTTGTGCTTTCTTGTGCAAGTTGTCTGCAGGCATGAGGAATATAACAGCATTTTGTCAACACTTACTGATGCTGATAAAATCGGCTGTTTTGGCCTATACTGGCATATTGGTAAAACCTAAATATCGGCCAATATACCAGTACCTAAATTTTGGCCTAAAACCAGCAGTTTTCGGTTGCCTTACCAACGCCATAGCTCCTCCGCCAATTGCGCTAGAGAGCTGTTCAAGGGATCCAGCTGATCGGCCAGTCTTTTAGTCTGCACTCGAAATTAAATTTTTTGGGTGGGTGTTGCAGAATTTTGTGAGTGACGTCATAAGTGGAATAGTTTTTAGGTCATTTTGACTCATGTTACCTGGCCTAGGGACCAACCGCTAGGCCAAAGTATTTTGCTGAAGTTTTCATTGGAAACTAGACTCGAGTCTGAGTCTTTTGAGCCTTTGATCAACTTTATAGCGTTTCTGGTTAAAACGTTCTGATCTAAAATAAACAAATTAATTAATTATCTAATTAGTTAATTAGTCAAATATTTTTATTAGTTTAGATCATAACTTTTGAACCCAAAACCCCAGCAAGTCATCCAAAGTATCAAAAGACTCGGATTGTAGCCTAGTTTCCAATAAAAACTTCAGCGAAATACTACCATCTAATGGTTGGCGCCTAGGTCCAGGTAAAGTGGGCCAAGCTGGACTAAAAGTCCTCCACTTCTGACGTCACTCACAAAAAATCTGCATCTGCAATGCTGCATTGTCTTGAGACAACTAAAGAGAGTCAAACCTGCAAACCTTGGCATAACAGCAATAGAGATTCCCCACTTGACTAGGTTCAGTCTTCTATTGCTGCTAAAAATTTAATGTTATATGTAGCACAATCATGCCATCACAGGATTCATGTTGCAGGTGACCTAACAAAAATATTGTTCGTAATAGACGTCCTCTCAGGCTCATCTGTTAGAGCCCGAGCTGACCCCTGCAATTGGTTGCATCTAAATTCCGTCAAGCATGTAGGCTGTTGACTGTTGATATAATAGTTTTAAAACATGTTTTTGATTCATAATAACAAATATATTATAGGTCTTTAATATTTTATGCATGAAGGTGACACTTTTACAGATGCTGAACCAGTCAAAGCTGAATTGCAAAAATTGATTTTAACATTTGAATTCGCACCAAAACAGCTGCTAAGCTTGTATTTGCATACAAGCTTCTTAACACATTGGCTGCCGATCTACAAATATATCATACTTGGAAATCGGGGAAAAACCAGGGATATTTCAGTTGACTTACCAACCACATAGCTCCTCAGCCGATTGTGCTAGAGAGCTGTTCAAACCATCAAAAGACTTGGCAAGTCGAGTCTGCAATGAAAAAAAAATTTTGGTTTTTGGTTTTGTTGTTTTTTGTAAGTGATGTCATAAGTAAGGTATGTTTTAGCCATTTTGGACTGCTGGTATTTGACCTGGGCCCAACCGCTAGACAGAAGCATTTCGCTGAAGTTTTCAATGAAATCAGTGTGGAATCCGCGTCTTATGAGACCTTGATTGACTTTCTAGTGTTTCTGGTTCAACGTTTATGATCTATAATAAACAACCAAAGTAAGTATAGATAATTGCGCAATTGTCAGCAGAAATATTCGCATGCAAAACATGTGCAAACTGCTGGATTTTAGCCTTAGGCTACCTGAACAGAAGGTGTTAACATGCCCGTAAATCTCCATGAATTTGATAAACTGATTGTTTGAGTATATATTGTCATTTTAATAAATATTATGTTTTGTATACTGGTTTTGATGTAAGTGGTGTTACGAACAGATTTGCCTTGGGGGGGTATTGAAAGAGCACAAAGAAAGATTTAATGAAAGTTCAGCTGTTTCTAGTTGCTGTACTTGAAGAAACAAATTACAAAAAAACTTACATTGAAACAAACTAAAAAAATCAAAAAAATCTGATTCAGATAAAAAAGTCTCATTTAAATTTTAAAAATCTGTTTTTTTTGATTGAAAAAAGATGATTTTTATCAATCCTATGTAGAACAGATATTATGTCTTATGTGATTTTGAAGAAAACTTGATCAAATTCTTGTATTTTAAATGTTCTTCGTAACAAAATTTATTAATTATTTAAAAAGAAATTGATGTTTTTGCACTAACCCAACGGTGCAAACAGTCTTGGAATCGTGAAGGCTAGCCATATACCATCTGTGGAATTTCACAGAAAAGAGCCAAACAGGGCAAGGGCAAGTTTATCAAAATATTTTTTAATTTTTGGAGCAATGCAACCTTGGTTCTGCATTGCCCTGTAATAAAATACCTTGTGGACTAGCACCAGGCCATGGCCCAGTGTTTGCCAACCTCTGTTGTATATCATGACTTCTCAAACTTTTTTGCATGTCCTACTCAGGGATAGGCTTGCAACCAGGGAAGAAACTGGGCAATCCCACCTCCTGAATATTTCAACGAGATGTTTGGTTGTTAAGTGCAACAACTTGCAATCATTTTGCCCTTCCGAAGATATCAGCTGTATGCAGCCCTGCTCAGGGATATCTGGAACTTCAGAGTTCCAGTGCTTTTCAACCTTGAGAAAGACGGTTCATACTCTTGTTCAATAAAAAATTATCACAACCAACTAGCATTGCTGAAGAGTGAGCAATAGCCATAAAGTTGGGTTAGACTTTAAACAAGGCTGGAAATATTTTGTTTTAGTAGCCAAAATAATGAATAACTCAATGTGTAAAGAACATCATCATTTTATCCTGCTATGTCTGTGCTCCTGCAAGCTTATATCCTGTGACATCCACACACAACCATTCAGTCTGTGATTGCTCTGGAGACTGATCAACTAGTGTCCATTCCAACTGCTCATGAACAAACATGGCAAGGCTGTGATTCCTGTGCAGGACTGACCCAACTAGTGAAAAGTTGGTAAACACTAGCATCTCTGCAGTAGTGCAGTGGGTCTCCTGGAGGAAGATGACAAGTACCTTGTTTTTATAAGCTGCTGCTCAATAATGCTGATCTTGCTTGTGGTGAACCCATCAGCGTTCTGCTGCAGTATGCTGGGTCTTTGGCAGCAGGGATGCTGTTGCACTTTGAGAAGGACGTATTCCTACTTAATCACACACTGAACACATCAGCACAGGTAGCAGTGGTTGCTCTCATAGTGACAGGTTTTGTAAGAATTTGCAGCAGTGGTTCTCAAATGGGTGCCACTGGGGTCACTAAGGGAGGAAATTTGTTCCAGGGAGGAAATGCTATACATGAATAAGCCTTATGTTTTTCTTATTTGTTTATTCAACACAAAAAACTGCACAATGAGGTTGGTTTAGATCAGGAGTGGGCAAATATTTTCTACGGAGGGCCACATGGAAAACGTTTTTGCTGCTGGGTGGCGCATATCTTACATTTGTCTACTTCTGTTACAATTTACATTTCAAAATAGGAATAAATGATAATATTGTTTTAACCTTGTATTGTTTTATTTCACATTGACACTGTAGTACACATAGACGAAATACATTTTCAAGAATTCTAATCTAATTGATAACATTTATTTAACGTAGACACTAAAAATGTACCATCTATGTTCGTGTGACTATCCTGCAGGTCACATGAAATGCCCTTGGGGGCCGCATGGGGCCTGCAGGCTGTAGTTTGCCCATATCTAGTTTAGATGAGAATGTCTACAATACCCAAGGATGCGCTGCTTTAACTATAGTGACTGATGATATAATAAAGTCTGTTTGGTTCGTAATCATTTTGTTCCTTCACAGTAGGTAGTGTGAACTTTTTGCTATTATCTTTTTTGTGATTTTTGTTGGAGAGAAATCAACAGTGTTTGAGTTTGTAAGGGTGGAACATGAAAAAAACTTTGATAACCACTGATTTAGAAAATGCTGCAACAGGGTGGGCCTCTTGAATGTAAATGATGATACGAGACGCTGATCAGAGACTGCCATCCAGGCCCGCAGGCAGGTGGGTGCAACTGGGAAATTTCCCCCCAAAATTTTTAAAAACATTTTGAAAGCAACAAAAACTTGTTTAGTTGTGAAGTAAAACAAGAAGTTGCAATCGGTCAGTTGCTTGCGACCCTGGTGCCACCATCAATTTCTGGAATTGTCGCCACTGTTCAACAAATTATCATGTTTATCTTTTGATTTGAAGAATTAAGTCGACTTTTTTTCATGTTCTGGATGTTCATTAAAAAAAGGGAATGGTTCACTTGCTAGTTACCACACTAGGCTAAGCCTGAATGGTATTAGGTAGGTAAAGATCAGCTGATTTTAACACCTTTCGCCTAAAAAGAGCAGATGATGATTCCTGATTATTGGGTGCTTATTGTCGTGACACTCCACTTGTAATCTTTCAGCAAATCATGACCGCTAGCACTGGACATAGCAAAGACCAGTGCTCTCCACATGGCACAGCGCACCTATTAGAATAGCTACGCTGGTCTATGCAACTGGAGTAGCAACAAAAATTTATATCATCACATGCTTGGGTTGGCATACAATGCATCTTTCCCATGCAGTTACACATCTTTTGTTTCCATAATGATGCAACAATGGAACAAGCAGACATAAATTCTCGCATATTGCATTTTTTTGAGATCTTCAAAATATTGAAATAGGAATGCAATGCCTGCCAATTTTATATGGTGTGTGCTGCCATGTTTTGCAAAATACAAAAGGTGTTCAAATACAGAGGAGGTCTAAAATATGTTTCAACAACAAAACAGGGTTTTCTCACCCGCACTTGTATCCTCTGTGGTTATCATTCACACCATGGGGTTTTCTCATCAGCACCAGTGCATACCGTCTTACAGGATGAAATGCACTATCTTCACAAGTATCTAGAAAGTCAAGACTGTGTTATTCTACAAAAGTAACAGTGTAACGTTCATAGTCGGGTGATTTATTTATGATTCCGTGGAGTACTGAATAGTGCCACGATATGGCCATTTGGTCACTGTCATTCATATTATCTGGTCTGTTTGAAGTACTTCAGTCTGCTGGCCATCGCTTGGAAAATTTATTGTTTAGCCAACATACCGGTAATTGCATGTTGCACAAATATCATAGGTGGTGACTAGCCAGCACACCAAGGTACTTGGAACAAACCAGATAATAGTGAATACAAGCAATTCTGGCATAAACAACAAGGATAACCAAGTTTTTTAAGATTAACCTATGTCACTCTGTAACCACAGATAATTTTCTTGCTCAGGCAAGTCAAACCTTTTCATATTGTTATTTCATTTTCAGAACAATAAAGGAAGTTATGCTGAGGTTATGAAAGTTGTTCACAGAAAGTTAAATTTGGTTTTTGGACTGAAATTAGTTGAAATCGAAATCGGAGTATCCAAAAAGGCGTTTATTTTAGTCTCTACTCTTGAAAGTGCACCAGCAGTTGATATCATGCAGTGGTAAGTGGGCACTTTTATGAAATTAATATTTTGCTATTCTGCATATTTAATTGCGTCTTTGAACTTACAGGAAAGGAAATTCAAAAAGAGGTTTGCTGTTCACTGTTCTTGCCTTAATTTTTATGTCTGGTGAAGTAGTATCTGATGGTAAGTCTGTATCTATGTGTTAACAGTCCTAATGTATGTGTTTGTGCTAATTGGTCCACATTATTTCGTGTGCTTCAATTCATAATATACATTTGCAATATTTAATTTTTTGGCAAAGATTCTTAGTTACATTTTATAAAATTAAAAAAAAAGATTTGAAAATATGAAAAAAACTAACAAGGTTTTGTTTTCAACCTTCTCCATTCCTAGGTTTACTCTGGAATGCTCTGAAAGGTTTGGGCGTTGAAAAAGACAAACCTCATGCAATTTTTGGAGATGTGAAAAAATTGCTTAAGCAAGAATTCTCCCGACAAGCGTAAGATGCAATGCATTTGTGTTTTGAGCCACCTAAGTCAATAGCGATGTATATCTCAACTGTTAAGGTTAATTTGAAATATATTGTGTATTACCCTTTATTTTAAAGGTGAGTTATGAGCAGTTGCTGGATAGTACATAGCACCAATGCTTTTAAAGTAAATTGTATAGACCAGGGCTACTCAATTATTTTAAAGAAAGGGTCCAGTTACAAATGTCAAAATTTTTCGAGGTCCGGTCACTCCCATAAAGTCATGAAAATGTACCATGTCTTGGATTTTTCTAACAAAAAAGCATAATATGAGGATTTAATACGATTATATAGATATCCACAATCCGATAAATGGATACAGATATTAACAAATGTTTTCAGCGTTATTTGCTGTTTTGCTGGTGAGAGTAATGTAATTTTGTGCTTTTTGGCAGTTGCCTAAATTTTTGTTCCAAGGTAGTGACAGCAAGTAGAAGGTAGAGGTGAAGCTTTTTATTCGTCATACAGATGTGAAACTGGTTCTTTATGAACTTCTTTTTTGAAAGCGCGGACTGTCAGCAGTCAGTGGCGTAACTAGATGTTTGAACCAGGAGGGAAAACGCAGATGAAAGGGGTCCACTGGCCACTGTAGAGGTGTCACCAGCAACACTCACAAAAAAACTGAGAAATGATGGTGATTCCGGATGTGGATAGCTATACTAAAACCCTAAATCACCAAATAATACTCCTAAAACCGCCAAGAAATCTACTGCAAACCAAACAAATGCTAAAACTGAAGTATAAGCTTAGTGGGGGCCCGAGTTCTACATCTGTAACATGCAAGAGGGGACAATTCGCCCCTCCGGCAGCAGCAGGTAGAGTAGACCAAGACACAGTGAGAATTTCCTTTGCAAGGAATGGAAAAAAATTGGCGAGGCCTTCCGTTGACAAGCAGTTTTCAGGTGTGCCAACAAAAATATTTCTTTCACTGCTACATTCTATTGGAATTCAATTGATTCCTGTTGAATTTTGTCTGCGTCCACACTGGTTGTATAAAGTTGCCGGAGCTCCGCTCTGCCACTCCGCTCCGCCACTAACCCTAACTTTCATCAGTGGATGCAGTGAATGATGGGTCGTTGCCTGCAAATATAAGCAAAGATGACCAGCATAGCCTTGGCACCTAAAATATATCCAGTACATCTTCGGTCCACACATATGCATGTGTCTTTTGCTTCATTTGAGCATTCGGCAATGTTTGTGACTAAAAAGGGTTTTGAGGAAAAACTGTTTTGACGCCTGCGCAATGACATGAAACAATCCACGTTTTTGAACATTCGAAATTGATGTTGCGTCGAACGCACATGTTTCTGAATTTCCTCCTCTGGCAGTACCGGCTCTAATGCTGTCAGAATCTCATACACTGCCACGCACACGCAGGAGCTGTTTTGTAATATTTCGCTTCATGGCAAGAGGACAGTCTCCAATCACGGTCGTTTGGTTTTGTAGTTTCGGGCTAGTTTTATCTTCTGTTTACACCTAAGTTATGACAAAATTAACTAAGTGTAGGCTTTCCTCAGCGTCACGCCAAGCAACGTGGGATCGTTTCAATGAAACAATATTTTTATAAGCAACTTCTCATATTGAAAGGCGCGACTGCTAACCTCAGAAATTGTGGCCGCATTATCTGAACAAAATATCAGTCAAGCGTCGTATTTCGAAAACAGCGTTTTTAGAATTAAGCAGTTGACGATAATGTTTGCTGCGCAAGAAGTCCTATGTTGATTTCGAGTAATTCACTTTTACATTGCCATGCAAAGTAATCAGAGCAATTGCAATTCGATCGTTCTCTGCAGTGATTTTGCAAATATATTTATAACACCGCCGTCTTGATAGACAGCGCGCTCCACAGACGCAGTTGCGCAGCTGGTTGTCAGCATCGATTTTATAAGTGTATGCACGTTTGGATAAACAACTCTCATTGCTGTACGAATGACATTTGCAGAATGTTCGACAAGCTAAGTATCTTTTCAGCACCACATTCGTAGGAACAAACAGCGACTGTGGTGTAATAAATGCGCTGTGCGCGAAACCGGTGATAACTTGGAAATTTTTTCTTATGTGTTTTGTCAATGAGATCAATACCACTTACAAATACAATCAGACCTGTTTCCGAACTCCGATCAACCGGAATCCCCGCTATCCGAAACAAATTGCTACGAACAGATTTCTCCCAACGCATTTCACCCCTTTAATCCGGAAACCTCGCTGTCCGACACCGACTCGAAAATTTAGGAACGGATATGCCATACTGTATCAATAGAAAGAACTCTAAACCGGATTGCGCCAACTGTTACTTCGTTGTTTATTAAATCGCAATGGAAGGGTGAAACTCAATTTCCTACACACAATGAATGTAACAGTGGCAGACCCTGCAGGACGCAGTTATAGGTCTCCTGTACAGTTTTTTCGCGTTTAAATCTCATTCTGAATGCATGTTTGCTCATATATATGGATCTGCTAATAAACAAAAACAGCTATGAGAGTTTCATTTTCACATGCAGTCTACTTATTTGCTTGAGTTGACAGTTCGTCTGAGAATACAGTTTGTTTCTGTTTCCCCTTTGAACGTTCGCTTAGGCCAGACCCATAGCCTAGGTCTAAAGGTTTGGGGGGGGCACAAAACATTCTTAGGGATCAAGACTTCTGTTTTTATTATATTTTTTGATAAAAAATTTTCTTGGCAAAACAAAATTTGGAGGAGCTTAAATAAATTTAGGGGGGATTGCCCCCGAATGGCCCCGTGGCTACAGGCCTGATTCCGATTTTCCGGATACCTGCTAAACCGACATTATTTGACGAAACAAAGCAATTCGGATAAACGAGGTCTGACTGTAGTAACCGTTATTTTCGGGACCATAAGGCGCACCGGATTATAAGGCGCAGTATCAAAAATGGGATGCTAGCTATTCTTTTTCATACATAAAGCGCACCGGATTATAATGCGCATTAAATGAAGCAAAACTTCGGTAAGTCAAACTGTCTTCAACTCTTTCCCAGTAGCTCCTGAGTGCCGGAGTCGCCTGGGTGCCCGAGTCGCCATTGGGAGTTTAATCTGTCGTTGGGAGTTAAATCTGTCACACATGCCTAATCCGCTAGGCACGAATAGAATCAGTTATACGCGCGTTTGATTCGGCGTGCGCCAATGTAGTCAGGAGTCTCGCCTTGTTATACTATCTGTGGTATGTCCTAGCTACTCTCGTGTGCTGCTCATTGCAATTGTTGTTGGTTTATTACGTCTGTTCACAAAAAAATCGTAACTTGCAATTAAATAAATGGTACCGTTCACCACATAAAACTGGTTCTAGATGAGAAAGCACAACCAGATTCATACATTAGGCGCACCGCATTGTAAGGCGCACTTTCGATTTTTGAGAAAATTAAAGGATTTTAAGTGCGTCTTATGGTCCAAAAAATACGGTAGTTGCCCTGATTTGTTCGCAGTTACCGCGCACGCAAAAAGCTGTGAGCGAATGTTACGTCATAGAGCGGTTTATGGGGACAATTGTGGAGTGGTAAGAGTACTGCGCATTTGCGGACTGCTTGATGAAATCGGAGGGCTGCGCATCCTAAGGAAGATTACAGAGAATTTGCGTTAATTAATCAGAGACGAAGTAGCAACTTGGGTTTCCGAAACTTGGCAAAATTGTAAAATTCATCGGTTGATTTCTAGTCTTAAGAGAAAATGTGGTTTTATGATCAGAAGCTGCCCTTCCTCGACAGACCTCTTTTTTCCAGGCTAGATGCGTCCCTGATGACGAAACAATTGCTTTGAACCAAATAAACATAACAAGCCTAACTCAATTGTGCGGTGCAATACAGCTGAACAACAGCTTGATCGGCAATCACTTTATGGTTAGCGAGGAGTTAATGTTTTACAAGTACGGCCAAAAGCACAAGATTGTGGGGAAAAAAACTTGTGGGTATAGAAAACACCTTTGAGAGGCTGACGAGGTCCGGCTCTCACCATCCAAAGATCTGGATTTGGACCGCGGTCCACCATTTGAGTAGCCCTGGTATAGACATTTGCGCTGTTGGCTGCTTACAGCAATGTTCTTTTTCCAGCCCCAACACTAACAGTATTGTTATTAACACCTTTCTAATTGATTTTTGTTAAAACCCTCCAGTGTTGCCAAAAGAAGACATATCTACTGTTGAGTTAGTTTGGTGATACATATTTTCTCTGGTTTGTCCGTTGCTTAACCTAGTACATAAATGTGCGAACAGAGAAATTGTAAGCATCTTTTGCAAAATGCTTGGAAAGTCTTAAAATATAGTTGATATAACTTTACCATTTTTATTGTAATGACTTGTAAAATTTAGGGTGTAGTTCAAACACCCAGTTTGTGGCATCTTTGATCAGATCCTAGGGCTTTTGATGTGCGTGTGTTCTGAGCTTTGGTCTCATAAAACCTTCAGTTTTTTCCCCAAAATTTCCAGCCTATTTTGTCTTCCCAAGTCATGTACTGGAGCACACTATGCCATATTTCTCCATTATTATCCAGATATACTTTCAAGTTAATTATAATGTGAGCAAATGTTGCGACATTGTTACTTGGTTTTGGTAGAGTTGGTCTGGACCAGTGGTTCTCAACATGGTCAAGTTGGACCACCGATGGTCATACTGAATTTCTAGTGATCCCCAGAAAGTTCCACAAATCCTAATATTGAACATCCCTGGAGTTCACTAACCTATGTAGAATACAGAATCAATTAGTTGCTCATGAGGTGTCAGCAAAGTGGTGCGTCGCATATTTTTTTTGAAAAAATGGTTCATGGGACAAGAAAGGTTGAGACCCACTGGTCTAGACCTTGATCTTGGCCTAAGGATCTTTGAAAGCTCCATTCTTGACTTTCATTTCATAAAATTTTAGTTGATACGTGCTGGGTAATTTCTTTACTTTGCGTTTGTCTTGGTTTTTGACTTGGGGTTAATCATACCTGATTTTGTTTCTGGGCCCGACTATCTGGTTAGTCAACTTGCAGGTGAAGTTGCTATTTTTCGCAGGTACATCGTTGTCACGAAAGTTGTTAACGGCGATCCTCCTCAGTATGAATACAAGTGGGGACCCCGCGCGTATCACGAAACCACCAAGCGTAAAGTACTGGAATTCGTTACTCAGGTTTGCTGTTTAAACGTTTGCTTTTACAAAAATTTTTGAGCACTAGGCGGGGAGGCCGCAAGTGGCGCGTGCTCAAACAATTGCCTAATTACTGTATAATCTGCACGAGATAAAATCAGCACATTTTATTTGATGTTGAGACTGCTTTACAATTATTGAAATTTATCCACTGCACCAGTCATTATCCTGACTCGGTAAATTCAAAGTCTCAACCGAAATTGCTGTCCGCAGTACAATTTAAGAAATTGTTTTCTTTTCAATGCTTGCTGAGGATATCATCATTTTGACAGACGTGAACTGATTGAGAATTAAAAACTTCAGTTACAGCTCAAAAGCTAAAATTATCAGCGGGTCCCTAAAATCAGAAAAATCGGGTCCCTAACATTTTCCTTAAAAAAAAACTGTTCACAGGCGCTCAGATCATCATTTTGACGGACATGAACTGATTGAGAATTAGAAACTTCAGTTACAGCAGGTTTTTTTTAAGGAAAATGTTAGGGACCCGATTTCTAAGATTTTAGGGACCCGCTGATAATTTTATCTGATTCTAGGGACCCGATTTGAAATTCTAGGCGCCCGAATCGGGTCTCTAAAACGCCTTAAAAAGACCTGGTTACAGTAAATCCTTCCAAGCTTTTTTCTTATACTGCTTGAGCATCAGTTTTTGTTTTACATTCAATCACTGATTTAAATTTCTCAAAAAAATTGTAAGGAACAGTTCTTTTCCAGATGCAGTGAAGTTGGTCGAACGTTTACAATTTGCAGTCAATTTTGTTTGAATACTGCTGTCTGATATCTGTTGAAAAATAGTGATAATCAGGTTTGTAAAGACAGCACTGTTTAAGGCAGCATAATAAGTGTGTGCATCCTGAGACTAGCCTAGTTTATTGTCACAACTGCTACATAAATACAAAACCGAATTTTTGTTTTGATTGTTCATTTGTTAGTTGTGCACCACAACCAACCAGAGCTTCCCTGTGCACCACTATGGAGAGAAAGTAGCCATATGTATATGTTGGTAATGCCCGGGTCTGATTTTTGGTGCAGAAATCCTTGTAAACTCTTGTACAGCTTGGTGTTTGATGAACAATCATAACCTAACCATGGTTGTTATGCATGAAGTACCATTGAAGTTTTGTTTGAATTTTCAGTAGTCTCATAACCGCTTTTCAGTTTAGCATTGATGGCCACAGGGTCCACATGATCATGGAGATGGGTGGCCAATTGCAGCTTTACCCTCACCACCCGAAATGGCAAAAAGAGCAAGTTACGACGCCCCAACAACGGCGTCCCCCAGGGATCTGTCCTGGCGTCCACTCTCTTCAGCATCTACATCTCTGACTTGCCAACCACCGTCTCCAGAAAGTATGCATATGCCGACGACCTAACCATCATGCATGCTGATGGAGATTGGCAGGCAGTGGAAGGGGTGTTGAGCAAGTACATGTCAACCATAGGTGAATTCCTCCAGACTTAGAAGCTAAAGCTCATCACTACAAAAGGGGTGTCGGCAGCCTTCCACCTTAACAAAAAGGAAGCTAAACGTGAGCTGAAAGTCAACTTCAACAACGAAACCCTGCCCTTCTGCTCCGAGCCCTAATACCACCTGAGTCACTTCGCAAGTAGCTGACATCACGCGCCGCGCTCCTGAGGCGGCTTGCTGGCTCCGGTTGGGGTGCTGGAGCAACAACGTTGCGAACAGCCACCCTAGCCCTGGTCTATTCGACTGCAGAGTACAGCACTTCTGTTTGGTGCCGCAGTGCTAATACCCGCATCATTGACCCCACCATCAACGGCGCCTTGCGAATTGTGACTGGATGCCTGCGTCCTACACCAGCGCACAACCTTCCAATCCTCGCAAGCATCCAACCTACTGAGCTTCGTCACAATGGAGCCACACTGTCTCTAGCATGCTGTGCCATGGAGCCTGGATAGCTGCTCCACTCAGCGCTCACTCGTCCATCGAGTGCAGCTGCACGGCGCCTCAAATCGAGACACCCATTTGTACCCGCCGCACAGCAACTCATTAGTTCATCTAAACAAGAACATACGTTTGGCGTACTGAGCGGATCACCAATGAAATGCGGAGTGGGCGGACAAGCCTACAAGACTCCGGATTTCATCCCCGACACCGGCACCCAACCCTCCGGAATGACTCTCCAAGAAAAGCCTGGGTCCGGCTCAACCGCTTCCGCACCGGTGTTGGACGTTTCCGCTCCTGCTTGTACAAATTGGGCATGGCCTCCTCTGCGGCCTGTGAGTGTGGCGCAGAAGATCAAACCGTCGACCATGTTGTTCTCCAATGTACAATCCATCGACCTCCTCATGGACTGCACGGCTTGACGGTTCTGGACGATGAGACAATCGAATGGCTGCTCAACACCTTCCCCGAGATCTAATGCGGCCAAGCAGCGGTTAGAAGAACTGGCTCAAAGAAAGAAGTATTGCTATCACAAACAACTTCTCGTGCTGATCAGTCTGGTGTAGGCCTAGGATTACAGAAACTACTCCCGGGGCTACTGATGTACTGCCCAAGCTTTTTATGTGACACGAGGAACTACTGGCTACACTGTTTTTTAGTCAATAGGCTACAGTTCACCCGTCTAGCTCATAAGTGTGCTGCTGACAAACATTTTTTCAAACCAAGAAGATATAAGTGAGGCAAAAGCTTTTATTTACCCAGCAGTTAATTATTGCACCCAAATAATTGTTCAGTGTTGTCACTTTGCAGCATTTCTGAATAGACTCCTTGGCTAGATCCTGGCTTAAACCTACCCCTTGCTCGGATTGAAATCCTGGGTTCATCAGGCGCTCAAAACAGTCTGTTGATCTGCGATATCGGTTGGTGCATACGAAAAGCCCCTTGATTCTTTGTTGATCCGCTGCTGAGCTTAAACCTCCATCTGATGCGCTTTGATGCATTCGACCCTTAGTTCAATTACCTGACGACCTCCTAACCTAAACGAACATTGTTCCCACTTGCTATTAAAAGTTATTCACGTGAATAACGTGTAGTTTCATGTTTTATTTATGTATGACCTAAAAGTCTCACGATTCACTCTTTAAAATCGGTTTGCCATATTTTTACGTAGGCTTAATAGCCGAAGACGAGAATGCATGGCGAGTAATTACCATGCGTTATCTTCGTGGAGGTTTCCTGACACGACGTAAACTCTGGCGCAGAGTTTCTTAAATTGATTCAGTCGCGCCGCCTTTGGCGTTAGTCACTGATACTCGCGCCTCACCTAACCTTAAAATCAAACTTAAAAAAAAGCAGAACCAGTTATTTGCTATTATCTTGCGTTACAGGAAAAATGCTACTGTGTTTTGGAAACTTTTCGATTATACGAGTATGTCGCACCCATACTCGCGTCCCCTTGCGAACTTTGACGCCACCTCAGCTTAAGGACCCAATTTCTAGCGTTTACGCTCTTAAAGTCTTAAACAACTTGGTGTGCAACAGGTGTTGCACGATCAACTTCTTTGGTGTCTTACAATTTTGGATAATATACCGGTGATCGGACAACCATGCTGATCTGTTTTGTTTTAAGAATAAATAAACGGAGTATTACGTTAGAATATTTAAAAATCCGAGAACAAATTTAACTAGTGTTTGTCGTTCGAGGGTATCTCAAAGACTATCTGGATTGTTTAATGGGTCTCAGCTATTGGACTTTGGAGTCTCGCGCTCTTTTCACATTGGTGATGTGGTAGGAATCTTCAACTTTATCTTGCTTAGTGCGTACAATAAACGTCATTAAGCTGTCGCAAATCAGAAATTATTTATGCATTTTTGTCGTGCAGTTGTATGACAAGACGGACATAACCGTGTGGAAGTCTCAGTACCAGAACGTCATTGAAGATGAAGCGAAACGCGATGGAGAATGAGAAAGAAACTGCAACTAAGCGAATTGAGCATGCGCCATGTTCGGAGGAGGAAGAGAGCAGTTCTGTTATTTTCGCAACTGCGCCTTGCTGTTCTGACGTAGCGCAGTCCGACGTGTTGCGCTATACCAAAGAGAGTTATCGATGGGTTCCACGCTCCACGCTGTTATGGTTTGAGAAAACAGTTATGCAGTTCACATATTTCAAAGTGTGTGTTACTGCGAGACAGTTCACATTTTGACGTGTTGTCATTTCTACCGTTTTATTAAACAACCGTTGTTGGCAGTAAAAGAGTGGAAAGCTAGATTGTACTGCAGTATATTTTTCTAGGACGTCGATGTAATCTGTAATTGATTTCAAAATTGAATTCTTGTCATTATTTTGTGTGTTGCGTTTTCTGTGTGTTTTGTCCATCACTGAAGCAGTGCGATATGAGCGAACAATCCTCGAGTTGTCGTTTGCTCCTTTGCAGCCCCGTATAGTTTGACAGAAGGGTGCTAATGGTGGAAACGCAAACAGATGCAACAGGCTGCATCTTTAAAAAGTCACTTTCGCAACCAGCCATCAAATGTCCGAAGTTGCAGTGTTCTCAGCTCTTGGTTGATTCACCTGAAAGAGTTCGTTGGTTTTGAGATGTCATGTCAGTGAATGCGTTTTACTTTGAAAATAAGTTCGAACAGTCATACAGTTTCTGTTTCTGAACCGTTTATTCACAGGCGAATAGTTGAGTTAACGTGACGGGCGTGGAGGTAGTCTTGTCTGACTTGATTGTGAGGGAATCGGAAGCTGTTTCGAGGAAATGTGCAGCATGGGATATTTTTTTATGTTTTGCGTAAAACGTGAAATCCCCAAGGCGTTGAAGTGGCAGACTTTGTCTTAGTTTTTTTTGCTACATTGTTCAACCGCCTATAATCAATACCCCAATGTTAACTGATATTAAATTTGAACTCTCTCTAAGTGATCTGCTGCCTTGGCTAGAAGCTGTCTAATTTCTAAGTTGGTTTCACTGGAAAGAATGCAAAATATTTATTCAGGGTTTCTACTTCCTGCGGAGTATGGGCAAAACGTTTTTGGTCTGTTAGTATGGAAAAAGAAAACAATTTTCCACAGGGACGTAGTGCTAACAAAAAAGGTGTGGGAAAGAAACTTGTCATTTTAGAAACAGATTCAAACTCGTTGTAAAGCAAAACATCGCCCCACTACACTCCTGATTTTCCGGACCTGATCTTTTGACATGCATTTTCATGATATTTTGCCCAAGATTGATAATTTCACTTTCGTCGGCACGTACAGTGCCTGTATTTGACCTGGGTATGTCATTCGGAAAAGTGTAAGTCTGGAAATTTGTTTTCGAAATTGCACAGGAAACCTGTTTATAGATATCTTGCTGTGGAACATTAAATGTGCCGAAGTTGTACGTGCTTTTTTGGCAAAGGATTTCTAGCTGAAAATCACTTTTTTAAAGATTCGCAGCAAGACCTGTTCTAAGGCTTAAATTAGTTCAATCTGCGAAGTATTGTATGGACGGCGGCAATGCAGGACCTCAGCGGGCAACTGCTCCGGTTTGCTCCGTGGTCGGATTCTTCCTTGGTTTAGCTGCCACTTCTGGTTACTTCTTCGTCACCATTACGCCGTGCTGGTACGTCAGCTACGCGGAGGCAACGGTAAGTTGCGCGACGGACACCGATAACAATTGCTTTTTAGTAAAATTGCTTTCGACTGTTTGAATGACGCGGGCCTTAATTTCTTTTTGGGACGAGTAAGTCAGGTGTGTCTGGAACGCAAAATTGCGCTTCTCGTAATCATTCCTGTGGTAGGATCCAAAACTTGGTGTTTAGTTTTCCCTTTGTGTGTCTATCCTTGTTTGTGTTGACGCTATGGTAAGTTCTTCGCATACCTGTGATGAACAAAGAAATTCTCACATTTTTCGAAAAATGTCGCTAGAAAGTCAATTGTGCGGCAGACAAATGAGTGTGTATGGAACGAGCGTGTGGTTGAATGGGGTCAATGGTTTATTGTTTCATATGACTCAGCCAACAAACAGGAGCACTACAAGAAGCCATTGGACTGAGCAAACCAACCATAATAGTGAGCATTAGAGCAAATGAAAATGTAATGACGCAATGGTTGATCAGTGTAAACAAGAGGGGTGCTGTGTCGTGTAGGATTGGTGAGGGACCACGGTGGTCATCTAGTCAACCAACCTGTTTTTCAGTAATTGAGAAGTGTTGTAAAACAACATTTGAGTGAAATAAGGACAACAGACAAACACAGAACATGGTGAAGAAAATGTACAGATGAAAGAGCATGCCTATGTACACAGATGAGTGGATCAAATTTAACTGAAGGTATTTGGGGTGGTTAAAATATGTTTAAATAAAATATAAAAAAAGGAACAAAAACAAGTTAATGAGGTACGGAAGAAAAAACTATGGAGTGTGCTTTCATGCTGAATAGAATGGGATGTGCACAGGGAAGAAAAAATGCGAAAAGTAAATTTACACAGAATTACAAAATACAGAATTTGGTTCTGGATAAAGAAAAATCTTCACAACTCAAAGCGGCAAGATGGAAATATAGGTCTAGTGCGCTGGGACGAAGAGCAAGGCTTTGCTGTAACTGCTGTATGGCCGTCAGCCGGGCCGGATTAAAGCATAGGGGGCCCTATGACGCAATTCATAACGTCATTGTAAAATTTATGTTTTCGCTGATTTGCAACGTTCTCGTTTGGTTTTTCCGGTGTTCGAGAATATGTTTGCTGTATTTACTCGATTGTAAGTTGCACGAAATGGTGTTAATAGTAACAGTAGTTTATTTCATGGTTAAGGTTGCCAGATCACGTGAAATTTTTTCAAGGACATATTTTTTAATGAGGTACGGTCAGTGGCGTGAAGAGGTCTGCAGGTGACTGCTTGATTGTATGCCCTCCTAACAAATTCTCGTATTGAGCAGTGGAGTGGCGTATGGTGGTCAATGTAACTGGATGTACGATGTTTGTGACTTCACAATATGACGTCATTTTTTGACGTTTGGCGTTGATTTGGCGAAGTTTGTTGACACAGCATGCATATTATTCTGCACGCACTCTCCTTTCTCGTTATTGTAGCCTGCAATGTGTCACTGTAGCACACAAAAATTAATCAGCGCTCCAGTCAGGAGACCGGAGCAAAACACAACACTCAACGCTAAGACAGAGCAATTCGTAACTGCAAAAATATCCGGCACCGCGTTAAAACAGGGGAGTAGAACACACCCACTGCTTCGTCAGAGCAGTTCACAACTGCAAAAATATAAGGCTGCGCATTCAAAGAGTGCAATAAAATACACTCAATGCTGCGATGGAGCAGTTCACAAATTAAAAAAAAGGCTGCGCGAATGTCTCGTCGAATAGCAGTCGAGCAGAGGTGTGCAGTTGGTATGGCGGACACCTCAGGTTGACAGTTTGAAACGTGCTGAACTAGCCTACACAAGAATTGAAAATGCGCATTAAGGACGCAAGAAAACATTCGTCTTTATTTATGTGGCTGTTATATGTAGGCCTACAACTACTGGGGGGACAGAACAGATACGCGTTTGTGTGAGCCATTATGATTAATACGCCCAGAACCGTGGCCAGAAAGTGTTCACTTTGGGGTCTTTACGTTTGTGCAGTGAGGCTTGATATTGAAAATTTCTTAAAACATCCAGTGATTTGTAGTGTTTGATATTTTAATTTGGGGGCCTTGGAGCTTTGTCTGGAGGGCGAAGCCCACCAAAGTACCCCGGGGCGACGGGAGTGAATCCTCCTGAACTGCCAATTAGTGACAAAGCTCGAAGTGATGCACATATTGCAAGCACAGGTGTGAAGCTGCATCAGCGCACACCCAGGGTTGCCACATCAAAAAACGAAACGGGAAACTAATGATGCGTGAAAAAACTCAGCTAAGCCAGGCAAGTTGAAATAGGACAATTTTGAAACTTGGATCAGAAAATCAATTAAACGGCCGTAATTTGTTTTCAATCCTTTTTTGTGATTTTCCTTTGATAGCTTGATCTGGGCAAGGTCACGTCACTATCAGTTTAATTAGGTGCGCGCCGCACACCAAGTGTATTGGTCCCTGGTATTGAGATATGTGAGAATTATTGGCGTTTGAGTACGTAGAAACTAGTGTTGACAAAGAACACACGTTTCGAAAAATCAAGTCCATCCAGCATGTGTTAGTAGCCTTACATTACAATAGGAAAAATCATCTTGCTACAGCATTTTAACTTTGCATTTTCACTCTTGGGTTGCCCACCTTGCTTTGGATGCACGGGGCCGTCGTCCCGTTTGTTCCCTCCCCCCTCTGCACGCCACTGGGTACGGTGGGCTACTTTCAGAAAGCTTGAATCACGTATGCGCAAGTTAGGCTATGTTAACCATGTACGAAATTGAAAGATAAATACAACGCATTATGACGACACAACCTTTCTTCCATAATTTACTTTTATTACACAACTGTTTAAGATGGAACAATACATTGCTTTGTTTCATTGAAATTGTTCATTCTTGATTCTTGAATGTTCAAGGTAATCAATAGTTCTTAAATGAACAATTTAAAAATATTCAATAATTTTCAAGGACGCCGGAAAATATTCAAGGACAGCAAGATGTTTTTCAAGATTCAAGGACATAACGCGTTTTGATAGCAAATTCAAGGACAGTCCTTGGCGCTCAAGGACGTCTGGCAACTTTATTCATGGTCCGTATAGACGCGATCATAGACACAAAAGCACAAAAAAATAGTTAGCTTCTGTTGCAACCTCTCGGTTGACGTTGTGTTGAATGTGCGATTCACCACGAACGGGATGTGCGCGAAGAATAAAACCCATGTATATGTGGCCCGAACAAGCAATAATAGTGATTGCGGCGCATGATCTCTATTGTTGCTTGCTGCCACAGTGTGAAGCTTTGCGCACATGCCGCTCGGGCTTTCCGATCGCAACACACAGTAGCGCAGGGGTGGGGAACCTGCGGCCCGCGTGGACGTTTGATATGGCCCGCATGAAAATATTCGTTACCCTAGTTAGAGTACAACGTCGCGTCAAAACGAAGCTTCATGACAAGCAGGTACTTAGACAGGAAGTCAAGAGAAGTCATTCTTCCTCTCATGGTTAGATAAAAGCACAATTTTAGGACAAAATCAATTGATTTTTGCGGCCAGCCAGCGAAAATGCACATTTCATGCGGCCCGTGGTGGAAAATAGGTTCCCCACCCCTGCAGCAGCGCATTACAGATTCGGGTTTGCATGTGAACAACACTGAGAGAAACAAAACATTTTATCATCACCAAACTGTATTGTCATTCACAAGAGCACAAAAAACGGATAGCCATACTGCAGCATCGATGTTTGCACATGATCAACATTGAGAAGAGCAAAACGCTTCAACAGCATTTCTTTTTGTATGCTTCGTGTGTTGTACACATTGCCCACAAGTTTCTTTACTACACAAAAGCAGTACTGATGAGACGCGAACAGCGAAACAATTCACCAACAACTATTACATTTGTTCTCCATCATACAAGAACGTTGAATAATTGAAGAAAAATGAAGATTTGTAAAAAACATCAGGCATTGGAAGCGATCGAATAAAAAAGTTAGATGAAGACGCGCATCGTACACAAAATCGATACAAATTGTTTCTCAGCAAGGCATCAAAGGTCCTGACACAATGGGTAACCTGGTGTGGGCAAACAATTACATTTATGGGTATATAATGCATACACCCGTAGGCATTGTTATACGCAGCACGTAAGCGCTTCATACTGGTCTGTGTGTATTTGCTCCACAGTTGGCAAGCATACACTGGCATGCAATAATGTACGCCGCCCTTGATTGTAAGCCGCACTTGAACATAAGTTACCTAGCCTCTGAAATAAATTCTCGACGTTCGCGTACTGGTGCGTTTCCCGTTTAATTGGCAACCCTGGTATTATTTATGATGCTTACACCATTACCACTGACTTCTGTTTATAATAATCCCTCATGTGATGGATGTGCACGTGATACTGAAAAGAACACAATGCGAAATAAGTGTTTGGTCGACAAAACGTAGTCAAGGAAAGACAAAGCGTCATGCCTTTCGATAAAGCAAACAAATAAAAAAATGTAAGCCGCCCTTGATTCTCAGCCGCATGAAATCATGAAAAAAAGACTTCACAAGCCGCGGCTTAGCACTCAAAACTCAACTGCACGTATAGTCAGCTTCGAGAAGTGAGTTTATGATATAAACACCAGAGTAGAGGTTCCTAACCTGTAGTACGCTTACCACTAGTGCCGGGGTTCCCAAACTTTCTCTGGTCATGTACACCTGCCCCGTTTTGACAGATGTGCATGTACCTCTAAAATTTTTTATGACAAAAAGGCTGAGGAAAATAATAAAAATATGTTTACCAATAAGCACGTAATGATTTTTGAAAATAATATTCACTGATATATGTATAAATACTTCGAAATCAATAATGTATAAACATAATTTTCCATTTTATTGCTAAACTCTTTAGATAGGCAAAGCTACCCTTAGGGGTAGGCCAACATGTAGTTCCGGGGCAAGGCAGCCCCGTACACCCCGGTCGGAGGGTCCGGATCATTCGTAGGGGCCCCACATTATATATTGTATTAGTAAGTTAGAGCCGTCTCTCTAACCTTGTCTTTTACTCTTCTGGTGTTTTCCCTCAGTGCAGAGCCGGTAGATTAAGCATGTAATATCATGGTTCATTAATTTCGAAAATGAATTGCGGACGTTCGGACACTATAGCAGGTTACGTCAGAACAAGTCCAATTGTTAATTGTTAATAAAGTCTTGACCTTCACCACTTAACTTCGCTGGCTTCGCCCTTGTGCGTTGAAATTCTCGGGGATATTTTCGTCATAATGAATGTGCTGTGGAGTGTTGTGCAATCGCTTTGTAGTTGCGTACAGACAGAGAGACTAGGTTTCAAGTTCAACGTTAAAAACGTTTTCGTGAAAGCTGCTTGAGACAGGTTATGTAAAGTTGAAACGAAGGAAGGCTGTTGTGTCAGTTTATTATATATATGTCTGTGCAGACTGTGTTAAGACAGTCTAATTTAAAGTTTCGACCAGAAAAACTGGGGTAATCTCGATAAGTTTAACGCTCGCCTGCTTGATCTTAAAAAGCCTCTTCGGATTCTCACTTGCTATACGTCATGATGAAGATGGATGGTGTCAGATTCCAATAAATTCGTTCTTATTAGAAGTGAAGGCAGAGGGAGTGTTGGGAAGCAGTTAGTTCTACGCACAGCTTCCACCTATCAGCTTTTGGTGAAAGCA
>Ga0210059_1004038_pt1 | contig 23627 bp, 10 predicted proteins | sample Ectturendosymbi2_FD_188042 | JGI IMG/M metagenome (GOLD analysis project Ga0210059, IMG submission 188042) | Ecteinascidia turbinata endosymbiont from Florida, USA - Sample 2 (SPAdes) (version 2) | ecosystem: Host-associated > Tunicates > Ascidians > Unclassified | place: Key West, Florida...
CCCAAAGAGCACTACGGTGATTAACTCAGTTGCACGTGGATCGAACACCAAATCCTCCGATTGAGAGGCGGATTAGCCATAACCGCCCCAACGAAATATTCGTTGCCAATGACTAGGTGTTAGGTAATGTTATCATGTGAGGTTGGGGCGTTGCTAAGGAACCAACGATAGGAGAAAAAGGATTAGGCTACCCATGTTTATTTGCCGTGATTTCATGCAAGGTCTTTTTCATCAGTTTTCAGAGGAGGAGCAACATAAACCTCGAAATATCAGATCAATAATATTTTGTAATTTGCGGTCGAATGTCATCTCTTTCCTTTGTTCTGAGGACTTTGACTGGGATGGGGGAAACGGCTTTTTCTGGAGAAGAAGATCCCCAAGTAAGCGTGTCAAAAAAACCCTGATTTCCAGACAAAGGCGTGGGTACTTTAGCACACTGGATTTGACTCATATTTTTGAGTAAACATTCCATCAGTTTACTCACTCCACAGCCAGGTGTGTTTTTCAGGCTAGCCCACCAGTCTCGGGCTTCTAAACACAAAAACTGAAAAGAGTTAGACCGTTTAAAACTTTATTTCAAAGTAATAAAGAAGAGTTAGAAAATTTAAACTCCTTTCAAAATCAAATTTTTATCGACAAAGTGCTGCTCCCCAGAAGGTGCCGCCAAGGGTCCCCAGTCCCTCTGCTACGCCAATGTTGTGCAATAAGTTTAACTGGTTTTAAAAACAATGTTCAGACTGTAGTGCCAGTTTTCTCTTTCTTTTCACAGCATGCTATAGACTGGACTGTGGACAGCCAGCACAATGGAGGTCTTTTAAGTGAATGAGTTATTCATGAGTTAACAACTGCAGATTTCAACATTCTCAGTTAAAATGTCGAAGAAGATAAGTCAGCTAGAACCATACGTGGACTTCGGGTGGAATTCATCATAAGAGATGATATTAAAAAACCTCAAGATATCTTTTGTTCCAAAGCGCTTGGTGATGGTTCCACGAAGCAGTCAATTTTGTAAGCTCATTTTGCTCCACGCCATCACACACATGTACGTATGAAACCACATGTCTTTGCAGAACAACTGCTCTCGATTTCGTGCTATAGGAACTCTGCCTATATCAGGGTTCGTTTTTGAAGACATGATAGGATTGGAAGCATCTTCATGCGTTGCTTTTACAATAAAAAAAAAAACAAAAGAAACCGCAACCAATTTGGGAATGACTTATCAAACCGTGCGCTATTAATATGGTGGAATTCGCTTGTGGAAAAGAACAAAAAAGAAACTTTAGAAAGATTATTTGACAAGCAGTATGTTGTCGTACAAGTGATATGTCTTGTGATATTTTAGATCACGTAGCAGATGAAATTTGAAGTAATAAAGCAAGAGGCCCCTTTCGCTAGGTGGGTCAAATGACGTGTCGAACTGCACGTATTTCTTGGTTTACCATCGATACATACTGTACGTGCAGTTGAGTTGAAAGAAGAGTTCTTGATGTGCGTAAGTCTAGAGATGACTAGCGAAGTGACTGATGATCAGGCCCGTAACCAGCTTGGGACACCAGGAGGGGCGAAGAATTTTCTGAGAGGGGCCTAAATCTTTTAAACTATGTCCAATAGTTTTAAAAAATGTCCAACACATTTTTCCAGGGGGGCGAACAATTTTGCAGGCGAGGCTTCGCCCCCTGCGCCCCCTGCTGATGATCAGGAAGAAATGAATAACTTCTATCGACAAAATAAACTCGTGCAATCACATTGGTCTCTATGCACAGACGGCGCTCCTGTGCTCCGTGAAGTCAGGTTTTACAACTCTAGTGAACAAACGGGCACTGCACGTCATTTCTACCCCTTGTGCTCTTCATCGATATGCACTTGCAGGTTAAGCCTTTCCAGAATACTTGAAAATAGTTTTGAAACACGTAGTTGAACGTGTAAATTTTGCCAGGGCACGGGCGTGTCTTTTCAACTTGTCTTTTAAAGATGAATTGATTGATCTTCAGTGTTAATCAATACTTTGTGTCAAATTCATATCTTGTAACTGTTACTTTTCTAAATTTTGGTGTGGATTGGGCGAAGAGTTTTCTACGCTATCGAAGCGCGCATTTGAAGTTTGTATACATTTTCTAAATACTTATCTGTGTGAGGCAGGGCTCTCTTCAATGATGACGATAAAATAAAAAATCAATCTCAATTGATTCCCGAAGATGACATGAGAGTAACTCTTTCGACCACTGTTCCCGAAATATCAGATATTGTGCGTAGAAAATCAGCACAAAAATATCATTGAGTGACTGACTGGTTAAAATTGCCATTTTTCAACAGAAGAAAAATCAAACATGGCTGGCTGTATATCCTTATTCCTAATGTTTTGCCCCTTGACTCAGTGATATGCCGATTCGTGTGAAACTGTTTTTAGAATTTCAAGAACCGCAGCAAACCACTTCTTAAAGTATTCATGCTTGCTTGTAAGAGCATTTTATTAAAGTTTCATTTCAGATACTGACAAAATTTCGTACAAGCTTTACCCTAAAGTTGGGTATGACTTGACACACCAAACGTTGTTGGGGGTAAAATAATTTTTTTTATTTTGTTAAAGGGTAAATGAGACAAAAAAGGTTTTGAACCACTGGTCTATGTTTTGAAGGCTTTACAAAACAAATGTTGAAAGAAATGTAGAAGAAAACCTACCTTTATCTGAGCCAACTCTCAGGAAATGATAGCAAATCGTATTCCTGTAACGTTAAGGATCTAAAAGCATGTGCACGTGAACGAGCTAACACGACGTCACTCAATAATTTCGGTCGAAAAAGCAAAAGATGTTGCGTTTACGTCTACTACAGTATTTCTGTCAGGATGAATTGCTGGTAAAGATGGGTCAGTAGTACTTTTTATCCATGGAACTGTCGGAGTTGCTCTACCTTGGCTTTTCTTGAAAAACTTCTCTTTTTAGTCTTGTCGTGTGGGCATTGGTTCGAATTGTTGTTTGGCATAATTCAGGTCTTGTTTTTATACGTTGCATGAAATTTGTCTCGCAAAATTTGGACTATATTTATTCAATGAACGAAACTATCATTCTAAAGTGAAAGTTTTATTGAACAATCACATAAAAATATGTTGAAACAACTTTAGCATGCACTAAAGTGTTATTATTGGAGGCAAATGAGCGGTTGCTATGTGGCATGAAATAGTTTCTGCCACTTATTGACACTGACGAATTGCTGTTTTTCGTGCAGTTCTCCTTTGTAGTAAATTAAATTGATGTTCCTCCATGTTCTTGATTAATGGCAAGTATGGGAGAAGCTTTTATAAACTTTCAAAGTAAAGTAATTTCCCAAGAAACAGAAATTTCTTGCGATACTTATATGCGATGTTTGCAAATTCAGAAACCATGAAGTCACTGTAGGTCATACTTACCCTTGAAGTCACTGTAGGTCATTCTTACCCGTATCCAACCAAGATAGCGCAAACCCAGCACAGCTCGGAACGCACTTCCTCTCTGAATTACAAGTACGTCCCAGCCCGGCTCCACCTGCACCGCAAATCACAGACGTCATCTTCAGACAAACGGAAACAGACCTTGTTGCCGTACAGGCAGCCAGCTTAAATATAAATTGCTGTATAATTGCTACAGGATACCCTGCGAAGTTTGTTACGTGGCAATATGTTCAAGTGGTCAAAGCTGTCCGCCAACTTTGCTTGCCATTCAACAAACACCTAAAAAACAAGTTGGTTTTTGGAAGGAATTCGAACTGTTCAACTGGTTGACTGCCTCCACGCCATTTTTTTGTAGTGGCAACATGATTCTAGCAGACTTTACTGCATAGCTAATTCCGTAAACTCATTAGCGTCGGAAAACTTATAGTTTAACATACCTTCACACTTAAAATCTCATGTTTTCTGTCTAGAAAGTTTGCTGATCTAAAGAGCTTCTAAACTCTTAACGCGCCTGCAGGGTATTTTCATATGCTTTCTGTTGTTGATGCCAGTAGGCGACATGGCCTGTAAATATTATTAACTCTAAGGACAAACAGCAGTGATGGCAAAAAGAACATAACCTGTAGAAGCAAAGTAAAAGAAAGTGCTTGTATTACAAAAGGTTCGACAGACGAGCTGGACTATACAAACATTTTTTCCTTTCGTGATAGAGATCTTTACCTGAATAGCTGTTGTTGTAATACTCGTTTAAATGTTATGATGTGTGAAGCAACCGCCTCTGAAGCCACCACCCGGGCGAGACATTATGGGTTATGGCCACAGGCATCCCACAAGCATGTCACTTTGCTGATCATTTGTGGAAGGTTCAAAAATTTTGCAAGAGTTTTAAAGTTTTAACTGCGACAATTCCCGAAAAATAAGGGCCTTGTTCTGATTTTCCGGTGGTAGGGAACATGTTGTAGTGGCCATGCGTGCACTGTAATTTTGGCTGAAACGCTGTGTTTGATGATATATCTCGAAATGACATTTGCAACGCTGCAACTCCCTGTTAATCGGTTCCATCTTTCGTTATTATATTTAGCTGCAGGTTCACAGAATTGTTTCTTTCAAATTCTGAAAGAAATGGCCAAATAACTCCGAAGGACGTTTTGCTAAACCTGTTCCCTGAAGAACTCGTGATACTTTGATACAATGTAAACCTCGTTTGTAAGTTGAAATAGACAATTTTTCAGCTCTAAAAACATAACGTTGAATTTTTCTTGAACTCTAATACAATATGCTATTATCACCGAAGTGACGCTTTCCAAAATCAACAAAATGTTAGCAATTAATAAGAATGTGACATTGTTACGCCTTCACTAGCTTGGGGCGCATGTATAGACTCTAAAAATTAAATGTAACATCCGAAAACTAATATAGTAGCATCCTCATCTCTAAAGTATGTCACAGGATAGTCCAGGCATGCCCCCATGAAAAAATTAAGAATCGCTTCTAACAGCATTATCATTGTCAGAGTAGAATGTAGGTGCGAGAAAAATACCAGTAGACACTTCTTCGAGAACATGCTATATATGTTGCAGAAAATTGAGATTTTTAAAATTTCTCGCAAAATTGTGTTGAGCAATTAGGCTCAGAACCTCCGTGTTTTGAATCAAACCCAGTTGCATCAAAATCCGAAACGAAAGCTACATTTTTTTCAGTGTCACGAGATTCGAGACCACCGTATAAAAGGAGACTGGGGTGATTTGTTGCAGGAGCGGGTTGTCACAAGCCCACTGCTTCTTTAAAAATCGAAGTTGGCCACTTGAACTAACAAGCTCTGCAAAAACACGCCGTGTGTTTCAATCGTATACTAATTGAGTAAACACTTAAGTACTTCAAACAAAAAACAACGTGCGACCTCGGCAAAAGTATAATGATAAAACAATGTTTTTAGAAAGGTACTGTAAATGCAGTCATATCGGTGTTAGCTTGATGGACAGATTTAACGATTTTGTAATTGCGGAAACAAGGGAAATTGTTGACAACTGTAACGGAAGTCTAAGCAATAAAGGATCTTTGATTTCCAAAGAAACGTTCACTACATTTTTAGATAATGTGTGGCTGCATAAAAACTCAGTCTTGCATAAAGATTCAAGGTTTTTGAAGGAATTCTTTATTGTTTCTAAAAAATGGAAGTTCAAAAAATGGTGTCGTGTAACTGAAAACGACTTTGTGATGGTGTAGTGTTCTGTAATTTCTCCCATTCCTTTGCCAAACGTCTTTGTAAAGACGTTATCTCGTTCCTCTCTACATGATTAAAATCTTTGAAAGACCATTCGTTTCTGATCGTTTGGTTTTATTGATACTCTGTATCAAGGGCGTTCAGAGGTCTGGTGATGCCCAGTGACAACTGCTTGATTGTCTGCCCCTACCAAATTCAAGTTTTGAGGAATGTGAAATATACAGGCATTTGAAATACGTAAAAACTAGTGTCAACAAAAAAAACAAGTTTTGAAAAACAAATAGAAATAATTCAAAGAATAAATGTAGTTTTTAAAGTGTTAGTCTTTAATAATTTGTGGGCCTGAGCCATCTGTTTATAAGCAAAACTTTTCCAGTAATGGGTATGCATTGAGGAATTAGAGACTGCATTTATTCATGCAAATAGGTATCAGATAGGCCCACCATAAGACGATAGCACTTGTGAGGCATGATGGGAGATGGAGTAGTCTATTATTTCTATCATAAATAGTAATTGTACAACCGTGCATCCCTTTATATTTTTCTGAACTATAAACAAATATCGGGGGATGTTGTTCAGTAAAAACAGATACAGACAACGATGGCAGATACAGACAACGTTCTCAATCTGTCTTCTAACAGGGCCGCAACCAGCTGATATTTTCGGGGGGGAGCAAAATGACTATAAGTTGACATTGTATCTAACAACTAAACGGTTGCCCCCTGATTGCAGCCCTGCTTTCTATAAGCAAAGAGGCTTGGCCTTCGCATTCATTGTAGCGAACTTTGTGTTGCTAAATGTTCTTTTTATTTCTGCTCTGTGCATGTGCATCAGCTGTCGCAATGGAGAAGTACAGTCGGTGGGCCACGGACCCTCTGTTTCTTTATTAATTGGGCCACAAGCTTGCAGTTGAACAGACAATGTTGCGAGACTCACGTCATAGTCATAATATAAATATGATATGATACATAGCACATATATGTCTTCAGAGGAGGAAGCAGCTGTAGGCCTACCTCAGCTGGGTCTGAGGTTCCTTGCTGACAGCAACAGCTGTAATGTGAATGGAACGCCATACCTCAGAACTTTAAGGCAGGTGCTTAAGACTACTGTGGCAGCTGGCTTCTGACAATGTTCTAACGAGCTTTTTTAAGTTGGGTTGTAAAAAAAAACAAATTTTAAGAGCCAAATATTATATTTTCAAGTCCACGGCAACTTGACACAGCAAAATATAATATACCCGCAGCTACAAAAATATTTGAAGGGAGAAAGTTTGCTGTAAAAACGTTTTTCGGGCAAATTTGGGGAAATTCGACCAAAATATCCTTTACATCTCCCAAAATTTGCTTGCTCTTACACCCATATGCTCTGATTTACTCCACTTGCAGTTCAAACCTACAATCTGAGCTATAAATTACCCACGCAAACACATCAACAGCACTATCTCGCTTCAAGAACGTCATGAACGTCCGACATCATTATGTCATACAGAAAAATAGCAGTTGTATTGAAACTGAAGAACGTTATCTTTGCAGAGTTCTTCATTTCAACCGCCAAAATTTAACGTCGATAAGGCCTGATAATGACTAGGCTACAGCTTATAGCACTTATTGAAAATATTGCACTTAACATTAAAAAATACCTTTAGACGTGCCACGAAATGTTCGTCACCAATACCTAGGTGTCAGGTGATGTAATGGTAAGCCGTTGGGGCGTTGCTAAGGATCGAATGATAGGAGAAAAAGGATTAAAGCTAGCCTTGACTATTTACCATGATTCCATGCAGTATCTTTTTTATCAGATTTTGAGTGGAGGAGCAATATAAATCTCGAACTACCGGACCAGTAATGTTTGCTACTCGCGGTGAAATGTCATCTCTGTCCTTTGTTCAAGGGACTTTTGATTGGGGTGGAGGAAATGGCTTTGGTTCGAGAGGAAGGTGTAGGGACTGGGAGATAATTGCACCCCAAGTAAGTATGCTAAAAATGCCCTGATTTCAAGATAGACACTGGGTACTTTGGCACATTGGATTTGACCCAGACTTTTCAGTAAAGATTAAATCAATTTGCTCACTTCACAGCCACATTTCCTAGTTTTTTAGACTAGCTTCTAACACAAAAGCTGAAAAGAGTTAGAACTTAGTCAAGTTAGTCAAGAAATTGCCGTCCCCAAAAGGTGCCGCATGTGTCTCGGAGCCCCTCCTTTCTACGCCACTGGATGTTGCTTAACAAACCAGCCATATCATCCGAAAACTAATATCAATAGCAAATTCTTCACAACATTCTCATTCAAACCTTTAACGTAATTTTATGCAAATAAATGGTGACATAAGCGGACGAGATAAGTTATTTCGGCGTTACAGCTGATTTCACCTTACAAAATGATATTGATGTTGAGCGTAAAACAAAACAAATTTGGCAAGGGTTGCCAGGTTGGTATTTTGTAGGCCACATTTCATAAATCTAACTTTCTTTTTCAAGCTGTTTGGCCTAAAACATTTCATTTGACCTTTCGACCTGTTTCTGGCTTTGTCTCAAGTCTGTTAGCCTTACAAAATTAATTTCTGCAGAAAAATACTTACTGTTCAGTTATTTTCGGTAACACTTCCACAAATGTTTTGTGATAAATGCTGTATTTGACCAAAGACCACGTTCTGACATTAGGAAGATTTGTGGAATGCGAGAAACGAAAATAAAGAATAGTGTCCTACCGTTGCGGAACAGTTTTGTAATGGCGTACTCGAACACAATTCATTTAAAGAGCGTGCAGCATTTTGTCTTGCGTGTCTGGCCACCCCAGCTAGCAATACAGATATCGAGAGAATGTTTTCTCTAGTATCGGGTGTAAAAACTAAAGCAAGAAACGGAATGCAATTAAAAGTCCTTATAAGGCTGTTGTTAAAATTCGATCAGAATAATTGCTTTCAGGTAAAGGTTGCAGAGATTTCACTGCTTCAGTAGAAGTACTAAGCACCTTTACTGCAGAACTCGTGTATTCCTCCCAGTCCAGTGCCGACCCAAAGCTGGATTTTTTTGAGAACCAATTATGGCGAATGTGTTTTTATCGGACCTTGGCACTGTATTTGCATTATTTCATTTCCAATCTGGTCTTTATGCTTTCATGCTATATGAGCTGTGTTTTTACTTGGGTGCTTGTATTGCGTTGGTTTCGTTTTTTGTTTCGTTGCGAATAGCGTTCACCGAAGGTCACGTTGTATGCAATCTATCTAGCGGCACACACGTACAGTGCATAGTATGCTACCGTATGGCGCCTACCAGCAGGTTCGCAACGGTGTCGCGATATTAAAATCTGGTGATATCTTCTAAATTAATTGTTTTCTTATGACAAAGGAACAGCAATACCAGAAAAAGTTTGGCTTATTTCTGGCCTTTAAATAATCGGTTTGGCCTTTTCTGGCTTTTTTAGCACTGTTTGGCTTTCAAGTAAAATTTTCATCTGGCATTCCTGCTCGTGACGTGTCCAGTCTCGTGCTCGGCGTTTGTGGATGGGTGAAAGGAAACGGATCACGCGCGGTGATGCTTGACTCGCCATCAATGCAGTATCACTACGAAAGTGGCCGCCTGCTCCCGGGTGCAAGTGAACGGAGATGGGCGTCACGGACCACTCATGACTCTCCAAAGGGAGTACAAATAGCGAGTGTAATGAAACTGAATTCAATGCATTGAATATACTATGCCATATTCTTTGCATGATTGATCTCGTTAATAAACCGGATTATTACAATCAGTGTTGTCTCCTTCATTTTAAACAAACGCTTTGTCAAAAAATAGGTTTATATTTCTACTCTAACCGCTCTTATATAACCGTCGGCTGGTAATTTGTTGTTTAAATTTCCTACAGCACTTCATGTTCTTTCGTCTAGTCATCGCGCTGCAATCGCTTTGCTTGACAAGTGAACCTGAATTAGTGTGACTTGTTCGTTTGTAGCAGTGTTTCTCAACTTTTTTGTTAATGTGACCCAGATAACTTCCGGTAAAAATTACATGGCCTATTACTTTGTTAGCACAGGTTATGCTTTCAAACTCATAAACAAGCGCACATGGTTCTAAAGTAGCACATTTATTCCGAATTTAGATAAATTTATTCTGCATGCAATTCATTGAGAATGATGCTAAACACAACCAATGTGTTCCCACGCTGCAGTGATTAGATATCTAAATAACTGTATTCTAACATGTTTTTGTTCTATGACTCCGTAGTCCAGTCGAAAACTGCGCTATGGCCCACCAGTGCGCCATAACCCACAGGTTGAGAAACATTGCTCTGTAGGTTTTTTGAACCGAAAGTAAAATGACTCCCTGTCCCTTTGGTTCTTTGTATTTTAAGACTCTCTTGGTGTTGTTTTCTAACACGTTGAGCTCAGTTTTTTAGCCTTGATTTAAGCTTAAGGCATGTAATAATAATTTGCTGCTTCACTTCAGGAATGATCTTCACCATGGTTTTGTTGCTGAAACCCACAAAAATTCATGTTTTTCGTAAACTTCGATTGGCTTCTTAAAGAACTTACGGAAACAACAAAAAGTATTCTGCTTGCACTTTCAAATCTTTTTTGATTGAACAGTGAAAACATGCGCTTATCGCAAGATTTTATAAACTGCAATCATAACCCTAGAGCACAAACGTGGTATTTGTCGTCGGAAGATTTGAATGGACTTCGCAGTTTAGAGTAACGCAAATTTGTTTACAGGTAACAAAGAATTTTAAAAGAACTATTTTATTCACAAAAAATATAAAGGAGTCTAACATATCAAACCACTAAGTGTAAGCAGAAATTTACTAAACTCTACTGAAACGATTTAAACCCATGAAGTATTTAAACTTTTCACTGAGCATAAGCACACTAAAACAGGCCTCACATTTTCATTGCATTCATTTTCCTACCCGCTTTCTTCTAGGGAGGGTCGCGGGGTAGAAGCCCTAGGAGGACTCCAAATACCTCAAGGTCAATAGAAATCTCAGATGGTCCTGCTGGCTCCACATCAAGACGCGTCCAAGCACGGACGGAGATGTAGTCACTTCACCTGGTCCGTGGACGACCTCTGTGCTTCTTTCCTGCGGATGTAGCCTGCAGGACTTGCCTCGCCAATCTTTCCTGGGCATTCTAGAGACGTGGCTGAACCAACGAAGGTGAGATCTCTCTATTCGGAGAAGCGGCTCGACATTCAGGGCTTTGCGAATTTCAAAGCTGTGCACTGTTGTCGCGGAGTGTCATGACGTGAACACTTCACAAAAATCCCATCTCGGCGGCTTGCATTTGGGATGTGTTATTCATTTGCCTGATATTCATAACTGTAGATGAGATTAGAATTCGAGAAAAGACCGATTTAAAAACTGAAAGCTTCGTAGTGTTTGAAAATTCCCGTTAGGTCACCACAGACCGATAAAGTTCACGCAGAACTGTATTTGCTTTATCAATCCGTGTATCAGTCTCCTTGTTCCACCTTCCGTCACTCGTAGATACCACTCTAAGGCATTTGAACCTCTCGACATGCTGTAGTATTTTGCCGCTTACAAGCAAAGGGCACTACAGCTGGGGTTTCTGGAGAGACATAATACCTCGGTCTTTATGGACCTGATTTTAATCTAATTTCGTCACTCGCAGATACAAACACATCAACTGCATGTTGAAGGTCCTGTTCAGAATATGTAAGCAGTATCAAATCGTCCGCAAAAATATGAGAAGGGTTGATCTTGCAGTTTCCAACAGTGACAGTCTGGTCGACTCGGCTGTGCACTGTTAATCCAATTCATACACACTATGAAGAGGAGTAGTGATATACTATTAAGAGGAGCAGTTCATACAGACTATGAAGAAGAATAGTGATTTATACTCTGCTGGCTAGTAACATGGGCGTCGGAAGGATTTTTTCCAAGGGCGGCCAGTAGGGGATTTTCCCAAAACTTTTTCCAGGGGTGGGGCCAAAAGTGGTGAAATTTGCTTTTTACCCATCGAAATTGAAAAAACAACCGTTTTCTTCTAATAATTTCAAAATCCAGAGGGGACCAAGGCGCTCCCCCGCCCCCTTCCGACGCCCATGGCTAGTAAATATGTTTACGAAACCTGATTTCGGAAAATATGGCTTTTGCTGTTGAAAGTAATTTTGCTACGTTAATCAGAAAAATGATTCTATTCTCATGTTTTTATGTAAACATGAATGGATAGTTTATTAGCACATAGTACTTCCATTCCAAGAATTAAATCACTATTCTTTGTTGAGCAATGTGTCGACAGAATGAAAAGCGTTTGTGGATCTCAGCCTGAATGCTTGAAGTTAAGAAAGGTTACCTTGCAGACGACTGAAAATGTATTGGGTATGTGACGAGTTATACCCACCGAAATTTCTTTATTTACATATCTATGCATCACGCACGCACCCATGTGCATGAAAGCTGTGTTCCATGCGGCTGTACTTACTAAACGTGTTATTTCTATTCGTTGCGCTGGTTACGCGTGTCACTACTGGCAAGATAAACATACATTCTTTAAATTTGTTTGTTTTGTTTCGCTTCCTTGCTCTGTTTAGAAGAGTTTTTGCCTGATGTCTAGTGCGATGGCTTGTATGTTGTCATGCGCTGACAGTCACCAGCAAATTGCACGCATGCTAGATATAGTCACGTTCTCATTTCATGGACAAGATCCACTTTTGGGTGTGCTTCACTGCATAGCAGTTCCTCTTTGAGGCCACGTGCATTTACATTGCAGGGAGTTCTTACCAAAAGTCTACAGAAGCCGTGGGTATCGTGTTTATGGATCAAGCTTGTGTCTCACATTCAATTACATGCACCTCTCATCAACAATGAAAAAGATGGTATGACAATACATTTCTGTAAGTAATGTGATGAGAAATCAGTTATGAGCTTCTTCCTGCACAACGCATCCGGGTCCCAAACACAATATGCATGTCTAGAGAAGTGTGGCAACGGTCAGTGGTCTCGTCTCATTTTCCCTCGAATCAATTTAATATCTGTTATGTAAACAATATTTCGTACTTGCAATATGAAAAGAACCTGCTGTTTTTGTAACACAGCATTAGAACAGCAGTAAAGTGTTATTTCCTTTTAATACTTTCACTGCCTCAAACCACTTTTATACCGTTAAAATAAATATATGTGGTGCTGAAGTTGCTACTTGGTTTATTTTTTCCAATATCAAATGCGCAAAGCATAACGTTGAAACAAAATGAATTTGCAAAACATTTTTACCACCTTGATACAGTGTACCGTTCCATTTCGATTCAAGAGAGATCGGGTGGGAAATTTTGAAATGAAAAAGATACTTTTCGGATTCTGTCTAATCAACTTTACGGATAAACGAGTCATCTACAAATTCATAATCTCTTTAACATTTCATTGCAATTTTTTCTAGATTTGATGCTTCTCCATTTTTGCCATTCAAATCTTTTTGGCCAACTGACGCTTTACAGCAAACTCATAGTTTCGTAGTAATATATGTCTACTTGTCCAGTAACAAACGTTTTCAATGTTATTTCGGTTTTTCAAGAAACATTTAATTTTCTCTTTGAATTTCACTATGCTGGTGCCTTCCATATGTTTTATACAAAAGCTAGTCAAAAATTAGGATACGAAAGAAATAGCTACCTATAGTTTCGGAGCATAAACCCAAGAACCAAAACCTATTTGTTGAGATTAGAAAAATGGTCAAAATAAGATCTGTTGTGTATAAATAAAAAAAAGGTTTGACATTTTCTTTGCCTAATCATGTGAGTTTTGTTATTTTACACCTTTAAGTCGCAGTAGCAGAGGCGCTTTTCCTTTTCATTTTACGTTGTTGATCCTTTCAAAAAATTGCATTTGAGACTTGAAATTATTCAGGATTCAAAAAAACGAGTAATCAGCAACGTGCTGTGTCCACCAACATCTTTCGAGAAGATTATACCTTGAAAGTGAGAAACATCAGTTCGAAAAATTCAATAAGAAAACACTGCTTGTGGCGTAGCCAGCCCAAAATTTTTGGGGGGCCAAAAAATTTTCGGAGGGACAAAATATTTGAATTTTAGCGAGCAACAGTATTTTTGTTTGGGACGCCGCTTCTCAAAGCAAAAAATTACTAGATATGCTAAACATTTGAGGAATCATGCTCCCCTGGCTACGCCTGTGAACACTGCAGGAAAAAATCATTGATTGAAACATTTTTGAAGCACAATTTAACAAATTAACACTGATGATACGGTCTCATAGTACCAGCTTCTGTTGTCTAACGATCCACACGTTCTTCCAGTAGACAATTATTTTAAATCGACGATATTATCATGATGTTCAAATGTTCTATACAATACAAGCCCAGCATTTTCAAACAAGACAAGTAATAGATAGCGAGCATTACTTTTTTGATAGTTTGTTTGAAACAACAAATGCTTTTTATAACATATGGCATGCCCAGTAATCAAAAACGATTTCCCAAACTTATTTTCAAAAACTTTTCGAAAGTAAAGAAACTAATACATTGCAAGTGCTGCTTGATAAAATATATTTGCTATTGTATTATAAAATATATACACTAATTGTAAAATTGATCTGAAAAATTTAGCAGTAAAATTAATTTATATTTCTGGGAGCTCATTTTTATGCAATAAAGAAAGCTGTGTAGTTTTCTCAAACGCGAAATTTGCTTCATTGAAGTTTGATGTTTACAACACTGAAAATAGTACAAGTGCGTAATATTTGAGTAAAATAGTGTCTTCATTAAGGTATGAAAACGGTTTGGAAGTCATGTGCTGACAAACCTTTCTTTGGAGCACTGAAATATTTATACAGTACCAATGTTAATTTATGAATTTGTGAAAAAAATGCTGCTCTAATGTTTTATGTCAATCTTATATACTGGAAACAAGTAAAAGACAGAATCACTGTCAATTTTCAATTTAATTTCTTTGACAAGTAAATATTTCCGATGTATTATTTGTATCCAATTTAATATTAATTTTCTTATCAAATCAAACAAATTACCTGCTGAGTTTGTGGCAGCGTGTCATTAAATGGGCGGCTCTCCAAGTTTTTACATCTTTACATCTTTCTTTGATTGATACCATAAGCCCCAACATCCCATTTCACTTTTTAATTGGGAGACATGCGTCTGTCTTTACTTTCGATTAATTTCAGCAATTGTGAACGTGATTTTTATCAACCTTATAATTGCAGCACAAAATGATGTACTTAAGCAAAATTGTAACATGAATTGCGTCTTTCCTGCTATGTGGATAATATTTTCGGTTCTTGATATACCGTTTATGAAATTGCCTTTTCTTCTTGGAAACTTCCACACTGTTAACGTGAATACTAGCCATTTAATTCCATGCTAGAATGATTATGGTATAACTTCATCCACTTTTTCATCTGTTTTGAAAACATCATGCTGCACCAGCCTATAAGTCGTTCTACTTGGACACGTTTTGACTTTCATCTAGATGGCGCTAATAGGAGGCAGAAAGTAAACACAACAGTGACTGTAAACGCTATCGCCAGTTGTGAAAAGATAATTTTTTACCTAGCAAGTAGCGTATGTTTGCACATGCGGAGTAATTTGGCGTTACTTTTTCAAAACAGACTGCTGTCAATAAGCTGAAGAGTAATTGCTGACTTAAGGCTGTTACCTGACCGTTGTGGTAAGTTACATGAAGGATCGCAACCACCTGATACTTTCGGGTGGGCAAAATTATTGTAACTTGTTGTTGTGCCTAACAAAAAAACATGTTTTTAAAAATTTCTGGGGAGGCAATTGCCCGTTTTCCCCTTAGTTGCGTGCCTGTGCTGATGTATAATGTCCGAGTCTTACCTGCGACTCGACACTTTCAAACTATTCTAGCAGTTAAATCCCAACGAAAGCTTGCATAGTATTTGCTCGCTTAACACAGTGGGTAAGCCAAAGTGATCTTAATGCAAAATTTGGTTGTATTTACATTGTAATATGAAAAAGTTGTTTACGTTGCATCTTTTTCTCGTAACTGCACTCTACTGTGGTCATACAACATAGACCTGGCTTGGATGACTCGAAATACATAACAATTTTCACCAACTTCTGACAGTTCTGAAGACTCAACATCAAGACGCGACCAGGCCAGGATGGAGATGCAGTCACGTCACCTGATTTTTGACCGGTTTCTGGAGTGTGTTCCTGTGGGTGTAGCCAGCAGGATTCACCTCGTGTGGCCGAACCAATGTAGCTAGTCGACTAAATCTTCCGCAAAGAGCAAACGGTTGATCCTGCAGCTTCTAACAGCATCACACTTAGGGACAGTAGCGTAGCCAAGAATTTTGATCGGGAGGGGCAAGTCACCGACGTCGTCAGTCTTCTTCAGTCCGACTGTTCCTTCCGTTCATTTTCTAACAGTTGAAAACTGATATAAAGCACCAGTAAAAATCTTAGCAAGTTTGTTTCGAGGAGGGGGGCATGGCCTCTTCGACCTCATTCTGGCTGCGCTACTGCTCAAGGAGACGGCAATAAGTGCCTTTAAAATTCATATAAACTGTGAAAAACACCGGTGACAGTACACAAGTTTGTCCAAGTGAAACACTCACGGCAAACAGTTTTGACTTGATGCTGTTGACACGAACACAAACTTCTTATCAAAAATACAATGACTTGACGGCAAGTAACAGGCGACCATCAACACCGTACTCCCGCCGAAGTACCCAAATGTTTTCAGGTTCCCGTCGCATGGTTTTGTGAATTCAACAAATTTAATGTAGACGTCTTCGGTATACTCCCAATGGATAGCGAAAACTTTCTGGATAGTGAAAATTTGGTCTGTGATGCTACCTCCAGTGCGATAACTGCACTGAGCATCCTCCAAATTAGATTCAATTAACTCGCGGCATCTTTCTTCAAGGTCTTGGCATGCACTTTTTTGAGTATGTTAAATGAGGAAATGCCCTGGTCGTTGGTGCATTTGCTCTTTTTCCCTTCTTGTATATGGGTATGATCCAACCAGTGTGCTATTCCTTTGATGACCTTCCAGATCCCCAGACGACTTGACTCACACGAGTTATCCAGGGAATTTCTTTTCTGTTCAAGGTTTTAAGCATTTCAGGTCGGATTTGATCACAGCGTCCAGCCTTTTCAGCTTTCATTGTTTTCACAGTTGATGTGATTCGGTGGCAGCGGTGGTGTTATCTTCCCTGAGGTGCATCTCCTGCGTGTCTGATGGCATGAGAGTGACGGAGTTCAAAAGATCATTGAAATAATCTCTCCACCTTTGAAATAGTCTCTCCAAGGATGTCCTCTTTGTTGCTGTATAGGATACCGTTATGGTATCTGATCATTTGATGACTCCTGCAGTATTAGATTTTTTGGCGAGGAGGCGCGTGATTGTTTTCCAAAACACTTTGCTGGTTTGCCAGTAATTAGAATCTAATTTATGTCCGAAATTTTCTTAAGATTGCAATTTCAATTTCATAATTTTGAGCTGCAGACTTTCAAACTTCAACGTGTTTCGTAAGCAAAAGAAATTTGGTTTTGTTCTGAAACCAGGCCTTGTAAGTTACAAGTGATCAAAGAACACCTTTCACCTTCTGGTTTGACCAAAGGATTACCTTTTGCGATCTTTCGTCAGGCCGAGTCGTTTCTGTTTACCGGAGTGGCTCATGAAAAGACCGCTGTTTGAACAGCCTTTCACGACAGCTGTACATTCCGGGAGCTCTTGGAACAAGGAGGAATCATAAATGTATTTTTACACCCTTGTCCACCAGGGTCTCCTACCATATTTGGCAGGACGTTTATGTCCGGCACGTTCCTGTAAGCCCTGTTGGTTTTCTTAACGTAATTTGCAGACACGGAGGTGGTGACAATTCTGCATCTATTTTGACACGAACGTCCAACGCTGATTGGAAATGGTCAGCTGAAATGATAAAAAAATAGGTCAATGACTAGAGCCCAATCGAATGTTTGCAACAGGTGTTCTTATACAAATCTCCGTGTTTGAAAAATGTGTTACGATGCAAGTTGCGTTGTTGCAGCACAGCAACAAGATAAATTTTCCGTTATCATTTATGTTGGCATGACCGTGTTGACCAGCCACTCTCTTCTGTACACCAACATCACTTCTAACCTGCACATTGAATTCTCTCGAAAGGATCGATTTGTTTGCTTTGACCCTTCTCAGGGTATCACTAATTTCCTCCACGAAGTCAGGGTACTGTGCAGTTGCGCTTTTTCGATATGCATGTATTAAACGCGGGGAGTGGTATGTCAACTTCAGCCTCAACGTACACACCCTTCCTCCTAGTCAGATTCATTCACCAACACAGCCTGCCTGCTGGAGGCTGACGAGTACTTCTACCGCAGCCAGGGAAGATTTGCTGGTTTAACGCCAGAGTATAAAAGCTTCCTCTTATTGCCCAGATTCAGTCTTACAGTCGCGACGCTTTGTAGAAGAGCTGCCAACAACGTTCGGGACAATATCATTTGGCTTCTACAAGCGATTCGTGCTCATCCCGTGAGCGACGTTACGTTCCAGTTTCGAATCACCAGCTTGTGGCACGGTTGCTGCTTGTTCTCAAGTCTCACTAAATAAAGGCTTTATGTGCTGTACCCACTGATTCCCCAGATGCGCAGCGGACGCAATGTGAAGTCTCCACTTGTGGATGACTTATGGGGAGACTGTTGTGAACCTCTGGGACAGGTCCCGTTATATTAAGTTTGAATGCGGTTCTTGCTCACAGGCGCGACGACCGATGCGCTATGGCAATTGATAATAATTCTTGCGCAATTTATGTTATAGTAACTGCCCGAGTTCTACCGCTGGACGACCAGTTGCTCCATTTTCGCAGGAACTTTTGCGGATACAGGGCGTACCATGAGGCGGCGTTGCTGCGCGCACATTCGTGTGGGAGAGACCTTGCGTTGCACTGCACGTGCATACATGGAGCAATCACTACACCTGAAAAGAAGCTATGCGTTGCGCTGTTATTTTCTTAACTTGTAGGGGCAGGGCGAACAGTATTTCGGTTCCTTATGCCTGGTAACCCCGAATCATTTCAGGTCGTGATAGAAAAAAGCAAAACAAATAATTTTTTTCAGCAGCCTTTCTTGAAGGACGTAGTGAAAACAGCATTGGTAGCACAAACAAGCTTGAAAGTATTTTGCGAAGAAGGACCAAACATTAGTATCTTTTATCATTCTCGCGATCTATTCCTTACTTTACAGCGTTTTCGCTTATGTATATTCAATTGAAGCAAAAATAGCCTGAGCATGGAATCAAAAATTTTCAGTTTGGCCTGGGGATAAGAACAAAATAATTCTTCAGAAAAACGTAGTCAACTGAACAAACTGGAAGCTTACTTCGACGTATTGAGCATTGCAAGCAACTTTACTTACCTAGCACATTTTTAAGAGGGTAGCTTCATTACAAGACGAGACCTCTTCGATTCTTTTAGCCTTTCCAGACCATTCCTGAACACAATAAAGGATTCGCGCTACCTCATGTTAGCAGACAGTTTTAATGTTGGAAGCAAGTATCGTAGGTGTTGTGTATGGTGAAGCGTTAAGTTCTGCAAAACTCAAATAAAGAACGAATGGTGATGAGGCGCACTTCTCGTTCATGTGAAGCCATTATAATTAATTAAAGCATTGTAGGCTTTGGCAGTAAGGTCTTATAGGCAGAGCTTCGATGGCGAAACATGACTTCTTCGAGACAATATTTCCATATTTGTATCCTTTCCAGATTTACCGATACAAAGTTTTGCTGACATAAGTGTTTTGAGGAACTGAATCGGTCTCTCAAATTTTTCCAACCGTCACTCAAAATATAGTAGAAGCTCACTGCATAAGCACCACCGAAATACACTAAAAACTCGCTTTATAACCATTTTGGTATTCAGATGAAATAGTTGCTTTCTCTCAAATGTATTAACGGTAAAAAACGTTGTGCGGACATACAGCAGACTCTTTTTCAGAAAAAAATTAATTATTCTATTTTTAAAATTTGCAAACAGGTGCGTTTTTAACTATGGATTTAATGATTTTTAATTTTGTTTAATCTCAAATTGTCAATGATAAGTGACAACTACAAGATACTCCCAAAAAACTTTATTTTTTGGTTCGTTTAGAAATTCTTTACAGTTTACAATATTGGCAGCTCCCTTCTGGATGGCACTCATCTAATAATCATTAAATTGCCGTGCATGTCTGCTACATGTTGCAAAGCTGTCAACTCACTGCTTCAAAACACGCAATTACAGAAATTATTTAGAATTTGAGAAACACTTTAGCAGCAGATTTTGGTATTGCCCCCGCCATTACCCTGTTTCATGTTTTCATGTTTTGCAGTTGATAGCTATTCTAAGCGCGATATTTCCTTTTTGGAACGCAAAATTGCAGTAATAGCACCTGCCGACTACAGAAGAAATTGTTTTGCGCTTACAAGAAGCTATTGGTGAAAACAGCAGGGCAGTGGGCATGAACATGCACCTTCTAGACACCGGAAGACGTTCTTAACACAATAAACCGGAAATCAAATGACGACCTATGACTGCTGAAAGGAAGTAGCAATGCGTCAGAATAGCACGATTCCCACGCTGAGCAAAGGCCAAGCTTGTCGTTTCAAGGCACTAAATAAACACTTCAAACGTTGTTCCTATTTTGGCCATAGGACTACGTTAGCATGTGCGTTGCGCTTTAGTTCAAGCTTAATGCCATAAAACTCATGAAAAGCGTTCATGTTATTCATTTCTAAGTGGGGTGTTCGTAGAGGTGTCTGGGTTTTGCTTGAACAGATCCAACTCAACAGGTTTGGTCTATTTGCAATCTAAGCAAATGACTTATTTCAAGTGAACTAGATCTAACGTGCAGTTGTTGTTAAAATTTAAAACCTTCGAAAAGCTTTCGAATCATATGTTGTTGAGCATTTCAACTGAAAATTGTCACCGATAGATAGCCGTGGTGCGTAAGTAGCAGTGCGTAATTGCATGAGAACCGTGAAGTTACTGGTGAAAGTGAATATCAGCAAGAGATTATTTCCGAATTGCATTAAGGTGTTGGCAGTGAACCGAGTGTGTGGTCAAAACAAAACAAAAGGGAAAATGATTCCATTGCTATCTTATGAAAGAATTCCAAATTGTCTACTTTGACGTAGCGGAAGTGTCAGTTAGCAAAGTTACAATCGGTCTGTAGTAGAATATGACACGGTTGATTTTGAATAACATTGTCCACGTTGGTTCGATCAATTCACAGAAAAAGGGATGAGCTCAGCAACTTACTGTAGTACATGAAAAGCAAAATATTCGTAAAAACAGCAATTCTTGCAGGAAACAACTTTTAGAAGCTGCCCAAAAATTAGTGTTATCCGCTATTTTGCGCCTCTTTTTAGTTTTTTTAATTAAAATGTTCCTAAACCAGCCACTACAAGTCTGTCTGTATGTCTTTAAGGTTTTTTCCTAAAGATTTTTTAAATCAGTTTTATACTTACTTAAAAACAAAAGGTATTTTTTTTTAATGAAAATTTTCAAATGACTTTGTGCCTCAAATGATCTTGGGCAGTATAATTTCTTTCAGTGATTGTGGCAACTTTGATTGTTTTGCTGAGTGTTTTTTATCTTCATTATATCCAAAATATAACAGTGAATTTGTCATCATCCATCCGTTGGTTTCGTAGAATAAGCGAAAATTTACATACTTGTCACAGAAAATGAAGTTAAAGGAAGTTTTATCCTGTTACTAAAGGTTTTTCTTGAATCACCGTCGAGTGGGTATACAAAAGTGCTGGCAATGCGCTAACACGCTGGCGGCCTTTGATAGACGCTTATATCATAACTCAAACTGATAACACACAAATCTCACTCTGTTGCTACCGTTCACTTAAAAACACATAAAAGAAGTTATATAAAGTGTTTCTGACTTAAGTTGCAGTTTTCAAAACTTTTTTTCGATCGGTGTCCAGAGCAGTGGTTCCCAAATTGCGAGTAAATTACCCCCCGGGGGTAATATGCGGTTCTTCAGGGGGTAACGCGGAACCAAAACCACAATGTTGTTCTGTGTTATGAGCGATCACTGGAAAAGAAATTTTCGACATGAAATGCGAAAAGTTTCATTGAGTGTAGTAAGACATAATCGCTACCTTGATGTGGTAACGGTTCGAACAAGTTGGGGAACCTCTGGTCCAGAGCTTTACTAACACAATACAATGGGGAAACGCCTTGTTTCACAGACGTTTCTATCACAGGACATGTCACTAACACGTTCAAAGGTTTGTATTTTGAATGATTGCGGAAAAAATCATTAAAAACTAAAAATTTTGCAAATCTACAAAACATATCTTTTACGTGTATGAACAACAGCTTTTTCATAACTGACTTTTTGTGTCAGTGGTTGCGACCATTGTGGCTCAGTGTAAAAAATAAACCAAGATTTAACTGTTTTGCGTTTACTTTCAAAATGCATGATTTTAATTTCAGGAAGTAGGGCCGTGTAGTTTGGAAATTGCTGCAAATCCGAACTTTTAATCTGGCATATGTTGCTGTGCATGACAATGAACGGATTCCCAGCATTTCTACTAATGGTGTTCAGCATTGCTGCGGTTGAAGGAAACCAACAATATAAAGGTATAAGCGGTTACGTGCTTCTTTAGACAGAGCTCCGATGCCATGCACATTCTTCTTACTTGTAATTTTCGAAGATTGTAGCCCAGGGGTCTCAAACACGCGGCCCTCCAGGCCGTTTTGTGCGGCCCGCGATGCATTTGGGAATTTTCAAATAATTAACATTTAAGTTAATTATTTCATTCATGGGTGCTTGAAAGTGCTCGGCTAGCGAGTGAACAAGTTCCTGTTAAACGAACGTAGAGAAGGCTACAAACGATTTTCCTAGAACTCATCATACCTTTCGCAGGACATAAGATGTTAAAGCTGTTTCCAGTAAGGTTCAGGTACCGCCATTGTTGCGTCATCGTCATAATGCGGGCTGCGGCCCTCGGGTTAGTTTATAAGTCCTCTTTTGGCCCTCGGAACAATTTGAGTTTGAGACCCCTGTGGTAGCCGGTACAAGAAACAACAAAATATACACCAGTGGTGACACCCTTCGGTTTCCCAGCATTTGATTGGCCGATACTACTCATAACGTGTCTCTCAAATCACTGTTGCATGTAGAGTGGGGGGTTGGAGCAGAGCAGGGTTTCCAACCTTTCTCAGATTTGGAGCGCTGATACAACGGTACAAAAATGGAAAACAATGCATGAAAGAAAAATAGTGAATTCCTTCGCTTACGCCCAACGATTCCAGATGCACCACGCTATGTTGCCTGCAACCAGCAAAAGTCTTAGTGCCTGTATATGGTGTGAAAGATAGGGACCTTACTTTATTTGATAAGTTTAGAAGAGACCCACATTGCATGATTCAACTACTCGACGTGAAGATACTCATGTATTCTAGTTGTTTATCGCTGCTGTCAACAACGATATTTCTTATCAAGTGAAGTGAGGATCCTTTCTTGGATCCTAGTAACAGTCGTTAAGACAGTCGTTGAGTGCAAGCAACATCGAGTTTTTGTCTGGAGGTGTTGGATCTTGGCGCCACTGCGCTTCAAGCAGTGCAAAACGTAAAACGAATGAAATAGAACATAAAAACGACCTGCCCCATGCTGCGCATGTAACTCGACAGTTTAACGGAATACTTTACTGCGTTTGGAAACGAAATGATGCTACATTGAACATAACGAACAGTTTCAAATATGAAAAGAGCACAGCAATTTTCCTCGTAGTGACCAGAGGATTTCGATATCGTTCTTTCGTATGTTTGTTTGCATTGTAACATAAGCCTTACATACTCTTGCTCAGGACAGGAGTATGTGGCATGAAGGTAACGCCGTAGTTACGCACCTGTTCACACGACGTCAGGTGAAGAGAAACGTTGTTTCAGCGTTCCAGAACACTCCACGAGCTCTGTTGCACTGCATGCACGCAACAGGTATTTCAAAGCTCCAATTCCTTCCATGGGCGTCGGAAGGGGGGGG
>Ga0210059_1004039_pt1 | contig 23622 bp, 15 predicted proteins | sample Ectturendosymbi2_FD_188042 | JGI IMG/M metagenome (GOLD analysis project Ga0210059, IMG submission 188042) | Ecteinascidia turbinata endosymbiont from Florida, USA - Sample 2 (SPAdes) (version 2) | ecosystem: Host-associated > Tunicates > Ascidians > Unclassified | place: Key West, Florida...
CCAGAAATTTTAAAACATGCCCTCATTGTGACGTCACCTCCAGAATACGCCAAAACGAAAAACATTTTTTTCGATCTCAACTAGAAGACTTGCTGAATCAGTAGATAGTTTGTACAGCTCTCTAGCTCTAGCGGCTGGTGATTTTTGGCCAAAAAAGGGTCGGCCATCACGGCTGTTAAAGGGTTAAATGCTCGGACACAAATGTATTTTTCCAAACAGCTATTTTCTTGATTCTGGTCGTAAGAAATAACAAAAGGTCCCCAGGCATTGACGGCAAAACCAGTGACTGCCTTTGCAGAAAGTTTATATTACCGTTACCTTGAGTTACGTTTCTGCTAGTACAGTAACTGTTCTCTGAATCTGTGATTTTTTTCTAGCTGATTTCTTCATGGTAAGAGCGCTGCTTATAAAAAAACTATGAAGTAGTTTTTTTGGTATATTCTCTGAGTTATGTGCACTTGATTTAATTCATTTTTCATTCAACTTGCTGCACACCAAGACAATTAAAATATTAATGTGTGAAAACGAACAGAGGGCAGAGCTGGGCCTGAGCCATGAAGAAAGAGAACTTCGGAACCACGCTCGTAAAAACCAAGAGCTCTGGAGCTGGAACAATGTTCATGAAAAGAAAAGCTCTGGAATCGGAGTTGTGACATTTTTACGACGGCTCCGCAGCCCTGAAATAATCCACACGGTAGCGGGGCGCATAGACGATCCAGAGTAAAAATTAAACAGACAAATTGCTTTAGCAACAACCTCCAATGATTATAAATCAAAATTTGAAGGAATCTGACAAGTCATAATATGATAATAGTAGGATACTGAAGTTAATTCAATGATCGATTAGTAATTGAGCATTTTTGCCTCCTTAATGTTTTTTCAGTCCCCAATTGTTCCCTTTGGTGTCTTTGCCCCCTTGCCCATCAAAATCGCCCCCAAGGGGGTGATTCCGCCCACTTTGAGAAACAATGGTCTCTGCAAATCAGGTTAGCTGTTGTGCTGTACAGTATTTAAATTTCTTTTAAGAAAGGATCTACTGTACAGTGTGTGTTGTTATTTACAGATTATGGTTGGTATTCTTCATGCTTATTTATATGTAATGACTAAATAAGTTCATATCAATGCAGCCATTAGCAATATTTTAATATATGTACATAACAGTGCTGTCAGATTTGCATATAAGTTTAAACTATGATAAACTAAAGCCAATTTAGCAGATTTCCCTGGTTAAAAACAGTCATGTCAATATGATGAAGATAGCCGATTATGATGTAAGTGTATTATACCAGAACAGCCAGATTTGATAGATTTTTTTTGTGCTGTAGTACATATTTTGTGGAATTATGACATGTCTAATTCTTGGTTTCAAGAATCAAGTGATTGGAAATTATGGCGTGTGGGTGCATGTGTATTTTCATGAACCATGATTTTTATTGTTTCCGGCATTTGTAGGTAGCCTATTTTCTATTAAGCATTTTCAAGCAAAAGTAAAAGATAACACATTTTGTTCTAGCTTTGGCTTCAGGAACAAAACCTTGTGTATCAAAGGGTGAAAAATGGGTAAGAGTGTTTCTAGTTTAATTCTGTTTGTTTTTCTTAACTACAATGGGAAATAGTTGTTTCTTGCTTTATATGCTGTTATAATTAGCATCTTGTTCATGAGCACCACTGTGTTTTTGCCAAATTACTCATCTAGTAATATCAAAACCAACAGCATTCAGCCTGTTTCAGCTTGTTTGGCATTTTTTGAAGCCATTTAGCATATTTCTACAAGTGGTTTGGCATTGTTTATTCACTAGGACCTGACAACACTGCCACGGGGGGCTTTGGAGGGTTTAGCCTCTCCAAGACCACCCAACTTGAAATATAAAACACTATAATAAATTAGTGGAGTTTTTGTCAATTTTTAGAATGTCAAGCCTCACCTACACAAACATAAAGTCCCCTTATTGAAGTCTTTCTGGTGACAGTTCTGGTTCATCATCTTTTATGCATCTATGTGTTCCTTTTTACTGCCATGTATGCTTAAGTTTACTACTGTGTTACATGTTAGTGGGAAGACATTATACAATAGTAAGGCAGTAGTATATGGTCTGAACGGAAAGTTCCACAAGTGGTTGTAATTTTAATGACTTAGGCACAGTACATCCTCCTAGTCCTTGTGTTGTAACTGTAAATGTGATATATTGTTATGTTTTATCTTTAGAATCTGTTGCATTCTATTGGTTAAACTATGTTGTTGGTATAACATCTAGCAATTATGCAAAACACGTTTATTTATCGTCTTAAAAAATTAATGTCTGATAAACAATTTCGTTATGCTAGTGCATTTTCTGCTTTTATGCTTGTTGGATGGATGGGACTAAGGGAGTTTGCACAGATAAGATACGATATCAAAAAACGTTCTGGTAATAACGATGAGTTTGAGAAATATGCTAATAGCCTTGGATTTGAGAAAGCAAAACCGAAGTCCACTGAAGAGTTATACAAACAGTATGTTGAGAAGGCAGATCTTAAGAGTTGGCACAACATTAGAGGCCCTCGTGAGGGCGAAGACTCAAGGGTCATTCAAGAAGAATTGCGAAGAAAAATGAAAGATGAAGAATTAAGTAAACAATAATATTTGCTTTTCCCAGAAGTTTTTGTCTTGGCTACTAAACAAGGAATGCAAGCAACAAACTTGGTTTATTGGTGAAGTTTCACTAAACAGCAAGAATAGTAACTCCCATTCAGTTTTGCTACACAATCTTGTTGTCTTCATTTATATTTGTAACTGAAATTGAAAAGGAAGTATTTAAATTTTCCATGAGCTTGTAAAAATAAATTTTAGTTGTAGTAAATTTAGAGTTCTGTGTGTACATTAAAATCATTGAAATAAACAATGATATTGTTAACAAAACTTTCACCTGAGTTTGCAAAACCTTTTGTGTTATTGCAATGTGTTCGTTTGATTAAACTAAAGTGGCCACTGGCATTGAGTTTTTTTCATTAATTGTTCGATGTATGAATGTACTGTATTAGTAAAGGGCAATCCTACAACATTGTAAATTCTGTAGATTCAATGTTTTTTATGTGATCTTCAGACAATAAGGTTCTTCTTGTCACAATTTAGATTCCTCTTATTAATATTTATGTATATATTAACACTTTGCCATCTGGCCGTTAAGGATTTTCGTGCCAGAACAGCCGGATTGCACGTGGCTTTGGGCGTGCGTAACTCGGGTGCCAAAAGTGGTAGAGAGTTGTTCAAAGGCTCAAAAGACGTGGCAAGTCTTCCAGTTTGCACTCAAAATATATTTTGGTTAGGTAGTGAGGATTTTTTGTGAGTGACGTCATATGTGGAGGACTTTTAGGATCACCTCGGCCCACTTCACCTGGTTGTATGCCCAAACCGTTAGATGGTAGTATTTCGCTTAAATTTTTATTGGAAACTAGGCTACAATGCAAGTCTTTTGATACTTTGGATGACCTGCTGGTGTTTTGGGGTCAAAAGTTATGATCTAAAGTAATAAAAAAATTTTACTAATTAGATAATTAATTTGTTTATTTTAGATCATGACTTTTGAACCAGAAATGCTAGAAAGTCAATCAAAGTCTTAAAAGACTCGGACTTGAGCCTAGTTTCCAATGAAAACTTCAGTGAAATACTTTGGCCTAACGGTTGAGCCGGTAACATTAGCCAAAATGACCCAAAATCTATTTCACTTATGATGTCACTCACAAAAAAATCCGCAACCCCAACCAAAAAAATTTTTTCAAATGCATATAAGAAGACTGGTCGATCCATTTGAGCCCTTGAACAGCGATCTAGCGTTTTGCGTAACCTTTACCAAAATTTAGTTTTTTTGGCCATAACTTCTAAAGCAAAAACCTTAGAAAGTCAATCAAAGACTCAGATTTTAGCCTAATTTCCAGTGAAAACTTGAGCAAAATACTTCCGTTTTACGGTTAGGGCCCAGGGTCTGGATAACCCTAGCCAAAAAGGCATGAACTGTCCCCACTTATGATGTCTCCCACAAAAACATCCAAAACTTAAATTTTTTTCATTACAAAATAGAAGTCTCGCCAAGTTTTTTGAGGGTTTGAACAGCTCTCAAGCGCAGTTTACTGGTGAGTTATGGAGTTACAGAATATCGCAAAAATATGGGATTTACGGCTAAATCCACCCATCACTGACGGTGTTAAGATATTGAAATAATGTTCAGCCCAAAAGGCATTTTCAGCTGTTTCAGTTTTTAAAGAGTCTGCATCCATTTTAAAGTGGTAAGAATTCTGAAAAAATAATTTTTAGAACTCGTAATAAGTCCTTTAATGCTTAAGGTACATCAAAACAAAGTGCTCACCACATGTGAAATTGTATATAATAGCATGTCCTACACATGACGTTAAACGATTCTCATTTGGACACATTAACTGATGGTTTAAAAAATTATTGTGCTTGTTAAACATTTGGTTCATTGTGCAATAACTGTTTTGCATTCAGTGTATCAAATGTGTTACTTTATGACAACCCTAATATTTGCAAACTGTTCTCGATAGTAATTTCATTGGATGCTATACGGTTTTAGTGTTGGCAGTCCATAAAACTATTCAAGATTATAGAGGTTTGATCTTTAGATTTTTTTGTGGTAATGCATGCCTTGTAAGTGAAATGTTCAATTTTTTCTTGTTTGACTTTGTTTCTTAATAGATGAAGTCTGCTCTGTCAATAGAAAAACAGGTCACACATTTTGTTCTGTCTTAGCAAAACTTTGTTGGCAGTATGCATTGTCAAAATGTGATAATGCCACTTCTCTCTCAAACTGTAAGGCAGTTGCAGGTATGCATCTTGTGTATCAAATGTTAAATTCTTATTTGGGAATAAACAGCTTGTCATAACGCAAGTGAATACATCGAAACAAAAGTCAAAGGGTTATTTGGAAGAAGCACCTTCAAATTTTGTTCTATTTCATATTTTTTCGATCGGAAATCCCAAGCGGTATGTGCGCAAAGCTTCGCACCATGGCAGCAAGAAACAATAGAGATCATGCTCGCAATCTCTCTTATTATTGCTTGCTCACGCTACATATATAATGGTGTTATTCTTCACACAAATCCCGTTCGTGGTGAATCACACAATCAACGCAACGCCACTGGAGAGGCTGCAACAACATCCCCTCCTTTTTACAATGAACCACATCGATCACATGTTCTTTGTGTGAAGGCTGAACTCGGCATGTCCTCCACATCCTGGTCACAGCACCATTTTGTTGTGATCGGAAATCCCGAGCGGCATGTACGCAAAGCTTCGCACCATGGCAGCAAGCAACAATAGAGATCATGCTCGCAATCTCTCTTATTATTGCTTGCTCACACTACATATATAATGGTGTTATTCTTCACTCACATCCCGTTCATGGTGAATCACACAATCAACGCAACACCACCGGAGAGGTTGCAACAATACTATCAAACATATGAACTGGATCAACCTCTTTCATGTTAATGTCATATATACTGCAGATAAATCATTGTGATAAAGTTGCTTATGGACAAGAAATGACACACTGAGTAAATGTTGCTAACTGATCAGCATAAATGTGTATTGTAAGAAATGTTGAAGTGCAAATGTTTTAATTGTAGCTGTTCCAGGTCTGCAAATTTGGTTGAGCAAAGACAAAAAATATGATGTCAGCCAAAACAAATTTTTGGGTTGCTATATCCTTTTTATAACCATGGCATGATCCTTGTCCTGCTATTTGGGTGCCAAATACCTATTTTCACTCATAAAAACAATTAAACTACTTAACTTTATTCAATACTCCAAGCGCAGTGAAACTTCTTATGTGTAGTTATTTTCCCAGTGTTTGGTGATATTATCCAGCAATGGTAGATGATACTAAGGTGTGTCACTGAGGCTAAGAGTAGAAACATGTAATGTATTCTCTCAGATCCTTCTATGGTATTGTTTGGATTCATAGCTTGTCTCTGGCATGGTTATTGTCATTGAGCTTGATTCTCATTGAAGTAAACTTCATTGTCAGTGGTGGTAATCATTGAAGGTTATGTCGTGTAGCTTAGCATTATCCATAAACTGAAACATGATATTGCTCTTAAATATTTGTATGAAGATCTATATGCTACAGACAAGTTGTATTTCTTACTTCTGGCATATAATTACTGTGAACTTCCACAGCCATCATTGTTTGTTTTTCTAACTACTTATTTTATTTCGAACTGTTGTTTTCTAATACTTGTCAATAGATAATTCATTCAATGGGGTTGGTTGACATGATGACCACCATGATCTTTCACCAATCCCATGTGACACATTGACAATCTTTGTTAACATTGATAAATTCTCTTGCGATTGTGTTTTCATTTATTCTGATTTCCACTGACAATTGGTTACTTTCTTTGCATAATGGCTCTTTATTTTCATTCTGTTTATTAGATGAGTCATATTAAACATTCCTTCAATCATCTTTTATTAATTGCCTGATGTGGATATGTGATTATCACACAAGTTTTGTGAGGGCTTTATATTAGAGTTTTGTAATGTCAGTTGAAAAATGATGTAATAATAAATATACTTTGTGATATTTAAAAATTAGCTAAACACACTTTGAAATCCGTATTTGACATTTCATTCCTAGGAACAAGGATGCAAAACTTTTTATTTCTATTTTAGAGTTCCACAGACCTTTAAGACAAACTTGGTGGTCAAAGGTTTAAAACTGATTAAAAGTTTACCTGATTACTGTATATGGCAGTAGCAATGGCCTGTGAAAGCATGTCTGTTGATCACTGCAACGATTCAAGTTAGGCATGAATTTTTATGTGGGATTTTTCTTTTAGGAATGAAGTCTGATTCAGAAAAGTTCCTTTTGATGACAGGAGCAACAAGGTAAGTAATATCTTTACTGTTGATGAAGCAACTGCTCCATGTTGTGTTGCTCAATGGTGGAATGAGTTAATTGCAACATTCTTAACACTTAGAGAACCGGTCTACGATATATTCGTACTTCGATTTCGGCCTAAAAAACAGCAGTTTTCGGTTGCCTTACCAACGCCCTAGCTCCTCCGCTGATTGCGCTAGAGAGCTGTTCAAGAGCTCAAACGGATCGGCCAGTCTAGTAGATTGCACTCGAAAAAATTTTTTTGGTTGGGGGAGGGGATTTTTTGTGACTGACGTCATAAGTGAAATAGTTTTAGGCTCATTTTGGGTCATGTTGCCTGGCCTAGGGCCCAACCGCAAGGCCAAAGTGTTTCGCTGAAGATTTCATTGGAAACTAGGCTCGAGTCCGAGTCTTTTGAGCCTTTGATCGACTTTATAGCATTTCTGGTTCAAAAGTTATGATCTAAAATAAACAATAAATTAATTAGCTAATTAGTCAAATATTTTTATTAACTTACATTACAACTTTTGAACCCGAAACCCCAGCAGGTCATCCAAAGTATCAAAAGACTCAGATTGTAGCCTAGTTTCCAGTAAAAACTTCAGCGCAATACTATCACCTAACGGTTGGCGCCCAGGGCCAGACAAAGTGGGCCAAGGTGGCCAAAAAGTCCTCCACTTATGACGTCACTCACAAAAAAACCTGCAACCCTGAAGCAAAAAAATTTTTTTTGAGTGCAGACTAGAAGACTTGCCGTGTCTTTTGAGACTTACCAGGTCTGTAGAGCATACCGGACTGGAGAAATTCCCACGCAAAGCCATGTGCGTTTAGGCGTTTTTTTTCCGAAAATCCCCGAATCCTAGCGGACGCCAAAGAGTGAATATCTGTGGAAATACTTTTTGCTGTTGTGGACATGTAAACATCCTGTAGATATGCTTATCTCAACTTTTTTTAACACTGCGTAAGTTATAGCTGCTGTACCTTTGTGATTTTGACTAACAGACATTAGATGACAGGTAACATTCATAAGCTGCAACAGTGTGGTGAGCAACCCCATTATTTCTGTGCATCTCTGTCATGGTTGCGGATTCGCAAGGAGTCGGAGGTTTTCGGGTGGAGTTAGATTCCTAACAACACTAGGAGTCAGAGTCAGATCATTTTTTACATCACACTCCTAAGCCAGGAATTCCTGTTAAAATGGTACAATTTGTTTTGAAACTTTTCTTGAAACAGAATTCGTGCTATGTATAATGATTTCCATTCAGTGCTAGTTGCTATAAAATTGTTGACAGCCAAACCACATTCTCTTCAGATTACAGAGTTGTAGTTGGAAATTTGGAAAGGTCAGAGTTGGAAATTTTGTAAAGGTCTCAAGTGGACATTTTATCTCCAACTCTGCAACACTGGTCTGTGTCATAGCACATGATCATGCCTGTGGTTCATCACGCTTAGGCAGTGATGCATCTCACCTGGAAAACAGGGGTCTGTCGGGGAAGGAAAACTTTTTATATCACTTTTCAGCATAAAACCACGTTTTCTCTTAAGACTAGAAATTGACCAATGAATTTTGCGATGTTGCCAAAGTATCATATCGGCAAAATTCAGCCAATATACAGTATGCCAGCAATATTTCCCATAAAAGCTGCTACACTAGTTTTCTGCACGGAGTGTTTGGAAGCCCAAGCGGCTACTTCGCCTTTGATTAATTAATGCAAATTCTCTGTTAACAGCGTGCAGCCCTCCTACTACATCAAGCAGTGCGTAGTACAGACCGTTATGCAATCGTCCCAATAAACCAGTCTATCATGTGGCATTTGCTCGGAAGTTTATGTTCAGTAAGCACATGGCTAGCTGCAAAAAAATAAGGGTTGCACGTAGGTGATTGACTATCTTACAGTGGCAGTTCTAAGGAGGGGCCTGGGTGGATCATGGTCGCCCAGATTTTTGGCTGGCCCCCTGCTTGGCCCCCCAGTTTTGTGCTTAATTTCATGTTCAAGTTCGTTTGATTGATATATACAGCAAATAACTTTCAGCCAGCAAAATTTTAAACAATTTGAAGACTTTCTGGTGACGGTTCTGACGACTGTGGGCTAATCATAGCAAATCAATCTTCGTTACAACAGTAAATCACCATGCAAGAGAGACATTTATGTTGGCCCCTACTTTTTTCTTGGCTCCACAGTGGCCTTCCCAGCTTCTTTATTCTAGAATCACCACTGCTATCTTAGTGACCCAGGTTTGCACAGAATTCGATGTTACACGCTTCTTCATCGCACTGAAGTATTGTCTTCCAACTGTGGTTTGAGTGTTGCAAAATATCGGTTATCAGCAATAAGAAAAATAAAAACATCAGTATTGGCCCAAAAAAGCCTTGTCAATCGAGCTCTACCTAAAACTCAATCTAGTATGGCTAGTAGCCTAGCGCAATTAACTATTTAGAATAGATAGTGGTATTGATCTCATTGTCAAAACACGCAAGGAAAGATTTCCAAGTTATCATTGCTTTCGGTCACAGCACATTTATTACCTCGCAATTGCTGTTTGCCCCTATGAACATAGTGCTGAAAACGTGAAAAGATTCTTAGCTTGTTGAGCATTCAGTACTAAGTAAATGTCTGTCAAACAGCAATGAGAGCTGTTTATCCATACATACATGCACTTATAAAATTGATGCTGACAATCAGCTGCACAACTGCGTCTGTGGAACGCTGTCTATCAAATTGACAATATTATGAATATACTTGCAAAATCACTGCGGAGAAGGATTGAGCTGCGATTGTTTTGATGATTTTACATCGTCATGTTAAAGTGCATTACTCGAAATCAATACAGGACTTCTTCAGTAGCAAACGACATGGTTAACTGCTCAATTCTAAGAAGGCTATTTTTGAAATACAATGCTCAACTGATATATTCCAGACAATGCGACCACAATTTCTGAGGCTAGCTGTCGCACCTTTCAATGTGAAATTCCTAGTAAAAATATAGCTTCAGTGGAAACGAACCAACATTACTGGATGTGACCCTAAGAAAGGTGTAAACTTGAATAAATCTTACTTAATTTTGTCATAACCTATTAGGTGTAAACAGCAGATAAAATATAGGCCAAAACTGCAAAACAAAATGATTGCGATTGGAGACTGTGTCCTTTCGCCATGAAGCGAAATATTGCAAAACAGCTCTGTGTGTTTGTGGCCATGTAGGAGCTTCTGACAGCTTGCTTGTATTGGAGCTAGCACTGCCAGTGTAGGAAAATCTGAAACGTGTGTTCAACGCAATATCAATTCAGAGTGTTCAGAAACGTGGATTGTTTCATGTTACTGCACAGGTGTTATTTAGAAAAGGCAGGGACGTTGCTGTTTCACAATAATACTATGCAATGTTAAAAGAGAAATGCTGTTGCCTGTTCCAAAGCACATGCATTAGAGACCTGCAATGACAGCGTTTGATATTTTATTGGCTTTAAGGCTGTGTACCTGCAGAACGAATGGACCTGTCATGACAGCCAAACAGACCCCTCGATATGCCCCTGTGCTTAGGTGTGGGCTTTGACCACTGTTGCATGCTATTACTTCTGTAACAATAAATTTGTTTTTATTTACAGTGAAGTAATCCTGCCCCTGGCACAGACTTGTCCGTGATCTGTTCACAGGAAATGACCCTGACAAATTTAAGACATGCTTAGCAATTTTTCATGAACTTCTAAAACAAATAGTTTTTTGTGGCGATTGATCAGTGATGGAGTATCTGCTTCTCAACTGGAAGGTTGGGTGCTCAATCCACATATCACTGAGTGAATTGCTGTAGTTCTGCTTGGGCAAAAGCATTCATTTCAATTGTCCCAGCAAGAAGCAAATTTCAGGCTTTGGCCTGTCAACTGCTGTCACAAAATCAAATTTTAAAAAAGTTATTGGAAGTAAACAAACTAACCCAGCATCTCCAAAGTGTATGAATTTTATTCATATGCAAAGATACATTCAAAAGTTTGGAGGAATGGACCTACTAAAGATGCTTTGTCAAATTTCAAAGAAAGTTGGAATGAAAGTTCACCTGTTTCTAGTATTTGCAGTTAAAGTAATTGAAGTTTGTTAAGCACAGAAAACTTGTATTAAAATAAATTATTTAAAATTGAAACATACAATGATGAGGTGACCACCCTCCATACATTAATCATAAAAATCTGATTTAAATAAAAATTATGATTTATTCATAGAAATCATGTGATTTTTATCAACCCTGACTGTAGATATTAAAATCTTGTTTCTTTTGTAATTTACTGATAGAGCATTTTCCTCTTGGTTTTAAAGCTTGAGAAGGCAAGCAGTAAGTTGAGTGAGAGTGCGTTTTGATCTACAATATAACCGCAGTTCAGGTTTTCTGCAAAGAAACCAAAGTTTCAATTTCTGCTTAATGATATATATATATAACATTGTACAAATTCATCAGTATGCTGACAGCTGGCTGATTTTTAATTTTTTCCTTTTCAGCGGAATTGGATTGTCATTAGTTGAACAACTGGTTGCAAACACAAATTCAAAATATCACTTGCACATTTGCTTGACTTGTCGAAACTGGCAAAAAGGTGAACAGGTCAGGAAAAAAATACAGTGTCTTAATCCCAATGTTGACACCAAGTTAGTGAAGATGGATGTTGAAAGCATTCAATCTGTGATTGAAGCGAGTGAGAAAATTATGACAATGTAAGAAACAGCAATAAATGTATTCTGTCTGGCATTGTTAAGCAACTACTGTATTTTTCAGACCATAAGGTGCGCTTAAAATCCTTTAATTTTCTCAAAAATCGAAAGTGCGCCTTATATTGTGGTGTGCCTAATGTATGAATCTGGTTGTGCTTTCTCATCTTGCAACAATTTTATGTGGTAACGGTGCTATTTATTTATGATTTTTTTTTGTAAACAGACCATCGTGTTACGCAATTAACCAACAACAATTGCAATGACACAACTTTTATTTTATTCTATTCCTGTCTAGTGAATTAGGCATGTGGGACAGATTAAACTCCCTTGTATGCAATGACAGATGAAACTCCCAGTGGCGAGTCTGGCACTCAGGAGTTATTGTGAAAGAGTTGAATACAGTTTGACTAACCTAAGTTTTGCTTCATATAATCCGCCTTATAAGCCGGTGCGCCCTGTGTATGAAAAAAAAAACGAGCTAGCATTCAATTTTTGATACTCCACCTTATAATCTGGTGTGGCTTAATGGTTCCGAATACGGTAATTTGAGTGAGTGCAATTACGGTGGTTTGAAAGCAATTGTGATGGTGCTTTTCAGTTTAATGGTAACTCCTAAAAATTGGCAACGTCTGAAGGTAAATTAAAAAATTTGTTATCTGTTTGACTGTCTATCAAAAGGAATCCTTTCCTAGCAAAGAATCAGACACAGAGTGCATATTTCACCTATTAGGTAGGCATCATCAACTTTTATTCAAATAGAATGTTTTCCTTTTGATAATTTTTCTGTGTTGCCATTAAAAACATTTTTTTAATGCTTTAACTTATGCTACAACCACAATTTGTGGCAAATGGGATTTACAACTGCATTTTTTTGGTTTTATCAGTTTGTTTGGCTTGAGCAACACCCAGAAGCTAAACAAAACCTGACAAAAATTGCAAATACTCTATCTTGAATAAAAATCATTACTGTCTGAATGGAAACATGGTTAACTTTAAAAAAGCGTGTCTCCCCTATGTATTTGCAGGCAAGTTGCGACGGCCAAATTAATACCGTTGCACCATTTTCCACTATCAGCCTACTGTTGATGAAGTGTCAGATAAAATAATGTAATGAAATTATTTATATTTTTGTGGATTTAGGTATACACGCATGGACTGTTTATTTCTGATCGCTGGGATCATGCCTGTTTCAAAGCTGAATTTCACATTCCTTTTAAAGAAGTGTTTGACACTGTAAGTTAGATTGTTTTATATTTCATAAGTTGGATTTTAGGTATGTTGTCTTGGATTTGGTGTATGCATCTTATTAGTATCTCGTTTGCGTGACAACGAAAACCTTCCGTGTGCTTGGTGGCAACTCATGATTTGTGTTTTTTCTTGTGATTCCTCTATCACCCACAAGTCCAAACATTTTGACGATGCGTGCACTGTGCAAGCCAAACATGTAAAAAGTGAATATGCATAACTAATAACACCAACTGTTAAATCTTGCTTCAAATTCAGTGAAAACAAACCATTGTCAGCCTCATGTTAAATGTCTCACAAAACATTAAAAAACTTTATCAAAACAACTTACATGCTTTTGTGTGCTCAAGAACAATTTACATGTTTTTAAGAACCCAATCCAATTTTTTGTGTTAGCCATTTACTTCAAAACCTAATGTTAGAATGTCTTCATTTCTCTCCCACTATATGGTGATGAGTAAATGCAGTTAGTTGGGGTGTTGGTTCATTTTGCTCTTTTCTCGGTATTGACTGCATGTTTATCAACTAACCCTATACTCTAAGGCGCTATGACCAACTATTTTTGTGCTCTTGTGATTATTTGACTAACCTTGTAATGTGGACCATGGTTAACAAACATGTATCTACAGCAATTCTGAGTATGTTGTTTACTGCCCCAGTGCCTTTCCCCTGTTTCTGATCACTTTAAAGTGATTTTTACTTTAGGTTACACAGAATATGTCATTCTTTGCAGCACCCTTTTGTAACTAGGTGTTTTTATGTATTTATTGAGTATTTTTTCATTCATTGATTTTAGACAGGATTTAGAACACTGCAGTGTTGAAGTAGTTGAGTATTTTAAGACTTTTGTTGTGCAGGTTTCATAAGTTGAAAACTAATTGCAATAGCAATCTTGTTGGTACAGTATTGGTCATCAAACAAGCGAAATACTGATGTCAGCAATTTCAAATATGTCATGCGCATAAAGTACGCAGAAAAATTTTGATTTTTTTGTTATGTATAGAAGTCCAGCAAATTTTTAGTTTTCCTTTTTTCCCTGCTGAGATATTATTCAATGCCTGAATGCTTCTGTGTTAACAACTGCGATTTTTGAGCTCCTACAACAGTTTTATTATGCTACAGAAATTGGTAATGTGATCAATGCGGTCAGCGCATGCGCTGATCAGCCATAGCAGACAAAATAAAGACAATTGTTTCGGATAAAGTGAACTATCGCGGAACACAATCTTAAACATACGTAGTGGATGAAAGGTCTGCAAAAAGTCGTTTGAAGGGTTTTCTGGATGCAGACGATAACCCATATTCCCACCAAAATCTAATTATTACTTTTTGGACCATTTACCATGTTCCTTGAAATTTACAAGCCAATTCATTCCATGGTATTTGCATTAAGTCGACAAAGTAACAAGCAAAAAGTATGCGAAAACAATTAATCTCCTTTGCGCAGGCAATAAAGTTTTTTGTGAAATATCAAGCTCCTGAATTTTGGTATATTTTTACACTAGATTTGGTATATTCGTTGTGAGGAGAGTTGGCAACACCGCCGGTCGCGCCATTTCCATACATAGCAATTTCAGCGGGTATCGCTGGAAGGTGTTGCTGCGGGACACATTTGTGTAGAAGCGGCGTTGCACTGAGTTTACTGCAAGCGCAATTTCGACGCCTTTGTGGAGACCACATTATGTGGAAGCAATGCTATGAACATTACATTTGTGGAATCACTTGAACGTGAACGATTTTCATATTCATGTTGGAATAAAACTTTTTGTAAAATAGTCCTGAATAGCTGGATGCACAAATCACTTTAACTTCTTACCGATGTTGTGGCCATGTCTTTCATGGTAAATCTATTGTTACGATTGCAGGGACTGCGTAGAAATGTTTCGGACTGGTGATGGCGTGTTTGAGACATTCAATCGCACGACAAATGAAGGGATCAAATCCATCTTCGCTACAAACGTGTTGGGTCATTTTATTCTTGTAAGTATTCCTTGCTTATTGCATTTCCCCTGTCGACATTAAATTTTGCGTGGCAGAAAACATGAGCAACAATTTTGAAGGACCCAGCTTATAAATTCAGAGCATATCTCTTACGATTTGAAATCGACTGAAAAGCAGCCCGTTCGGCTGAACTTTCCATTAGCGAACCTCAACAGGTTGAATATCACTGGTTCGCAAAAATAGTCCTGTTTATTGTTAACAAATAAATGCCGCCAGGTGCTAAAATGATACGCTATTCAACAATTAACGAAAACACTAATTTCTTGCGTGATATCTTCAATCACCCAAACTGTGCTCAATTTAACTGCTTCTAAAACCACATGCGGCCTGAATTTTTTCGCTTTCGTCATCCTGCCTCGACCCGCTCACGTGCTGATTCCCGTGACACACTTTTTTCACTGAATCAATAACGTCAAACTTATTTTTCTTTTAGTGATCTCAGATAGTCTTGCATATGCAATCATCAATTAAAACAAGCATGGAAATAGCGGCATAATATTTTGTTGGGATCTTGAGACTGATATTTTCGAAAGCCGAAATTTTACACGGTTTTATTTGAAATTTATCTTGTTTTTAGACGAAGATTGCACTTGAATGACTATCTATTTCTAAAGTGTGAAACTACAATTTTGACTTATAAGGACATATTTCAACTTTCCAGGTCTAAAAGTGTTGCACACGAATAACAAGACTCTTAAATTCTGCGAAGTCTGCATTGCTTGTGTCGCACTTACTCTGGTGTTAGCAAAAATATGAAGGTACGCTCTTTTGTTTCGGTCTTGCAGTGCGTTTGGGATTAAAATTGACAAACAAAAATTGCTGCGTTTGATTTTCTAAACCTTTCTTATGTTAAGAAATGAAGCATTTGCACCAAGAAATTTATCGCTGATACGGAGCAAAGTCGATTCTGCATAGGTCTCTTTGAATTGTTAGCTTGCCGTTTTTGCCAGTAAAGGCAAGCAGTGTTTGAAGAAAGTCCTGTTTTCGGTAATATCTTCCTAGAACAGCCGGGTCTCCTGACTTTATTTCTGGTCAAAGTAGGACAGTTCGCATTAGTTGAGACATTGTCTGTTGTTTGCTATCGAAAAAAATAAAGTACGAAGGAGGCTGAATATTATGTACGATGTTCCTTAAACAAATTTAGGGAATTGCATTTTTTCAAAGTCGGGTTTCAAGCTTCTATGCCTTGTATAATTTTGTTACTCCAAAACATGTTACTCCTTTCCGTAAAAAAATATTCACCAGTGTTGAGTGCTGCTGTGTCTGTCCAGAGTTACACTTCTTGTTTTTAGTTGCATTTGTCGCAATCCCAGTTAACACAATTGGCCCAATCATTTTTTGCTAAATTTTTAATACAAGTTTTGTAACATTTTTATGGAAATATCGTTTTGTATTGAAAATCATTGTACCAGATAGCGTTGCCAAAATCTGTATTATGAACGAATTTGCAGTTGAACATTTCTCTCGCAAATATGTTATAATGCGTTGAAAATTTTGGCTTTGGTAATCACGCAACAATAACTTACGATCATGACAGAAATGATACGAATTCTTGCTTAGAGTTGAAGAGCACGCTTCTGTGTTGTTTGATTAAAGTGATTATAAGACTATTTCACACTGGTGGCAGTCATTTAAGGTACAGCATTAAACTATCGTTTGTTGGTCCTACAGGTTGTGGAACTAGTTGCTTCAAATATTGCAAAAAATATAAAAATCATTAAAAATCTGTGGGAAGTTTCTTTCGCGGTTCGGAATCTCTTATTGATTGGGATGCATTTTTCATAATTTTACTCTATATGAACTATTGCTGCTCTATAATTTTATTCAAATTGTGCGGAATTTTAATTTGTTAGAATTGACAGCTTACGCATTGGGTCGCGAATCGTTTTGAAACCACTCGGAATGTAGATTCCGACATTGCCATTCTGCGCGTAATATTCAAGCTTTCTGTCAGGGTGTCGGAGTCGGAGGTTTTTGGCTGGAGTCGGAGTCAGATTCCTAACAACACTGGGAGTCGGAGTCGGATTTGTTTGTCCGACTCCGACTCCAGAGGTCCAATTGGATCATTTTTTACATCATACTCCTAAATTAGGAATTCCTGTTGAAATGGTGCGACTTCTTTTGAAATTTTCGTTTGGCTGTACACCACGATTTCCATTGATTTTGACAGCCAAATTTCATTCCTTTTATGTTAAAGAGTCGGAGTCGGAAATTTTTCAAAGGTCGAAGTTGGAATTCAGAGTCGGATATTTTACCTCCGACTCCGCAACCCTGCTTTCTGTACTTCGTGCATTGTCAATCAAATGTAATTAAAAGCTTTAAGGCAGCATAGTTTGCACCTTCTACAACAGTGGTTCCCAAACCGGTACGCGCGCCATTAGTGCTACGCGAAGACCCTCATGGTGGTACGCGAGCAGGCCTATCTTCTGTTTTTCTCCACAAAAAAACAGTTTTCCCAGCTTTTGCTTTTTAATAATCGGGTTCTGTTTGTAAATTCTTGCATTTCTGTGTACTTTTCTTGTTGGTTGTAAACAATAACCATTATGTTTGTCACCGCCATTTTGTACATGTCGCTTTTATGTTGAGACCGATTTTCTAAACTTTTGATCGAATGATAGTTGGTTGAATGAGTTCCTGAAACAAAGTTAAACGCGGTGACAGTGCCGGACCCCCTGGTGGTACGCGATCAGAGAAAGGTTGGGAACCACTGCAAGGTAACGCAAGCAGTAGGTGGATTGTAAAGTTAATGCAACTTCATGTTACTTCTTAAAACTAATGTTTGTTTTTTACTGCATCTTATTAAGGCCAACTGCTTGTGTTAGGTGCAGAAAATGATTCCTTTGTTATCAAAAAGCAAGACTGCGTCAAAAGTGATATGGACGACCTCCACTAACGCAGCGAGGAAAGCGTTTGACCCTGACGACGTCACTTGTCAATACGGGTGTGTTGTAGTGTTCAACTTTCTCTCTTTCTGTTGGTTAAAGTTACTAGTTTTTGAAGGTACTCCCTTTGAGTTCAAGTCCACAAGAACATTTGATTTATCACGAATGAAAAGTAGTTCGTTCATGGTGTCGCCAGCTGCACAGGATACCATGTCTGCACCATTCATTCATTTTCATTCCCGCTTTTCCTCTCACGCGGGTGGACGGGGTAACAGCCCTAAGAAGGTAAAAAAATCTTAACGATTTTCAGCAATCTCTGATAGTTCTGCTGGCTCCACACCAAGATGGAAGGGACCAAGCAAGGCCGTGGATGTAGTCACGCCACCTGGTCCTTGGAAAACCTCTGGGTGGATTTCCCGTTGGTATAGTCAGCAAGACTTGCGTCGCCGATCTTTACCGGAGCACTCTGGTCACATGACCGAATCATCGTAGCTGAGATCTCTGTTCGGAAGAAAAGTGGCTCAACATTCAAGGCTTTACGAATGTCATAGCTACGCGCTTTGTCGCGAAGTGTCACACAGTGAAATCCTCGAAAAAATCCCATCTCTGCCGCTTACTCTTGCAGTCATTGCCCAACATTTATGACCGTAGGTGAGGATCGGAACAAATATTTTAAAACTGACAGCTTTGCGATTTTTGAAAGCTCCCGTTTTGTGACCACAGCGATAGAGCTCACGCAAAACTGCGTTTACTTTACACCAGTCCGTCTGCATCACTACCTTGAATTGTACGAAGTTTTTAAGATGGCGTGTTCCATGTCAGGAGCAAAAATAATTTTTCATTTCAACAGCAGTACTTTCATTTCGGTTTAGTTTTATCCCACTGTCAGACCTTCAAGCGGTTCTTTTTCGACTTATTAAACGTTGGTCCAAGTTACGGCTAATACCAAAGGTATTCTCCATTTGTCCGTTTTTTTACTTGAAACTGTCAACAAATTTATCAAGCGTTTCATCCATATTTCGATTCCATGTGGATACAGTTACCGAATATCATAGAAGTTGGGAGGAAAGCAATGACTCGTTATTCTATTAATTGTACGCCGATGAAAGGATGCAGAGACACGTACACCAGTATACTGGACGGGATCGTTGTCGTACCTTGAAAAAATTTTCAGGCACTTATCGTTTTTGATCCTTTATTTCAAATTGCAGGTAATTCTGGAAAACTTGCTGGAGCCGTATTGTGAAGGAGTTCGTAGGATTCTTTTCTGAGTTTTTTTATCTTTCTACAAGATGCTCTTCCGAATGTTTGTAAATTTTAATCACGTAACTTCAGCGTAACCTTTAACAACTGCAACGAACAATCTTCTGTTGCGAGTGGAGATTGCCATTTCCTATCTGTGTTTCGACGCCCTACATGCAGCCTAATTTCTGTTGTGATGTTGATTGACCGTGGGTTAACAACGAACCGAATAAACTTATTTTGCTAAAAATGATTGAATCAAACGAAAGCTCTTTCAAACAAAGGAACAAGAAAACAAATGGATTCGAACATAAAAAAACAGCAACGTTTAACTATCAATTTTGCATACTTGTCCCAAAAGGTCGCTTTTAATGTCATGGCAACAGTTCCGTGATTAACATGTTTATTGCTGCCTTATAATTATTACCTTGTTTTTGCTCGACAAAGATGTCGTTCTCTTCACAAAAATTTTGGTTTCACTCTATCCTGCGGTCCCTGCTATCCCTTGAACAAGCCTTCTTGCTTTCAGAACACAGCCTTATGCCAGTTCCAAGTACATCATAGATGCGATGAGCTTTGAGTTGAACGACCGGCTTAATCATAAAGGCATTTACAGGTAAGAAAAAGAGGATGAACCAAAAGTTATCATTACCTTATCCTGCATTAATGGGCGATGGGGTCATCCTGTGTTTGTGGGTTCTTTTCTCACCCCTGTATTGATGGATTCCTGTACCCTGCATTTGTTTTTTGGCTTATCCCATGATTATGGGCTTTTTTGGGTCACCCTAAACACAATTGCTTATTTGATACAATTACTTCAAACCCCCATCGTCCACGTTACTTGAAAGAAAAGTATGGTTTGGGAAACGTTGGGACTATTTTGAGGTTTCGAAGCTTTCTGTAGCTTTCAACCGCTTAATGTGATTAGTTAAAGTGTTCACTTCTTCGGTACATCCTGTAGACACCAACAGGCCTTGTTAGTCTAGTTGAGTTGCACACAGAGTAAATTGTACAAGGCCGGAACGTGTGAAAATGAGCCTTGTGTTCATCAACGCAGTGTGGGAAAGACCACGAGGTGTAGTTGCGCTGAATTCGTGAAATTCGGCTTTAGACTTCGAGCGACATACTGTATGTTCAAAATTTTCATCACAGTCACGTCGCTGATCCAGGAACTGCAATCACGGGCCTGACGGCCAGAATCATTCCAACTCTGCTTTGGTACATTCTTGTGCCGATCATGTGGCTGGTATGTATGAATGTTTCAGGACTGTACGCAACGTTGTACTGGTTCACAATGTGTAATACTGCGCTCGGTTTGTGGATAGCTTGTCATGCGGATGATAGCCCCAATTCTGTTATTCAAACACTGGACTCGACTTTCCCAGAGTCAACTGCCTAAACTTGTCAATCAACTGACCGAACTGCCTAAACTTGTCAATCAACTGACCGAACTGCCTAAACTTGTCAATCAACTGAAGCGGCAACGCGTTTCACGGGTGCGTTACGCAGCTCAGCGTTCTCTCTTGCTTTTACAGTTTCGCGTTGCGCTACCAAACTTGACAATTTTTCCTTCAACTGCGTGTCAGTCGATGCTGTGGCTTCTTGAGCAAGAGCCATCGCAGCTGTGCAGCAAGAGCAAGTATTGCAGTTGCGCGTCAGTCGCCGGTCGCGCGTACGTCGAAAAGAAGCCCATACCGGTGAGCGAGGACGACTCGCGTGCCGTGTTTCAACTTGTTCAAACTGTTGCGGACGAAGTTACGGCGGAGTACTCAGTTCCGCAGACATGATTTTTCGCCGTATTCGGTGTTGGCAGATAAATCGCAGGATCCTTTCGAGACTACTTATCCGCAATGAAATATGCTTCGATTGTTGTCACCAGAAATTACGCGTTCACACGTACTCGTGCTTTTTCTTCACCACTGAGATCAAAGTCTCAACTGTTGTTCCACAAGTATTTGGAAGACGGGCATGTATCAATGGTACAGCATATTTGTCGATTGTGTTAAATAATTCGGCTTTACTGTATATGTGTTTGTGAATGAATATTAGATGCATCGGAGTGTATGTGTTGCTATCGTGAAAAGTACTTGTTTAGACAAGTGTTACTTGTGCTGGAGCAGTGACATATACAGCGTTTGCCTTGTGCAACATCTTGTGAGACGGGGCTCTTGCCCAAATGCATCTGTTGTAAAGTACGCAAATTTGAATTACCTCCGCTCTTGCTGGGCGTATGTGTTTTGAGTGCATTGTCTCGATCATCGAACGTAGTAAGTTACAGTTCATTCAAGCTAAAATCGATACCATTTCGGTTTTGTTTAATAAGACATTGACTGTCGACCTTGATTTCGGGGATCGTTTTCATGAAAACTTTTCACGTAGGAGACGTATAAAACTTAACGCCACTCCTGGTAGGAAAGATAGTTCTGCGAGCTCAACGATAGGTCGGGGCAGAATCTTTGTACTGTTCAACATCAATTACGAACGAAAACTTAGTCCAAATTGGTGCATGTGATGATTGCTGTTTGTACGTGCATGGCAGTTGCTTGCAGTTCGATCGATTCATTGTTGCAGTTACCCGGAGCCGTCTTGCTTATCGGTAGAGCGCATTTCGTTTATTGAGGCGTGAGTGATTACTGCGCTCTGACCGAAGTGTTCTTGCTGCCTCATATTCAGTTATGTTTCTTGCGTCGTTTGAACTGGCTGCTTCTGCCGTACGATTATCGTTATGATTATTTTCTTGTTTCTAGTATGTTGAAACTCAGTTCTTTAAAGCTTAGTAAATATACTCACTTGATATTTGCATCGATAGGCCGTTTTGTCACAATTTAAAGAACTGTATTCTTAGCGGAATGGAGAGGCAGCTTTTGCGACCAAAGGAGTTGTCAGTTGAGTCTGAAGCTCCAGGTGCTGCTCGGGTTTTCGCGTTCTGGCTGCGCACTGTCGAAGACTTCCTGTCTAGTCTCCGTGAATTTCGCGCTGAGGAAGATCCCCAGGTGAACGCTCAAGGAATCATCGTGAGTTGTCTTTCCCCTGCTTTTTTCCCCTATGTGGAAGATGCTGCTGGTTATGACGAGATAGTTGATATCCTTAAACGACTCTATCTTAAGCAGAATAACGTGCATGCCAGACATTTGCTTGTCAGCAGAAAGCAAACACCGGGCGAGTCTATCTCTGAATACCTACAAGCGTTAAAAATCCTCGCGAAAGAATGTTCGTTCACTGAAGTGTCCGCAAACGCTTACAGAGAAGAATTGACTCGCGATTTCTTCATTAACGGACTGGCATCTTCGTCTGTACGACAACGCTTATTAGAAAAAGACGATCTTACCCTTGTTCAAGCGTATGAACTCCTGACGGTTTTGATCATGCCCAACGTCAAGCTATCTCGGTCAGCCGAACGGCGGTGCTGTCCGCGACCACGGCAGGTGTTGCTCTCGAATCAGCCGAGGAAGAAGCCTTGTCAAGCAACTTTACTTCGGAAGCCACTGTAAGAATTCGCTCTTGTGTCTTTATTGCTGCGGAAAACCTCACAGCCGTCGTTCTCAGTGCCCTGCCCGTAATTCGAACTGTTGTACCTGTGGCAAACGAGGCCATTATTGACGCGTTTGCAGGTCAGCTACTCCACGCGAATCAACAGATGGCCCCAACCGGTCCAAAATGACTGCAACTACTGGGTCGCGATCCCTGCTGGCTAGTGCTCCGTCAGATCTGGAATCGGCCATAGTTAAAGGATCGCTAGAAAGCAACCCTGTTCATGTGCTTATCGACTCGGGTGCCTCATAGAATTTTGTAGATACTGACATTGTTCGGAAATTGAGATTACCTATTGCAGGAAGAGCTACTTCGATCGCGATGGCCTCTGAGGTGTCAATGCAGACATTTGGGAGAGACTCTGGTGTCTTGAGCCTGATGGACCGCCAATATCCTAATGCCTAAGCTATGTGCTGACGTGATTGTTGGTCAATATTTTTGAAGAGGCATGCCTCCATCCATTTCGTTGTGAATGGACCAGAAGAATCTCTATAAATACGCCAATGACTGCGGACCCTATACGACTGTCTGTCGCTGCTGCGAAGCAGGAAGCACCTCGGCTTCGAATTCCTATCGCCCGACGTCAAGCCCGTGACTTCCAAGTCTCGACGTTATAATCAAGAAGACCAAGCGTTCGTCGAAGCTTAAGTCGGCCGTTTGGTTGCCGCCGATGTCATTGAACGTCAAGGTCACCGTGGAGGACTCAGGTCCTTGTCAAGCAAAAGGAAAAAAAGAGGTTGGTCCTAGATTATTCTTCTACCGTTAACCGTTTCACCGTGTTGGACGCTTATCCGCTGCCTAATATCGAAGATTTAGCAAACAAGGTCGCTCAAGACATACTATAGCTCAATCGATTTGCGACAAGCCTATTATCAAGTACCCCTCTTACCTGAAGAGACATTTCACCGCTTTTGAAGCTGCTGGTCGTCTCTACCAGTATGAAAGGCTTCCGTTCGGGGTCACCAATGGGGTTTCTGCGTTCCAAAGGACGATCGACGCATTCACAAAAACCCACCGCTTGCAAAAGGTGTACGTGTACTTAGATGACCTGACCGTCACTGGGGCTACTCTCGAAGAACATGACAGAAATCTGAAGCTTTTACTTGATGCTGCCTCCAGTTGCAATATTACGTTGAATGAGATCGG
>Ga0210059_1004040_pt1 | contig 23622 bp, 19 predicted proteins | sample Ectturendosymbi2_FD_188042 | JGI IMG/M metagenome (GOLD analysis project Ga0210059, IMG submission 188042) | Ecteinascidia turbinata endosymbiont from Florida, USA - Sample 2 (SPAdes) (version 2) | ecosystem: Host-associated > Tunicates > Ascidians > Unclassified | place: Key West, Florida...
AAACCCGCCAAACGCAAACGCATCGAACCGGAGAGGAAATTACAGGAAATTACCAAGACGCCAACGTTTGGTGACGATCAGTTTTTTTTTTACACCAATTAATCTATAAATACTTGTGGTGCTTGAAAAAAGCCATCATGAAAAAAAAACGTCACATCAATACCAGACGGCTTCCGCACCCGACCTGTGGTTATCTACAGTCGCGGCTACATCGACACAACTGAAGGATTTCGGAGTCTCTGTGCTTATTGTGTCGAGTCACGCCGGCAACTTGCTTTCGCTGACTGAGCCTTCTGCGAAAAATTCCAGCGCGTCAGCACATCACCCGGATCGCAACGGCAACTATTGACTGAAGCTTTCGTCGAAAAAAGCATCGTTTGGAATGTTTGATAACAATCCACCGGGTCATTTTTACATCTTCCGATGTTCAAATACAGCGCTTTTATGAAAGCGTTGCGTTTTGTTTCAGAAACAAGTGGATTCGATGCGGAGGACTTATTTTTTGCGAGCATGGCTCAAAAAACAAAGAAAATCCCCGAAGAGCGACGATGGAAAGTTCACGTGGAGATTATCAAACTCATCAACAATGAACTTTACGGTGAAAGCGCCGGAATCCCGTCATCCACGCATCGGCCTCACCCGTGAACAGCTTTTGCGAAAGCTTTTCTCAGCAAGCGCCAAAGCTCGGGCTGCCAGCCCGAAAGGGCTTTTCTTGGAAGCGCGGCTGTCTGTGGTCGCATGGCAACAAGCAGGCGAGACAAATTGCTTCCACCATTCAAACCTTGTTTACTGTTCTTGACACCCGTCAAGAGCATCGCCTAATATATGCACAGACTAGCTTGACTTCTAGCCAGACAAGGGATTCCTAACCTGGGGTAATGTACCCCTAGGGGTACATTTGCCTATTTGAAGGAGTTTAAGGTCAGCAACAGACGGGGAAATGTATTTAGATATTACTTATTTCCAAATATTCTAAATTACAAAAGTTTTATTAAAAGTTCAGTGGATTTTGTTATTTTACTCAACCTTCTTGTCGTAAGAAATTTTAGGGGTACATTTTAATCTGTCGAAATGCTGTAAGGGATACAGGGTCAGGGAAAGGTTGGGAGGGAACCCCTGAGCTAGACAATGTGAACGCAGTGCCTGGTAATCAACGTACATGACTTCAAAAACCAATACACAAGTCTTCATTCATATTTTCGAGCCTGTTCTCAACTTGCTGTGTGCATGTCAGTTGGCCAGGGGTCAAATGAGGTCGAATAAGCTGAGAAGATACGCAAGCGTCGGAGGAACCTACGTGAGGTTTTCCTTTGTGCTTCGATAAGGCTTCGGCAGATCACGTTGCTATGGTTTTAAAGCAGGCGGTGGGCTAAAATTTTTTACGGAGGCCAACAGTGAAAACTTTATTGCTACCGGGACCCGCATATATTACGTCTATAATCGCTTTGAAATCTTTAGCAAAAATTTTTACATTAGTTGACACAAAATGAAGGTAACAACAGTCACTCCCGTTTGAATAAAACTGCGGTTTCGAATGGAACGTGTGAAATGAAATATCGGGAATTCTTATCTAATCGATAAAATTACTTGAACATAGATTCGAAATACGTACTATCTACGTACGTGGTGGCCGTGCGGGTTACTAAAAACGCCCTTGCGGGCCGTAGTTCGCCCAACCCTGTTTTAAAGCATCAGTTGCGAGGCTTTTAACCACAGCGGCCACAACCTCTACCCGGACGGACAAAAAAGACGTCACAGGAAATTCGACCGCTCTGGTAACTTGGGCGACATTACTGTGTCGTCGCCAATAAGAAAGAAACAAATTGTTCAAACCGAGTGAACAAGTCGAGTGTGTGAAGTTTTCAAGCAGCAGAGCTTTGATTGTTTCGCGCGTATTTAGCCTCGAATTAAAATATTTCACACTGACTTGATCAGGCTGGTCAGCTGAGAGAGGCGGATGTCGTTGGAGTTCCTGGGGCTCGGTGGGGGTGATACTTCAGGGGAGGACAGGCCTGAGTTGAGTATCTGCTCCTGTTTGACGAAGGACACCCGGCCCTTGCCGGCCAGAGTGCGGGGCGCTTCAACTTTCTCGTAAAAGAGGAGGTAGGCGTTCCAGTACCGCAGCCGCTCCTCGTCGTACGGGATACCTGGCGAGAGAAGCAGAGCAGTGCAGTGACGTTGAGCGAAATGCATGTAAGCGAGATATGAATGTGAGCGCAGCAATAAAAGCACTGATCACAGGGTTCCTGCGCAATTTCGAATATAAATTTTCAGATCTTTTCCGCATTTTTTTCGGACTTTAAACTTTTCCGTATGACATACCTGGGCCAAACGCAGGCACTATGATGTTAACACGATAGAAATTATCAATCTTGAATAAAACACTATGAAAAATGCATGTCAAAAGATCAAGTCTGGAAAATTATTTCCCTTTTCTACACTAACAGACCAAAAATATTTTTTTCAGGCTGGAAAATGACCAAATTTTTTGCACACTTTTTTTAGACTCCGTAGGAACCCTGTGATCATGCACGTCGTTAACTGCCGCACGGCGACAGCGAACGACCGACCACGTGACTGGAAGTTTACGAAATACGCACACAACAAACTCCTCCTGTTTGAGGGTCGAGGTGACGTAGCCTGGATGGTCAGTTGAAACATTTTGAGGAATGTGGATAAAAAAATTCACTGACGCCCCCAAAAAATGTACCACGTGACACACAAACGCTTCTTCTTGTCATGTACCACACAAGGGCTGCTAGCGAGCTTGAGCGGTTACGATGAAGCTTGACAAGTCTCCTTGAGTGCACGGTCATGCCAGAAGTGGGCAGTTCATGAGGTTATGCGTTGTATGAATTGAAGCCACCACCAAATTCACACAGGGTTGCTCTGCTCTGCAGTACCCGACAACCGTTCTTAGACGGCAGCGCCGATGCGACCGAGGCGACCGTATGCTGCATTGTTAAGCAGGCGCTTCAGCGAGTTGAAACCGACTCTGGACATTCATTTGTAAAGACTTGGGTCGTTTTTTGATAATCTTAATCGTGAAGAAAAAGCTGCATGAAAATAATGCAGGAAATCAGAGCCTTGTTCAGGGGTGCACCGTTTTGAGATTGCAAGGGTCGCAGATACATCCACATCTCTACCAAGATTCTGCGACTTTTAGAAAAACCCGTTTAAACCCAGTCGATGTATTTGTAAATGACTCCGCAAGAGGTTACAAGGATCGTATGTAGTGGCTCATCGTACTCAGCAATGAGTGTAATTATGATCGCGCAATAAACCAGAAGCACATTTTCGTAAGGTATTTTTATAACGCTTTTGCATCGGAAACTTAAAACTGTCTGATCGGCGAAACCACACGTAGAGCAGACCACAACACTGGTCCGCTTTCACGCGCCTTCCCCCCAACAACAACCCCCCACCTTTCTCGTAAACTCTGCTCCGGAACGTTCCGCCGAAACACTCGTCTTCCATACTGTGCTCGTTCATGTCGAACGGCTCAATGCTCGTGTCGTTGAACTTGAACCAGCGCCCGTGATGAGGATTGCTCAAGGGTGTTCCCCTGAAACGATACGCGAAACTGTTGAAAACCGCACACGGCAGCGCAATCATAAACAGATTTGCAGAGCACTACCTCCTGTCCTTGATGAGCGAGTAGTAATGCCCGGCTTGTGCTTGGCCACTGTGGATTACGACGCCAACAAGTGTGTACAGTTGTTGCTCGCTTGTCAAGTGACGGCCTGCAAGAAACCGGACCGTGTTTGTAGCATGGTCACAAAACTGGAAGATGAAGACGCGTGAATTGCTCCTAATCTTGACGACAGCATAAACTTAGTTTGGACCACAGCAAATCGTTCATGCTTGCTGTCGTCAACAAGGGCGTTTCGGAGCATCGAGGCATAAACGCGTGGCTGAAAACCCGAACCGCCGTCAAGAACTTGGACCAATGTCAATCAAACCGTGCAATGCATTGGCGCAATACTTCAGTGCAAGGTTCTTGTAAGGTTTAAGTTTGATCACCGCAAAGACATTTTGAGAGACCGTTTCGGTCTCAAAACACCTTAAAATCACTGCTTCAATGCCTCGAGGTAGCGGTGAACGTTCAACCTGGTTCCAATTTCATCAAAAAGCGGGAGGGATCGGACACTCGTCGAAACACTTACGCCTCTGTCCTGCTCCGGCAGCCACACTGTCCGAGAGGTAGGGATGCATGTCCACTTCGTGAGGAAACTGGAAGTAATGGTCGAACTTGAGGGATCGACCCGCCTCCCAGTCGTAGCTGAACCGTTTCAGTTGAATGACCAGCACCGGAGGAAGGGTTTTGATGCATGTGCGCTTGATGGCCGCCCTCTGCGTGGAAAGCGAACATTGGAACAGCTGTTACAACGTAGCACGTAATAGGCCTTGCCTTTTGAATTTATAAACTTGCAAAAATATAATTTGAAGCTCCTACGCGTTGACACATTCCGATAAAAACATTTTTGTACGGCAGTGAAAAAATTGTTGGATTTTTGTTGAACTTCTTTTGGTTAGCTTCTCATACCGCACCTTTTCATTGCACTTTTCACAAAAATAGGAGTTATCCCCCTCCAGTTTCTCCCCGGCCACAAACTGCTTCAGCGAATCTTCCAAACTTCCAGCCTTCACGGTGAGGTTGAGTGCCAGGTACGGTTCTTCCCTCTCGTATCTGCAAATGATCGGTGGAAAGCTTAGTTGCGACCTGGCTTTTGATTAAGCCTCTGGAATCCATGGTTAACAAGTGTGGTCCACTAACACGCGTTTGTCAGAGTCGGATATTTTTGCCAAACCGAAGTTCAGCGCAGTAACAAGCATACGCGAGAAGCGACCGAAAAGCACGAAACGAAATGTCAGTTGGAAAGACACCCAGCAGGAAATCGCGCCCTACGTTCTGTGACGAAACAGTGGTCTGGGCGTAAACAGTATTTCATATGACTAAGTTGCATTCAGCTTTCAGTCCCACTTTTTTCTCCATGTTAAACGTGCTTTGCTTGGGTTGTTCTGAACACTTGAGCATCACTCACGCAAGCACAGGCCGTATCTTTATGAGGTGCATTGCAGGCTGAAGCCCTCGCTGGCAAATAAGATCGGCCAGCGAATGTCGCGAATGCTTTTCCTTCCTCGCTGACAACTTACTTGTGCGGGCAACCTTCGCAAATCTTCTGGTCGGTGAAGAGGCCTTGGAACGTTTTGCGAAACACCGGGCCGTGTTTTTTTGACTGAAAAACATGACAAATTTAATTAAATGAACTTTTTCGCGATCGTGGAAAAAGAGATAAAAGCGCAAATTAGCGTCGAGACCGTACAGCTTGGTGACCAGCTTGGCAACAGCGGGTTTTGCAATTATGGCCAGCCATAATATCCGCTATTTGCATTTATAGAGTTGGCGGCGATGCTTTGACCGTAGTCTTTGTTTGTGACAATGCTTAGCAACAAACAAACACCAAAAGCGAATTCCGCCGGCTGGCTGGACAACAGACACATCGGGGAAAATCTAACATCGCCTCTGTCCACTTCAGAGTTGTGACGCAATAATCACCTGAAGTTTGGAGTACTTAGCCATGCCATATATGGTTGCAAAACGTCATAACCTTGAGCAGCTATTTAGACAGATAAAAAGTTTAAACATGATGTTAACGCAGTTACTCTGCGCGACGCTTCTGGCCGATATACACACGCTGCTTTGCTTGTACATGCACAAAACCTGTACGCAGTTTACGCGCAATGACATTTGACAAGGTTTGAATGATGAGAAGCCGTATGTATGCCATGCAAGCCGGGCGCACGTGATTTAAGCATTAGGCACACGCGCTGGAGCTCTTGGACAGAAGGATTCTGAAGGAGCTGCATGATTAGAGAATTCTTCGTTCTATCCACTGATTTAAAACACGGCGACGAGGAGCACTGTTCGGAGCAGCGCCCCCTCTAAGGTGCACAACCGCGCAGTACCACCAGACCATTTGCGCAGTTAAATCTCATTGTCGTGCACATGTAGCATTCCAAATGTAGAAGCAAAGTTTGTTAACAATTTTATGGGAAGAAGCAGAACGCTTTTGAGCATATTGCGTAGTCTTTTCAGAAGCTATTTGAATTAAATGTGTAGTTTTTTTGTATTTTATAAGGTTGTGACATTATTCTCATAATTCACCAAGTTTGTAATTCATTCGGAACTCTGCTAACTCAGCCTTAAAATATTAATGTTCACTAAAACAAAAATTTGCTCAGTGTAAAATTTTCATTGGGGGGACACTGGTTCGGGGTTTAAATAGTCAAAACGATTTGACAATTACCAAACATTCAGAAATAGTTGGTCAATTATCAGCAAACAAACAAGTAATTCTATTTGAACAACAGCGTATGATCATGCTTACCTAGTAGGCGAAACATATACCCTGAAGTGTCTGATTCTTTGCTGCAAAAAGATACCTTTCAATAGACAGTGAACAAATAAATAAGAATGACTTGTACCTTCAGGTACTCGTCGACCTGGTCAGTCAGATCAGTGAAAAATTCAAACGCGTCTTGTTGTTCCCGGATGTTGACCTCTTGACCCCACAACTTGAAAGTCTTCCAGAATGTGTTCGGTTCGTGGAACTGCAACCGCGAGTGGTGCAAGTGCGCGAAGACGTTTTGCAGCTGGTAGAGAACAGTTTTGTCCGGTTCCCGCTCGTCTTCGATTTCTTTGCTCAAAATCGACTGAAGACAAGTGAACCCCGTGACTTTGTAGAAAAGCTTAAAAAATCTTGAACTCCCGGATTTTTTTGCGACGAAATTCCTGCGCGACTTGGGAGCGGAAGTTAGGCGGCTTTAATTAAACGACAGAACGTTGCTGCGATCTTAAAATGGGTGAAAACGAAGTGAAGACAGTTTGAACAGAAACACGCAAAATTCTTAACAACTCAAATGCATGGAACCTTTACTTTTCGAAAAAGGGGAGTTACCCGAACCGATACCTGGACAAGATCAGCTGACCAATAGAAAGCTTACCTGCTTGATGTCGCTGATGACGAAGAGCTGCTGAAGAACACTGTTCATGTAGCAAGTGGCGCCGCCGTTCTTCAAACCCACGAAGCCGTGTTCGGGACGCTCCACAACCAGAGGCGAAAATTCGAATTCCTGGGGGAGAAAAACAGCGCTTGTTTGTCAGAAGGGTCGCACGCTTTCGAAGGTCGGTCGAAAACTCAGCTCCGGAAAACCAGATGCGGGTCAAGCAAAGGTAAAACTGATCGGAAAATGGACCCCGTCCATTTCAGTTTTATTATACGTATACGGACACGAAACCCTTAAAACTGGTCATTGTTCGCGCTCAGTGCCGCAACTACTGATATTTTCGTGGAGGGGGTGATTGTAACTTGTTGTTGTGCCTTCGGGAGGGCAACCGGGCAATTGCCCTCCTGTTCGCGATAGAATAACTTTTGCAAAAAAGCAGAGTCACGAAGGAAGCCTTGCCTGAAAAACTTACATTTGATGACTCACAAGCAAAGTACACCAAAGATGCTAGCAGAAAAGAGCAAAAGAACCACATTAACGTCTCACATTTACATTAACAAGTCTTCTTGAACTCATTTGCAACGATTATTTATTGCAAGTATGAGCGATTGCATGTGCGCCAGCGCATACGAAATAGAACTCCTCCAACCAGGTGGAGACTTTGAAAGCAATAAAGGGATAGTGAAAACAGTTAAAGCACCCCCACAAGATAAACTCCTTTCGTCACAGTGTGTTGCTTTTCAACAATAGTGCGAAGGCTGGATTGTGCAAAATTTCGGAAAAAATGTTGCTGTTTTTTTGCGAAGATTCGGTTGATCAGGCAATCGTATCGACAGTATGAAATCATGTCTTCACAAACACCGATCGAAACATGCCTACAAAAGACAAGTGTTTGCTGTTGTTTCTGAGTTCGCATGCCGAAGAAGGTGTGCTGGAAAAGTGAAAGGACAGAGGCCGTGTAAAAATTGAGGACACTTCTTTCGTTGTTGCACACACTTCCAAGCTCAATGTGTTGAGCACGTTGAGGATTTAATACAGAGTGCGTAGTCTGGACAACTATATAAGCGAAACAAATTGTAATCACTTAACTATTATACTTTTAAGAGGTTTGCGATCCGTTTGCAATATACTCGTTACTGAAAGAGAATGAATTAAAAGTCGGCATGGGAGAAGCATGAACTACCGCTTGCCTTGTTAAAGCAAAAACACTTCTACCCCCGTTGCCCTTCAGTAAACAGGTAGGGGTTTGTGGCCCCGCCATACGCCCATGGTCCAGCATCCCTCAGTGGAAGCCATGCTTTTAAGTATCACCAAAAGTGATCAACTGAGGAGAGTAGCAACGAGCTACGCTGTGCCGTGAACATACGGTTTTTAGATTCGTGGAACGGTTGGAAGCTGGAACCAGACCAAGTATTCAACGCATTGATCAAACATGGTACAACCGCCACCGACCACTCTCGTCTGTAACCTCAACACGCACCGTTTGAAATCGGTTCAAAAATTGCCTATCGACCATTAAAGACAAGACTAACAAAGTGTATCGCGGACTCGGCTGGGGAGGTTGATTTTTTGTGCCCGCGTTTTGCATTCAGTTGCTTGTCTAATATAATCCACGTCAAAATGCGAGCAGTGCCGCAATAATCCAAATCGCCGCGGTGTACCACAGCGTTTCATTTAGCTGTTCATATAATCGTGCGCAATATACAGTGGTGTTGGTGAAATTTATTTCACACAAGCGACTAACACAAACTTTTCTCCGTTTGGTTGCAACACATTTATACAAAATTTTGTTTTTCGATTGTGGAGACTTCACTGGGCCGATTTCAATGACTCACGACCGACACATTTCCAAAGCTTAGTTCACGCCAGAGAAGACTGTTGAGTTCATTTTGTTTAGTATTTCAGACAGCCGGTCGTTAAGGTATATCACAGCTTGGGCCGCTTAGGAATTATAAAGATCTTTCACTTTCTCTGTTTTTTAAGTAAAGGCACGACAATGTACAAGTGTCACAGCTGGAATGAGTTGCGCCGCTAATAACGCGATCCATAGATAGTGATGTCATTCGAGGCCAAAAAAGCTGCTCTTTTCTTCAAATTAATTTCATGCTGTTCTGGTGGACTGATTAATCTCAAGACAACGCACGTCATGCTTGACTGCTTTGGCAGCGCTTCACTTTGCACACGGCACCTACATGTTTTGACGTAATAGCAACAAGCCAATTATTATTCACATGGTACTGTCTTTCACAAATTTGGAAGTGGCAACTTCTTCGACACTGTAACGGTTAACATGTGTCTGAAACAGTTACTCCCCTTAAAGTTACTTGATTTCAGCCGTGTTCGAAATAAGTTTGTTTTTGCAATTGCATGTTGCAGTTCGTGTGGGCACAAGTAGCTATTTATTAAGCACTGCCAGAGACTCCACGCAAATTGCTGGTACGATCCTAAAATGTGCTTTACTTTCGACAAAAAAAATTCATCCTGATGTTCTCTGAAGCACGAACGGTACAGACAGTTCATTGTTTCTACTTAAAAAAAACGCCATGCTCATGCAGTTTATGCATTCAAAAAGAAACAATAGTTTTAAACAAATACTGAACTCATCAGCGTCAATCTAAAACACACAGCACACGTGACCTCACCTTGACTCGTGATTGGTCAGGGTAGTGGTGCATGGATATAAGCTGTGACGAAAGCTGACTAAGGTTTTCTGTGCAGTTTTGACACAACTGTACGATGAGATCGAATGCCGCCTGTCTAGACTCTTCTGTACTGCATCTTCAAATAAATAAACACATTTAAGATTTTAAGATCAACGAAGAAACGTCAATAGAGTCTCTGCTGCCTCAAACCATAATGCGAGGACTACAAAAGCGAGCAGGCAGCCTACATGAAGATAGATATGTGAAGAAAATTAAATTGGGAACATTTCACTGCAAGCAACTGCTGTGGCATGGTGAAGCTTCGAGCAACTGCATTTTTTTGTTAGCACTCACCAACAGATGAAGGCCTTTGGCCAACTATATGAGCTTTTCTAAAAAAACGCGTTGAAATCGATGCTCAAACAAGTCTAATTGGGCTTTCGTGATGATTTGAAACTGCCCATCTGCTCTGCGGCCGTATAACACAGTTTTGATCTTGTTTGGCATCAAGCTCTAGATGTGGACCTGAGCTCTATTATTTCAAACATAGGAACACGCGTCAATTAAACGAGGTGGAAACGAGTAAAGCAGTAACTATCCAATCTTTTCACACACCAATCACGACCGGTCCTATTTCGTTTAAAAACTAGAAGCTCTTTATAATCATGTTTCAATTATCTATTTATATTTCCTGATTACTTCACCAAACCGCAGTTGAACGTAGTTGCCATTTAAACCACTACTAGACCCCTGGCCCATAAAATCCTACTTTGGTTGAAAGTTTGTAATGGATTGCTGCTGACTTGACGGCTGACCAGCGGCCTCCAGTATGAGCTTTGAAGCAGGAAAGAGGAACTCTGATAGCAGCCTCCCGATCAATTGCGAACCTGCGAAGGTTGGTCACATTCAGGTACAAAATACTCGGCTTCTGCAATGAGGGGGAGCAGAAGATGTAAGTTGAAGATAGAAACACTTAATCACACGATATACAAAAGTGGTTTGCCGGCACGAGCGCGTTACTTCGGAAATCTTCAAAACGGGGCGTATTCAACGTGTTTTTTCAATGGATGAACAAATCGATAGAAACACTGTACAGCTTCGCACACCGCAGCATCACGAAAGCAATAGGCGCGAAAAAGGCGATGGCAAGCACGCCTTATGGATTTCCGTGTGCCGTCTTGAGAAACGTCGCTACGTTAATAGACCTTGCGTATAACAAACACACGTTTCAGCATTAAGGCGACGTTTCTTGAAGAACGTTTATGCAAATAGAGAGTTGGGTTCAGCCATTTGTTGTATTGTCGATATTTAAAAATATATATACTTAAAAAGTCATTGACTAACTTAACTTACCAACGTCCTTCTTATCAACTTTAGGTGAAGCAACCAAAGTACTGATGAGTCGCAGGTGGCCGGTCAGCAAAGTGTTGTCAAGGCAACGCGCGACATGTGACTCAGCATATTCGGACGACGTCGGAATTTCGAATTCCGTCAGCCAGGAGATTTCTTCCTCGAGGCTCTGCAACTCGTCTACACCGCACGCTTTCTGCAAGTCAATTGGCACTTCACGCAACGCAAAATATTTACGATTGTCGCTCATCATCGGTAAATTCCCACCGGGTAAATCCCCATAAGTGGTATCGACAGCTTTGGGAATTGCTTTTGCAGTTTGTAGTCAAGAGCGTTTTGAAAGTAAAATCAATGACGTGGAAATTATAACAGCTGCATAGGTCAAACAAATGAACTTCGACAAAGCAGTTTGAAAAAACGACTGACTGGCGTGAGTACAGAGAGTCCTTGTTTATAAGTCAAAGCATGTTGAAGATAGCAGTTTTCGCAGTTTGCAGCCAAAAAGCTCTTTCGAAAATGGCTTGACAAGATACGCACTGAGCTTGCCCTGGCTGTCAAATATCTCAGCGCCCTTTGTGGTGCAAAAAGAGCTCAGCCCTGGTTACTCAGCGTGTAACGCCAAGGAAAAATGGGCATCGCATTTGAAACAATGGCAAGAAAATTTCGCTGAGACATTTCGGTCATCTATATCACAGTTGTATTAGAACTCGCCATAACAGTGTTTTTTAGCCTAGATTTTCCGACATTCTGACCGAAATGACTTAATCTTTTTCTGTCATTTTCAAAAACATTTCGGTCTGTGGCCGAAACCTGATAAAAAAAACCAGCTTCTAACCGATTTGAAAACTTAAACCACTTGTCTAATCAACAAACTCACTAATAACTACCGATTCAGCTTAAGATAAAAAAAAGAGAGCCACGGGATTCTAACAGTGGAAAGCAACGGGCAAAACGACACACGACTGAAGATGCCCCGAGCAATTTCACACAAATGCGTTGTTGACCACTTGCCTGCTGCCCGTCGCTGACAACGTCGTCAACCAACTTCCCACGCAGGGTGAAGTACTGCAAGCAATTTTGAACCAGACGTTGAGCCTTGGGTCGAAGCCGCGTTGTCTGCAGCCAGAACGGCAAACGCGCCTTCATCAGCAGCTGCAACAGACAACCTTCCGCATTATCCTCCCCATACTTCGCACAAGGAACAGGGTTAAGCGCCAAATACGCCGTAATTTTCTAATGCAATCCAGGGTTGGAAAGCAAAGCCAAGCACGGAGTGACGGAATAAAAACCCCACACGCTTAACATTCGCAGGCAGCAGTTATCTGCGACAGAGGTATTTTTAAACCACGAATCACCGCCATGACACTTAGGGTAGATCGCGCTCTCTTGCATGACATGCTCCAAAAAAGAAGACAGAGAAAAATGGTCTTTAAAGCTCGATGTCGCTCACGTGCAGAAGGCGGTGCTTAGGCGGTTTCCCAAGCGACGAGCTGATATTCGACAATGCGTAGAACTGCCTAACGACACAGTCCCGGATGTCGGAGTCAGCAGGTTGGATGAGGACGTCGATGATGAACTCGCTGCTGTGAGCCAAGTCAAAAAATGATTCTGAAAAGGTTAAAAACAAGTCAAGCAATGGCGACTGTCCTGCTGCTCCTACCTGCAAGGTCTGATGGCGTCTGACTGTTCTTTTTGTACAACAACACGTTATCTAAAGGGAGAACCTACACAATTTTTTGCTTTTTAATAAAAACACAGTGGAAAACAACAGTGAAAACAAACACGTTGCACTGTCCAGGAAAATACACGACTGCATTGTTGCAACACATTCCCTTCGACAGACTGCACTGTTGACGGCACTTCAGGTCAAGGCAACTTCACACGAAAGCAAAGGAAGAACTCTACGTCCAATGTCTGAAAGATCGAGGTCTTTTTTCTAATCTGAGCTCGACCGCGCGGTCCTTACCTATGTGGGAGGGTCGGAGCTGGAGACAGGCTACCAGCAGCTCGAGCGCCTGACGCGCAATCAGCGAGTCGGGGTTCTTGCTCGTCGACTCGACGCTCCGGGTGAGTAGGGCTCGCTCACCGGACTCGATGCTACCGCCGCTGGACACACTACTCGTACTTGTGTGACGAAAGGGACTGAACGGAGATGAGACGGAATCCTGACTCCAGCGCAGTGCGCTGCGAAATAAAACCGCGATGGACTTTTCGTTTTTTTTTTCCGAAATCTTTTCAGTGGCACAAATGTTTTGCATAAGTGTTGTCGGAGTTTCAGTCGCCAGTCAAGTTTCGGAAATAGTTAACTTTTCAAATGGGTTGGGTTCAAATCATCAGGTGCAGCTTCCTACGATCTTAATGCACTTGAACAATCAGTGTGTGTTTTGGTGTGCGTGGAACCACACACAACCGCAACAGTAAGTTTGTTTCTTCGAGATGAGATTTAAGCGATTAACGCCGTGATTTCTCGCGCAAAAAGCTTGGAGCATTGATTTTTCACAATTTAGTTCGGTTTGGGTCGTAAAAAGTCACTCGCCTCAACCCAGCAATTTCGCAAAAAAGAGCCTTGAAATTGAAACTAAACAAGCGAACTACTTGAACTGGGATATTTCCTTTCGAAGAACTAAACCTGGATCACCTACGAACCAAAAACAAATTTTTTTTGCTGTGGAGGCAAATAAACTGAGTCGATTCTACTGTATAAGAGCGACGTAGATTCAAAAGCTTTATTTACAGTGCGCGACAAAATGTACAAAGCATCGCAAACAACACGATCAGGGGGCATACCGAAGGAAGCTGGTCCCGTCGGTTGCAGGTTCCATCTGGTCGAGTTTTCCTGCGGCCGCGTACCACGTGATGCGCACCAGAGCAGCAATGAGTGACGTCACCTCTTCGCTGCTGAGAACCTGTCAATCAAATCGCCGGCGGCGGTGTCACGTCAATCGAACCAGCGACAACAAGGGAAAGCTGAGATTCGAAAGCGCGTTTTATGCACGACCTTCACCCAGCACTTAAACGCCATGTTACGGGATTGTACTTTTTTCATTCGCAACATTCCTCCTCTGCAGTTTACTTTAACAGGTTACCAACAGCTCATGTACACTATAGGGTACCTTGATGGTGGCCTTTGCGGTCTGCGGAGTCTCGACGGGCACCAGCACTGGACTGTGTGACGTGCTCTTCCGGTTTCGCTTGTGGGGGGTGGCGGACGCGTCGCTTGAGCCAACTCGGAAAGAATCGCTGCAAAGGTTGAACAAGCTTTGAGCGAATCATCTCAAATGCTGTCTTAGCACGAAAGTTCAAACAACGGCACAGTTCATATAGACTGATGGCATTTGTGTTAAGAGTTTCTTCTTATAGTTTAAAGCAGCTTTTAATTAATTTTACCCGATGCGCAGCGTTCCGCGTATTACCTTCCGTTTGCTTCCACCTACACTTTTGAAACTGGATTTTCTACTCCAGTGCACATCAATCAACGTGTCGATATAAACAGGAAAACACAACCACAAATTTCTAGACTTAGCCTGTGAGTTGCAACAGCAGTTGCAGTAGATGAAATCGTTTTGACATAAATGATCTTTCGTTTTGAACTACATGCATGAAGGTTTTTCGTGTATGAGAAAGATAAATGTTTGCAGTTTGAGGTTAGGTGTCGTGCTCTATGACCATCTGGTACGCTGGACGTTGCCATATTTCTGACTGATTCGCAATTGTTTTGGGATAGTAACAGAAGTCCACATGACAGAAAGGTTTAAAACCACTGCACTAGACGAAGCCCGTGTGCATTAAACTTTATAGAGCTCACCGCTTCAAAGGCGACACCGCAGCTTCCGAGCTCAGGTTCTGTTGTCGGTTGCTACAGCTACCGTCGCTTGGCAACGTGCTGCAATCCGATGACGTATGGACGCAGAGCAAAAACCTGTCGAACGACACGTGACCTGATGTAAGATCAAGCGGTGAAACAACGAGCCAATCGCACAGGTGTTCGCTGAAAGTGGTAAGAAGGACCGCATGTCCAAGGGACATGAGATCGGTAGCGATATTGTTAACTATAAGCAACGCAAAGAGAAATATGACCAATCATTCTCTATAATCGTTTGCAGGAGCTGGTTTTCATGCTGACGGTCCTGGCACGTGACCTGCTTTGATAAAAATCATGTTTTTTGGCATTAACGCTGTTTCTGTTTCAATGAAAATGGTAATCCGAGGCCGTTACAGAAATTACGACGTCGTCCAACGCGTACCTGGCAACGCCCAGGGCAACAGCGTAGCAACCGCGTCGCGTTTCGGCGTCGGCGAACTGCTCGACAGACTCCGAGACGATTTCTCGCTGAAGAACGCTCAGTATCAGCTGGATGCCTCCGCTCTGCGCGAAAGGTCGAACCAACGGGGAGACGCCGTCCACGTGCATGGGCTGCGTAACAAAGGGGGAATAAGTGGTGACTATTACGTCACATGCAAACTACACGCATGAACGAACCAGTCGAAGTTTAAACGCGTCGACAAATCAAATCGCGCGTTGGGGACATTCAAAATTCAAACCACGCGAAAATCGCACAACTTCGAATAGATTGCATGAATTTTAACAAGAAACGCAAGCGCGTCCTCGTGTCGAGTCAAACGCACGGCGTCACGTGACGAGCACGGAATGCGCGCTGAAGGGTGACAGCACAGAGTTAAGGCTGATGTTGTCGTGCAACAGTCGGTGGTTTATCAGCTCAACCGTTGTACCTGCGACTGGTCTATGGGCATCAGGAGTCCACTGAGTACTTCCAGGTTGTACTGAAGACGAAAAACGTTCATGTCTGGCGTGGTGAGTTTGAACAGGTTCTCAAACGACCTGCGGAAGTAATGGTGATGCCGGTGGTAAATGATGATGCTCACTGTTGTGACCCATTCCGTCGCCTGACGACGATAAAATCATTGCGCATGCAACCCAGCACGAACCCAGGTAGAAGACACATCTGAAACCCACGCGTAAGCACGTACATACGAACAACGCACAAGATAACGCACACAAAGACGCGTGGGATGATTTTTGTTTTGGGCGATGCAGTGGTTGCTTATTATGACCCAGGTACACGGGCTGATGGCAAGGCAGGCCAAGATTTCGCGCAGAGCTGCATATCCCGTGTCCGAATCGAACTTTCTTAACACCGTACGCCTGGTACGAAGGCTACAGCACCATTTGCAAGGTCTTGGTGAGGCCCGGCCGAGAGTCGAACGCCAGACCTACCAGCACCGAAGCGGACGCGCTAACCAAGATTCGGCATACTGACTTGCATGCCTCTTCATTATTTTTGCATTTTTATATTGAACTGTGTCGTCTGCAATCGTGACGCAGGGCAACAAACTGAAGACACGTGTTCTTGTTCACTCGCATGCAACTGCTCCTCGCCAAAGCAGACAACGCAATATACACTCAATGCTGTTTGCTGCACAATAACAATATTGTCTTGCTTTGTATCAAACCAACCCTGTTTTCGCAATATCTCCCTTCACAAACCGCCAGAAAAGATTTTTTTAATTGCCAGAAAAAAAACAAAGCGAAATCATTTTTTACTTTCGCCTCCGGCCACTTTTGCCATCAATAATCATCGAACCATCGGTTGGGTCTGAGTCTGTCGAAACTGAAGAGGCAGAGTCACTCTCGCCTACGTCATTCATCGCGTCATCGCCTGCGACACAAGATCGTTACCAATACAGACGTCACTGCGGCATTCTTTTTGATAGAAAAGAAAACAAGGCGACGGCGATGCAAGCAACGAGGTTGAGAAGCTGAGTGGTCCGTTTTACCACGTATCAGTAAAACAAATTTGACTTATTTTGCTGGTTGAAATACGTTACGATGCGCAGAGCGTTTACTTGTAACGATTTGTCAAAAATCTGCGATCAAGTCTTTGCCTTTCGTTGCAGTAAAGCCAGCATCGCTTGCAGCGCAAGACTTGCACTCCATGGCGCTCAACTATGACAATCGCAGACAACAACGCAGCGTAGTGCGACGCACAAAACGCGCGAACGAAAATTTGCAAGCTCTTGTATCCAGGAAACAAGCATTTTAAGCCATAACATTTGCCATAGCAACGGGACAGACGTCAACAGTACGTTGAGCCGAAAATGCTGAAAGAAGTCCCAAAACTTTACCAGTCCTGTTACTACCTGTGTCAGCATTTTCAATACTGCGACGTATTCTTTGGTCAGTGGGAAGCAGGAGAAGCAGCTTGCGCACTGAACACGTGATCTGCGGTTGGTCGTAGTCAGTCAATTGGAACAGAATGTCGAAGACCCGACTTCCCAGGTTGGCGAGAATGACTGACGGAAGCTTTTGTTCCTGCAAAGAGGATTGTGCTGCTTTCAAATAAAGCGTACATGCTTTGCAAAAAAGCAGTCTCTTCTAATATACCGTGGCTCTGGAAGATTTTTCGCAATTATTCCATTAGTTTTATGAGACGGAATGTTTGACGGCAACTACGAGAGGTTTTGAAACAGTGAAATGTGATTAGTTAAATTTTACACGCGACAGCATAAAAGTTTGTGAAAGTAAGCTTGAAAGGATTTGGTGAGCACTGGATTTCACTTTGTTTTTGGAAATCCTTTTATTCAAGTGCCCCAAAAACTCACCATTTCTAGTAATGCTTGGTTCTTTAAATTGTTTTCCTCTTCTATTTGCATCGCGGATACAGAAGATACCGTCTTCACAGACACAACCTTGAATAAAAAAAGTAACAAAAAACTAAAATCGAAAAGGGAAACACTTGTGGATATCATCAAATCGTCAACTCCGAACTTCAACGAAGCACTCGGGTAGCCCAAGATTAACAGTATCGGCATCTGCACTCGCTTTTTTTTAAACACACACACAACAAAATTAGCAACGATTGTAACAGATGTGGTAAAATCAAAAACTCAAAATCCGCGCAAAAACCTAAGAACCTAGTTTTTTTTGTCACAGACCAAAATTTTTTTTAAACGATCGAAAAAATTAGGTCAAGTTGGTCAGAAATGTAGACTAATGACTCATGTTACGACGAGTTTCAACACTACTATGGCACAAATGACCGAAATGTCTCGGCGAAAAAAAAGTCAAGAAACACTCTTCTACTGCAAAAGCGGCAAATGTACGTGTGCAGGTAACACTGGGTCAAACCTGATATTCTTCAAAGCCGCAGTCGCGCAGCAACAACCGGTCGTTTGCGAACGGGATGACGCGGTCGTTGATGTACAACTGCACGTAATCCGCCAGGATATCAATCGACAAAGCGATATTTCGACGTATGTTGCGAACCGTCTCGTTGCCGTGAGTTTGCAGAACGAAATCCTGCTTGTTCGTCTCACACCTGACCTCAAGTGTGATCGGAGTTCCGCGAAACGACTCGCCATGCGGCAGCAGAGAGCGCGGCTCAGCGTGCAACATCTCGATGTCGGTGATGTATTGATAGACGACGTTGAGAATGCGTTCGATTGTCTGCGATTTATCCCTGAAAAAGGTCTCGCGTGAACGCCGTGCCAGTGCGACCGTTTTGGAACGTAACAAACTACTTCGGGGAAGAAACGACATAGCTAAAATGAACTTTAAATCTTCACATTTGCAAGGCCCTCTATTTATGCTTATACTGAACCGCTTCAGATTAATTATTCTCCACTCCAACAGTTTTTGTTTTCGGGTGAAAACGGATTGAGGGGGATCCGGAACCTCTCATAACAAACACGAATGTTTGGAAACAATTATTCTTAGTGTTTTGATGAAAATTATCTCTGGCAGCCGTCGCGGTCAAGCGGTTGCAGAGTCACGCGAAACGTCATCAATCACTAATATAATAGAGCAACAACTGCAAATCACAGTAGTGAGGTACACGAGTGAATCCATCACAATGCATTTGCACAGGTAAACTAGTTCCGTGTATTTAAGCACATCAGCATGTACAAGTTTTAATCATCGCAAGAGGATGAAAGCAGAACCAAGCAGGCAGATTCCCCAGAAATCTCGCCGCAAGGCTAAAGTTCGTCATGATTTTATCACTAATATTCTATCATTACTGTGAAACTCACAAGGCCTTTCATTAATGTTCAACAAAGAATTATCATCAATAGCAAAACTACTGCCAAAGTCTCCTATGACAATGCTTTCGCATGTCAATTCGCAATCGCGACGTGAACTATTTAAAGCAGCCGGTTAAAAGGCATCCAATCGGTGAAAATGCGACGGCAGAGTTTCATAGACAATCATACCGCACAACACAAGGATCTATGTGTACAGACGAGACACAGGAAGTCTGCCGTGGTGGGGTTTGACACAAAAAACGGCGATTTAAAATTTAAAATCATTTTCTCGATTCTTACCGCAATGGGTTGTGGAGGAGGACAGGCCATATGTTTAAGTTGTTTTTAAATCATCGTCAACGCTCGACGCGTGATACACTGGTCTTGAAAGTTTAGTAACTGGTTATTGCAAGATCAACAACAATATTAGCTGCAAAGTGTTAAAACGTCAGTGAAATAATCTGCAACAAGAACCTGTTGGTGGGGGTGGCCGCGGAGACGTCGGGGAGGAGGTTCGCTGTGAGGACCTTGGTGGCCTTTGTCACTGCGCCAGCAATAGAGGGCGCGTCTTCTCCCGTGGTGCACGCCTGCGAAGAAACATCGCGCTGTTTGTCAGGTAGTCGCGAAACGTGGCAAATTTCAAACCACCAAACGAAATAGTTAAAAAAAAGGAAACAAAAAGCAAGTGGCTAATTTGCAGCGCGCCAGAAAATAGTTAAGCTTCAACAAATCAAAACTAAAAAAACATGACGTCACAATAACCCAACGCGATGACATTAAGCAAAAGAATGCAACGTTAAGACACCAGCGCAGTAAGCGACAGTTTCGCCGACGCCTGCTATTTCCGGAGGACGAGAGGAAATGAACGAGAGTCAAGTGCGTATCTCGGGAAAAGTTGCTCTGAGCAGCGACAGTTCGCGTTTCAATGACCGGGGCCAATGGTCAGGTCTTTACGATGTTGCGGCAAATCGAAACAGCAGGTGCCCGCATCCACCATCTTTCTTTCGAAAGATAATATATATACCGAGTTTTAACGCCTAGCTGCGACCACCATTGGAATCCTTGACGTCAAAGTGAGTATTACGCCCAGCCTGGCAGCAACACACTTGTTCCCTCGAATAAAGAGTTAGAAAACGCTTTGCATAGGCGCTGAGTAGACACTAATCACCACAAGCCAGTCCCAGTTTACTGCAACGCATGTTGCGCAACCGCATCCAACACTGGTACGATCGTAGCATAATTTAAACTTTACTCAAAACATGGCAAAGTGACGGCTTGGACAGCATTTGCAAAATCTCACATTCAGTTTCTTGTAGCACTCGTTCAGAAATTTCGAATGCAGGGACGCGACGTCCTTTTTCAGTTTCTGCGACACGTCGACGTAGGCGTACTTGACAAGCGTCGCTATCGCTTTGTCGGCCACTAGCGGCGACTGACACTCTAGGCATATCCGCCACAAGGTGTCAATACCGAGCAAGTCCAACTTCTCAATGGTCTGCAAACAAGGCAGGGTGAGCAGGACTTGATCACGAATGACCTGAGCGATTGCAGTGGTTCACTTACCACCAACCCGTTCGCTCTCTTCATTTTTTGTTCGTGAACGTTCGCGCTTACCATGAAGGCGATCATGCAGTCGAACAACGCCAAGGTCATTTGCGTCACGTCCAGCTTCAATATTCGTTCCCTGAATAGAGCGTCGATGAACCGCGAAAGACAGGAATAATTACGTTTAATCCGTGAAAAAAAATATGACAAAACGATCTAAATAACCCAATAACCAAAAAATATGAAAACAAAATTTTACAATTTCAACCAAACTAGAAAACGAGATGTAAAAACGGTGTGCAAATGTCTTCAAGACCAACGGGTGTTATCTTGACGTAAGATTCATTAAATTCCAGCTCGAGCGAGACCATAGAACTTTTCGGAAGCTTCCTTGCTGCGCAGTGATAGTGGAATTTTGACAATCGCTAATTTGAAAATCAACTGCAATAACGGGATATTCAAAAATCTGTGTTTTGAAATGAATTATAACGAAAAACCGCCAGATGCGTCTGGTCAAAGAAACGAAGAAGTTGCAAATACAGTCGATGTTTTTTATCCAAACCATTTCACAAGTTTTTCGACATTGAAATTATTTTTTCTAAACACTACATATCATGCATCCTCCGCTCAACAACCAAGGCATCTTCTCAAGCGAAAGGCAAAAAACGATTCGAGCGCGTCTGGATTGCTACACTTTGATTGAGGTAAAACCAACAGTCCGATGTAAACAAAACAGCCCCAACAAAACCTGACGTTGCTAAAGCGAGAACGAAACCTGCAACGCAACTGTTTTCCCAATGAAGAACAGTTGGCGCAGTAAAAGCCAGTACACGGGTCCTAGAGGGCTAAGTTTGCTTTGCTGCTAAAATCCTGCTGTGCTACGCGCAACAAAATAATTCTCCAATACTGGAGCTGCATACCCCGAGAGAACAGGGGCCATGGGCAGTGTTTTTTAAGGTGTTTTGTGAGACCACAACGGTCTCTCAAATTTTTCCGACGGTTTCTCAAACTGCGGTAAAAACAAGGTTTACGGTGAATCAAAATACATTAAAACCTCGCTTTTCAACCATGTCAGTAGTCGGATAAAATAGTTGCGGTCTCTCAACATGTCTCTGCGGTCACCAAAGGCCAAACCTTTAAAAAAACTGGCCATTGGGCGCATGGGCGGATAAAGTTCACTGGTGAGCCGTGGACTTTTTACCTGAACATGCTCTTCACAGTGTCGGTCTCCATGTCGCTGAGTATTTGCATGAACCAGTCACAGCATTCCTCACGGTCTTCAGGACAAGCTTCCCTGTTGGAAATAAAGATGCAGTTTGCGAATGGCGGGCAAGGGAATGGTGGCGACCAGTTATGTTGGCCTGGATCCTGGGCTGCAGTTTAAACAAAAACAAGTAGCCCTTCCACATTGCGCTGCATGCCAGACGACGACCAGTTCAAATAAAGCAGCGTTTTGTGTTTCCACGCAACCACCTTGGGGAAGTTTAATTCACCAGCCGTGCTGGACGTAGTAATCGCAGCACGTCGTGTTTTCAACCCAAAGCTACAATCTGAACAAAAACAAAGAAGACATAGCCTCAGTGAAGATTAAGAGTTCATCATATTTGAGCAAACATACTTTTTCGCCACCAACGTGTCCCACACTTCTTTCGCTCGATTCCATGATAGATAAAGATCACCTTCCTTCAACAGGAATTTGAGGAAAGCGAGATGCCACCACATGTACTGCAACACAAGCAAACGTCATGACTGCGCATTCTTGCTAAAGTGACGTCATCATCCACGTCATGTACGTCGGCCTGGATCGCTTAAACGTTTTTTTCACAAATCCATCTCCCCGAAAAGGCAGCACTTTTCTTCTGAACTGCCAAACTAGTTTTTGCGAATCTCGGCCGTCGACTTAACAACGACAAAACATGAACAACGACAAGCCCGGGCGGACGCAGGCGAAAAACTCACGTCTCTGTGCTTGTAGCGGTCGTCGACCACCAAGTTGGCGTTCAAATCCAAGTCTTGCGCTTTGCTGCTCTCCACCGCCATCTGATGGCATCGTGCCAGGCTGGAAACGACCAGTTTGACGACTTCGTGCGTTCGATTCAGTTCGTGCAGGAAGCTCCGCTCCGACTTGGTCGAACGGTATTGCGACTTGACGACCGATTTGGAGATCTCGTGCATTTGCTTGAGCGCAGGCACTACCCACTTGTCCTGCAAGCAGCACGACCTTGCGCGGTGACACTGTTATACAGTTGCGAACTTAAACGCGAAGAATAAATTCCAAGCGGGAGAAGCAAATCTCAGACGGAGCCCTGTGCAGACGCGTCGTTGCTTGGCAAAAATACCGCCCGTAATAGGCAGGGAGGGGCTTGCGATCCCCGAAGTATTTGAAAACCGCGCATTGTTGAGCGAAATCGTGTTTTGAGTGGAAATGAGCACAATAAGTGAAACCAGGACAAACCAGGCACGTGAAAGGATTTGCTCTCGACAGGATTCTCTGAAACTTAGCGGAAAGGCTGAAGAAGCTTCTTTGTTTGATCCGTTTTTTCGAACATTTTCCGCGGAAGCATACGGCAGTTATAACAAAAATTTCGAGCAAATAGCTTTCTATCTGAAGTAATGACAGCTTGAGTGTTGATCGCAACTTACGCGGCCACTCATTCCCTAAAATACCGGGCGTGGTATCAGCATGAACGCAAGCAAGGCCTACGAGAGGGTGACACAAGAGGTGAAACGTACCCGGGCCCGGGAGTATGGAAGTAACCACGCGAAGTTTTTCTGTAATCAAGCCCAATATTACTAGTGTAAGCCAGCTGTCAGTGTAACAATTTATCTATTTCTGATCTTAGCACGGCAGTTGTTATATCTATATCCCGATTACTATTAAAACAATCTTCGACGAAGATCCCAGAACCTAGGGGCCCGGTCTTGGTCTTCGTATCCCCTGGTATAGTTTCTCCCGGGGATGACAGCAAAAACCTGTTCCAACACAGAGCGGGAGTCTGTCTCCGGCCAATCGCACTCGTGAAGTATTTCAAGT
>Ga0210059_1004041_pt1 | contig 23621 bp, 13 predicted proteins | sample Ectturendosymbi2_FD_188042 | JGI IMG/M metagenome (GOLD analysis project Ga0210059, IMG submission 188042) | Ecteinascidia turbinata endosymbiont from Florida, USA - Sample 2 (SPAdes) (version 2) | ecosystem: Host-associated > Tunicates > Ascidians > Unclassified | place: Key West, Florida...
CCCCCCCGCACAAAAGTTAAGCCCACCTATTGATGACTTTCTGGCGACGGTTCTGCATTGGCTTCGATAGAAAGAGCTCTTTTTCGGGCAGAACAGGCACTTGCTGATACGGCCTCGGGCTCTAGAGAATCCAGGCTAAAGAACCAGTTGCATTGAACTGCGCTATTCGGAACTTTTACGTACTTGGCAACGTGTAAACATCAAGCAAAGTAATTTGTCTATAGCAGTGGTTCTTAACCTGGGTTCGATCGAACCGCGAGGGTTCGACGGAGCCGTTTCAGCGGTTCGACGAAGGTCGTCTGAAACATGACTAAAAGCGTGGCTATCTCAAAGCAAGCTAACCATGGTCACAAATGGAGCAATTCCGGTCGGGACAATTGTGGGCATACCGTAAGCATAAAAAGCTTGGACTACTGTATAATTCAAATATAAACTGTTGATTGAATTAATTTCAGCAACCCGTTTTTACTCTCTGTTACAGTGGGCAAAAATGGGTTCGACGAAAGCTAGTAAAACTACGTAAGGATTTGGCATGTTCGTAAAGGTTAAGAATCACTGGTTTATAGTTTGGTTATAGCCAATGCACAAGCGTTTCTTATAATTGCTGTTGTTGACTACAACTTGCGCTCTCCACGGAGACGTGCTTGGTTACATCATACAATCACGAAGCAGCTGTGCTGTCTGAATGGCAATGAACTTTCGGTCCGACTGCGAATGATTTCGTGATTTAGAGGCGACAGGTTTGCAGTCAGGCGTTAGATGCTCGAATAGTCGAACTGACGTAACTCCTCTCAATACATCCAAAGAATTCAACTTTGAAGGACACTTGGAACTGCCAACTCGAAAATAACATTCTGATGTTCTCCAGAAAATCTCGGCCCGCATAAGATCTTGTTTGTCTGCTGCAGAGATATACACAGCAAGGAATGTATGGAAACTGGAAAGCAAAGCATGTCCATGTTTGCCTAATGTGCGCAAATTTACACCTAGTCTTTAATCAGTGTTGCGTTAATGATAAGTGTTGCTTTGCAAAGTACAGGCATTTTACCAATAAGCAATGGGGCAGGAGGCTGGGATGCAGGAGTGGGAATGCACCCCCGAAAGTTTTGATTTGTCGAAAATCCGGGCAAAATCCCGGAAAATTCGGGCACTAATGTTTCGACACCTTTGTTCTCATTGCGTGAGATTGAGGAATGAGGCTGACTGTCGAAATACGTCTGAATTTGACTTTTCTTTCTCCAGAGGAAAAAGGTCTTCATCATTTTTGAGATACAAAATTTTCGGACAAGTTTGAGGAAATTTGGGCAAAAATCCTTCGCAACCCCAATATTTGCCTGCCCCTACGCCAATAAAGGTTTAAAAACTTTATTTTCTGAGTGATTTCTTCCCATGTAGTTTCCTCGTGTATAAGAGTCAAAAGACCTGTACGTTCGGAGCTTATTAATAACTTACGAAATTTGCTTATGACAAAACCCTAAAACAAGTATTTATACAAGAGTAGATAGTGACTTATTGCTCACAAAAAACGTTATGCGTAGTTTTCCACTTATGCAGCTACGGGTTGGGTTCTCCATAAGCTACGACATTTGTGTGAGATTACGACCAATCAGACGAAAATCTTGAAGCCCAGTGATTAAATTCAACATTGGCAATAATAGGCAAAAAAATTGCAACAGGATTAAAGTGGATATATTAGGTATATGTAGAACTCCTAGATATCCCTGGCCTTGGGTTATATTTCTATGCTGTGCATAAGTTCTAGATATCCCTAGATTATATGACTACACTGCGCATGCTACACACGTGCTATGTTTTACTAAAGTTTTATACGAAGACTTTTACACTAATATCGCCGAACCAACGCTAACTTATTTTGCAAACCCAAACACATCTACTGTAAGTCTTAGTTCAATCCAGATTGCTTATAAATTTGTCACATATTGATTGGGTTCATCAAAAACAATGTATTTTGTGGAACATATGGCACAATATTAAAAACCTATTTGGCTACTTTTCCTTATGTCCCTAAAAATCGTCCATCTTGGGAGGGATGAAACTTTATACAGTAATATACTTTATGATAGCGTCAATTGGCTTGACCTGAGCTTGACAAACGTAACTCTACTACAAGCTACAATATCGAACATGTGTAAAAATAGAGTAATCATACCCACTCAGAAGAATACTTCGACTCACAACATACACGGTTCAAGTTATGACTTAATATGTTTAGGTGCGCACTACATCAACTGTATCATTTTGAGTTTCTGCCTGGAAAGAGCACAAAAATCGTTCTAGCGCTTGTATTTTACGAAACAATACTCAACCACTATACAACAAACGCATGAAGGCAAGTTGAAATGAGGCGGAGCGTGACTTGGTTACAATGATTTGGTAACCGAATAGTTCAAGAACAGTAAACTGCATGCAATGCAATTATTTTAACCACTGGCTATCATATTTCCTCCTCCGTTCAGCCCTATCTTTGACACAATCCACGGTACGAAGTGTCGAACGTGTGTGTAAACTCCAGGGTATCCCTTTTTTGCGCAACTGATTCCTGAAATAAACAAAATGAGAAACATCTATGATTGCTTCAAAGTACTTAGAAATTCCAAAAACTAAGGCATACCTCAGAAATCTTTAAAACCGGAAGTTTGCAAGAACTGATCAGCAGAACTAGCGGTAGGCATATAGATTTTACCCCCAAAAGTTATTTTTATACATTGTCACCAACTCTTCGTTGACGATCGCAGTTTCATTACCATGTTGACATGCAGCATATGCGTAGAAGCTGGAGGGGTAAGAGAAGCTTTTGCTTTCAGGCGAAAAATCTTTTTCAAACATGAAAAAAGAATTTGTGTCGAAATTGTAATCTAAATTTTTTGTCATTTTAACTCTTTTCTGGCATTAATTGGACTAAAATTGCAGTATATATGCCTTTTTATTACTTAGAGAAGTTAATATGTAAATTTTTTTGAAAAATCTACTTTATGGGCAAAAAAACACTTTTTCTAGCAAAATACTGTAGTTTCCCAGAATTTTGGGCCGCTAAGCATATGTCAGGCAGCATTCAGTGTTTAACGAATAAAACGTTAAAAATGAAAAAAATTGGTTTATCACGGAGTATCACTAATAATTTGTTCATGCAAGAAATGGATAGTTTTGAATTTCAAGCTGCATTAGATATACAGTAGATCCGTATATCAGACAAAATAGTTCGCGTTTTGTTGCCTCAAGTTGTGCTCTCTTTTGTTTGAATAACTTCGCAAGCTTCTTGGGCTTTTTTACAGCAGAGCAAAAGGAATTTCTGCAAGTGCAATGCATAGGAGAGCCATACCAGCCGAAATGAACCTCTATTAAAATGAATAAAAGTGCAGTAGTCTGCCTTGAAGTTCGTAAGACAAAATAAATGCCGAAAAGCACTCATGAAGGTTATGTAACGTTCACACCCATCAAGTAACTCTAAACGCTACTATTACGCAAACCCTTGGTTGAATAAAAGGAACGCACAGCGTCTATTTTAAGTTTATATCCATGTTTGTGTTGGCAACCGAGTTCAAGTATACAACAACACATTTGCTGGATAAAAGAAGAAGTATTTGGAAAACCAGCATTGTTGTTTTTTTTAGTTACTGCTTTAACTGATATACCATTGAGTAATTTTTAGTATGCGCATACCTCCGGCCTGTAAATCACCAGTGCCGGTATATGCCAGAACACCTGCTGCATTCCGAGCAATTGCAGGCCTATAACAAAACTTCGTAATATCAAAGCAATTCAGTTTAACTTAACAAAGAACGACATTCACCAGTGTATATGCAAGACAGAGTTGTTCAACATTGAACAGAATACATACATTTTCATGTAGTCAACAATTATAGAATTTCAATTGCTCTACACATCGGTGTAGGAGCTTGGGGTGCAAGCCCACCACAAAAGTTTTGATTTGTCGAAACTTTGGGCAAAGACCCTGAAAATTCGGGCACAGAAGTTCCGACACCTTTGTTTCCTATTGAGTGGTCAACGAGTCTGACTGAATAAGTCTGGCTTGTTTCTCTCCAAAAAGAAAGTCTTCATGTTTTATCACTCGTGAAAGTTGATAACGAGTAACAACTGCTACAGAACTTGTAAGGGGAAAGTTTGCCGCACAAAAATTTTTACGGCAACTTTGGGGAAATTCGGGCAAAATGTCCTTCACACCCTCAAAACTTTGCCTGATCCTACACCTATGGATCTACATACCAGTACGTTATGTACGCTTTGTGAATCACACAAGCGAGTGGAGCCCAGCTCACTATCCAGCCAAGCCACGTGCAGCATAATTTCATTGACGAAGCGTCGTATCATCTTCGTCGCTGGACTACAGCAGCCCTTTGCAGAAATTTTCTGCCTTACGTCTTCATGCAGAATTTTCTCGTTGGACCAATAGCGATTGAGAGCCATAAGTGAAATTTCAAGGTTCTACCTATGTTTGTTCAAGGGTTCTGCACAGGGTTATCTAAATGTCTATATATCCCAGTGCATAACCCTTGAACAAGCGTAAACAGCTCTACAATGGATAGTGTCATGTGTCACACAGACAAGATGCTATCCAGGTAAGTGAAAAATGACTTTCCAAACAACCCTTCATTTAGTTTCGAAGTCTATCGATGCTGACAGAGAAAAGCGGAGTGGCACTTAACAGGTCATGAGAGCGGCTTGTACTTGGACGGTTTTCGGGAATATCATGAATCATGATGTTGCTTCTACATGTATGGTGCCCTTGCAAGTTGCGCTTGGTGCGGTGTGCTGCTAGATCTCAAGGACTGCGCAGTAGCGGTCTATGGCAAACCTAGCGCAGGTATAAAAAAAATCACGAAATGAGCATAACGTCTACAACAATTGCAATTGGTAAACCAGAAGTCAAGTTGTAGGTTTTGTCATAAGCTATGCAACAGCAATTTTGAATGATGAACTACTTTAATGAAATAGTTTTCAGTATGACTGGCTAGGTTTGTGACAAAATGTACTTTACGAAGATGTTATTCACAATATGCTTGCAAGTTTTTGTGTCATACTTAAGTTTTTAACATTTTGTGCTTGAATGCACAAATATGAGATGATTAGTAAAACATTTGCAATGAAATTGCATATTTCTACATTGCTCCCAGGGAAACATACATCTTTTAAAGCGGAACGGTTAGTGTTGTAGCCTAAAATACACCCGAAAAAACAAAAGTCTGCAAGAAGGCTTTACATATCAGCGTTACGATGTTAACTTTCAACAGTTGCATACAGGCTTTGCAATATGTTTTTTGTTTTTCTACGATAGAAAAAAGCAAAATCTTTTAGCAATTCAGGGTGGGTTGAATTGACTGCAATAATGCTGTCTTCTCACTCTACAAAATAGCCTCACCGAAGCTGACGATGCCTTGTATCGCATATCTTCCATCCTTATTTCGGCAAACATACGGTCCTCCGGAATCACCTGTACATGCGTCGTGGCCACCGAGCTGTGACAAGCCGTAGGTCAGAAAATCATTAGTAACACGAAGACTGATGACTTTCGGCACAATCGCATCAGTTATTCGCTGATATTTACAAAAAAACACTCGTGACACTCCAAAAAAGTGCAGAAACTGAGTACAAACGAAACTAAACTGAATCCTCTGACTTAAGGTATTTCAGAAGGAAACCAAATTAGTTTTATCCTAGATTAGAAGCGCAGTCATTTGAAAATTCACCTTTGAAGAAAATTCCTTACAATTGTAGTGACTGTATGCTGAAACGCTTAATTGTCACTTATCAAGAAACTATGACACTTCATATTTCCCTTACGTAGTCACACATTTGTTTCCAACGATGTGTAATTAATAGGGCAACTATAAGTCAGTAAAGTCAAAAATTTTCTGCCTGTTTGAAAGTTTATGAAACACTTCCACAAACCAAAATTAACGCTGATACCATGAGCCACTCGAAAATTATTAGGTCAGAAAAAAGTCAAAATTTATCATTAGGTCTAAATTGATCGTTCGGTCAAAATTTTCTTGCAGCAGATTTTTTTCTCGTTATCGATATTTATTAAAGTTACAACAACAGATTGTGATATGTTTTTGCAAGTTTAGTTGCAATTCTGAAATAGTAACGGGTTTGTTGCGACTTTTGTCGTAATGATGTTGCTTAGCCCACAACTGGACAATTGAATATTACGTAGACTAGGCATGGCAATGCAAGAAATGTGGTCTTACAGTACTTGGTTTAATAAATGCTCAATCCACTATGCATATTTTGTGTTTTAACTTTATGATGTTCTCAGATTTGACTCTACTGTAGTTATTAATGTACTTATCAACATATCATGCCTAAGTTGAAACAACCAAATTCTTCAAAAGTTCGAAGTATACTGCATGAATATACTTCTGAGCTTACCTCAATACCTAAAGGTGAATTATTTTGCAAATTCTGTGACTGCTTAGTGAAAAGTGACAAAAGCTTTATGGTGGAAGCACATCTCCGCAGTGCAAAGCATCAACGAGGTTTGTTTCATGAAACTGAAAGTAGCCAGACATTTTTAAAACATACTATACCAGATTTTGCAGATAAACTACTTTTTGTTTCATTTCAACAGAATAAACCTATCGGTTTGTTTTCTAATACTGTATTTGAATATGTTTTATATTCCGCATTTTAACTGAAAACGCAGAAAATTGATAGGTCAAAATAAAGTCGAAGTTTTTTAATTATGAAGTAAAATTTTACGTTTTTGGTCAAAAAATTGGTTTCCCAAGTAATTATGTTTTTTAATATGGAGATCCGTTGTATGCCACATTTTACTTTGACCGACCGAAAATTGTATTTATGCAGCCGTTGTTTGTATTTTTAATTCTTGAGCACAGGCAAGAACACCCACTTTTGAAAATGCAAATCTGAACACACATGCTTCACATTTAGAAACAGTAACTCACTTTGAAACCAGCGCAAAACATAATGTTGTCCACGAAGATCTCATAGACTCTGTTGTATCTTGATTTGCAATACCTGTTTCTCAGCTTTGGAAGAGTGTACCACATCAAGTTTGATGCGGCAGCTAAACATGTTAGTATTTCATTCGTAAGCACAATTTATAAAAAACTGACTTTTGTTTAATGCACATTTAAAGGAAATATGGGAAATTTAAACGAAAGCAAAGTCGCTAACATACAGAAGCAGTAACTGGATTCCAGTTATATCTGTCACGAAATGTTTAACGCAACGCTTATAATTGCACGTTGCCTACAGGCGTTGCACAGTTTGACACAAATCACGAAAGTGTTGTAAGAGAGAACGACAGGCTGTGCAAAGGGAAAACATTAGTCGAACGTTTCGTATAAAACGCATGCGCATTTTATTCGACACATATGGATATGCTGCAACGACTACGCTCACATTTCTGTCCCACGGTAAAGTTGGTGGTTCCCCAGCCACTGACTTGACAATTCGCTGCGTCCTCTAATGGAAATGTATCATCCGGCAAACAAGCTGCCTGAACCCAAGTATTATACCTGTTAAAAACAAAGTCGAATTTTATTGTGTGGCTGTGGCAGGTTATCCAACTAAGAATGTTAAACAACGTTTAGCACTAATTTGGCCGGATCTACTTTACATAACGATGTTGATCAACATGTCCACATGTCCTCTTGACCCTAAACTGCTTCGCATTCGCCATAAAATCAAAGAAAAACAGAAGCACGCAGGGTGAAAAGCGTGACAATGTACAAGGAAGGTGGTGGGGACACTTGGAACAGTGGAGGGCACTACAAGAAGAAGCACTACATACAAAATTACAGAAAAATGGAACAATCATATGAAAAAAGAACGCACTGGCATATTGGCAAGAGAACAGGAAATAGGTATTTGTATTTTTTTCCAAATGAATAAGATGAGGGAGACCTCAAATTTTCAGGAATTTTAAACCAACATTTGGGGCTAATATAAGCAAATAAAGCTGACCCAGAGATACTCCCACTCTGGGTTAATGATATTTTTGTGAAGAAGCAAGCCTTATTTGATATTTGTGAACTGATGCAATGTTACAAAACCAAGTGGCAGACTGTTTAGGCAACCGACAGTTTTCAAAAAGTACCTAAATTTGTCAACTGACAATGTATAGCAACAAGACACCACAAGGGCGACGCAGCAGAATCTGCTCGTAAAGTTTTTTACTAGGAAGTCACTTTCGCGTCGATTTCGCATATTCCGGCCTGTAAATTGCAAGCAAAAGCTTACGTGTAAAATGATGAAAAAACTAAAGCAAGACTTAGAGAAAGCACGCAAACTGTTGTTTCAAACACCCACTATGCTTTTTATTCGGATAATTTATATATATCTCGACCTATAGGCCCATCATAGGCCCTCGACCTACATCATTGTTAAATTATTGTGTGACGGGATTGGTGACCATTCAAACTTTCCACAATTTTTAAAAAGATTGAAATACGAAAACAAACCCACATTCGTTGTGATTTTATTGCAGTTATTTTGTCAATACCGTTAGCTCCAAAAGATACCTGGTTCTCATCGAAGCAAACGTACGATAAAAAAATTATTTCGCGTTAACAAGATTTCTACCAATTTTCAAAGAACAGTTTATAGATCGTGCAATTGTAAGTCATCAAATACCTCAAGTGGTTTTATCTTTTAGCTCGTTTTGTTTTACAATTAAAATAAAAATTCAAGGCATGAAACACACGTACTAAAAACTATTATTAGCGTAGTGAGAGATTTTTCGACTTTCTTGTGAACATCGTTGTGGTACTGCAGTGTTTCACGTAAACCTACGTATTTGGAACCACGTAACATTTTTAAGCTTTACTGCTACCACAACCATCCTGAGCTTCCTTCGTGCAAACAGACCGTTCTCTAATTTGTCACAGGGATGTTTTATATGAGGACATCAGTGGAAGACGAAGCGACGCGTGAACAGTATAACGATACTCGATACATCAAGTTTGAAATGAAAATAAACTTGCCTTATCGACAAGGTCAGGGGCTGAAAAAAATTTTAATGAATGTCCTTTACAACAAGAAACTAAAAATGCAGTGAAATAGTGGGGTCCTTTGTATCTCAAAACCCTCTGTAAAATGAGGGGGGACCCGGCCTCTCGATCCCCTTGCTCCGTCGACCGTAACCACAAACAAATCATTTGAAGGAAAGCACCTCCAACACCATTGTACATGTGCCTCCAGATGTGCTAGTAAGTACGTATGAGGAGTCGGGAGCATTGCATTAAAATGTTTTTTTCTAAATTATGTTGGCAATGTAGAGCACATCGCAAACGCTTTTCGACAAAAAGCGAAGCTGTTGCTGGTGGTGAGTCCAATATCACCACCGATGAGCTGAAATTGCTGGGGCTGCGTAAACGCTATCGCGGTTTTTCTCACAGTTGTTACATTTGAAAAAGACGTTTTCGGATCTTGTTTGGTGTGAAAATGTTTTGTGTACTTTTCACTTTATTATTGTTACGTTTCTAATAAGCATTCAACTGAAACAAATGTTTTATTTCAAATGTGCAGTAAAAAAGTAATGAAAACGCTGTCTGGCTTTATTTTGAAAACTCGGCATAATTCATTTGGGTTTGTATTTATCAACGTCAAAAGCGTGCTGTCTATGGAAACGAATCCTTTCACAGCTAAGAATCAGACACTAAGATCTTAGTAGAGTGTATATTTCGCCTACTATTAGATAGGCATCATCAGCTCTTATTCAAATAGAACGTATTTTATTTGAACAGAATCCGTAAAAAGTGTTGAGAAACACATGAGTCCAACGATTGGGTATTTTTCAAGCGCAAAAAGTACGTTCAATTCTTATTTGTTTCAGCTATACTCCATTTTAATTAGTGCAGGGGACAGACCGCTGTACGTTTTGAGATGGCAGTATTCAAAACTTTGCTTTGCAAACGTCCTTTACCAATGAAATTTGTTGATTGACTGGAGTTTTGTGTCGCAGGTTTGCTAAATTGCACACGACCCTGAACAATAGCGGGCAATAATAATGGACAACATATACTTGCGGCAAAACTTGATTTTGTGGTCAAGTCTAACGGGGCTGTGGATGTAAATTCCAATCTTTCTGAATCAGTAGTTTCCTAACTAGACTCGCAGCTAGTTGAAAATGTACTTAAATAACAATCGCGTTTAAAAAATAGCAGTCAGCCCAACTACAATGTCACTACCAATGGCGTAGCTAGAGTGTGGGCTGCCCGGGGCGGCCCTTGAGTTTGTCGCCCCCAAGCCCATAAGAAAACATATTGCACCGTGACTGGCTCTTAAAGCTTTGTATTTATATTAACTAGTTAGTGCACCACTATAATATTACATTACTCTCACATACTCAAATATGGTATGCTTTAAATACACACCAAAAACTCAAACATTGTAAGTAACAGTTAAACAAAAAGCAAAAATGACATAGAGGGAAAAATAGTAAAAAAACGTGTAAAAAATTAGGACCATTTTATTTCTGAAATGAAAACTACGATTTTCTACACAGCAACTTTTCTTGCCTTTTTGTTGGCAAATTCTTCAATGGCAATGTCAAAATTTATTTTATCTGTCAATTGTTGTTCTGAAGACAGCGTGGCAAGATTTCTCAACCGCAAGGTGCTCATACTAGATCTTAAGCAATTCTTGATCAGTTTTAATTTCGAAAAACTCCTCTCACAGGTAGCACCACTAACGGCAATTGTGAGGAAAATCCGCAGCATCATTGCTATATTTGGAACAGAGTTTCCAAGATTATACTTCTGAATAAGCTGCAAAAGTTCAAGGGGCCTTCTTTCACTACTGTGAACTGTACATCGGCAACACCGTATAACTGTGATGCAACAATAGCGTTTTTCTTAATTGCACAACAATGAACAACAAGCGACGAAAAAACTATCAATATTTCTTTTTCGGCTATTAACTGCACTCAACCTCCTGTACAACTAACTGGCCTACTTGGAATCTGAATGCAACATGGTGATCTAAAAATTTTCATATTGACGCATCAACATACTGAAGCAAGAAATCATTTCCCCTAAAAAACAGAGGAACCCTCGCGGAACCCTTAAAACTCACGTAACCCCACTACATGTTTTGCGGAACACTAGGGTTCCACGGAACCCCTGTTGAAGAATACTGAGCTAGGTTATATTTCTCCGCACACACGGAAATCTTTTTTGACGAGCACATATCCAACTACACATTTGTTAGCTTTACACAGAAATGTTTTTAGACCCAGCAATTCGTTTTTAAAAGCTTACAGCTCACCACAGTCACACGTTTGCCCACACCCATCCACCATACTCATAATAAGTCCTATAACGTCATATAAGGACTACGATCAAACTACAACAACGACCCAACACTAGATCAATCAACCGCGTAGTGAATCAGTAAAATTTGACGTCCAGTGAGTTGATAAGCGTGTTGAGAACCGTGTTGCAGCTTCATGTAAAAAAAGCCTATTGATGCAACATCCCTGATACACTATTGTTTATTGTTTGACTAAAATAACAATCGCTTAAATACGCATGCAATAGTTTAAATTACTCAAAATCAAAACGTCCTTCAACTGCGAGTAGTGGCCCAACATTAAAACCACTTTTATTTCAATACAGCCTTTGCAGGTTTACAGCCTAGAGCAGCATAGCCCATAGTGCCGCCCCCATAAAAGTGCCACCAGGGGCGGACCGCCCCGCCCCCCTAGCTACGCCACTGGTCACTACTAATGTCAATCTAAATATGATTCAAAGTATCCCTGTGCTTGCCTTGTAACTAAAGTATAAAATGAAGATAACGTAGCTAGTTCAAGCGTGATTGTGAGCCACGCTATTTTTGCGCAAAAGTTCACAACTGTGTTACGTTTAAAAAGGCTTGTAACCATTAGACCAAAGAAAGTAAACTTGTCATAACCGAATGCACTTGTAATCTTAAACTTAATGAAATAAATAAAAAAAGGTGGAAAGATTCTTTTAGAGCACATTTGAGATACCTTGAGCAACTTCCGTTGGAGCTGGAGAGCTTGATGAGAGCAATGTCGTTTCTTGGCGATGGTGTTATCGAGTATTCTTCGTGAACAATGATTCTTTGAATACCAAATTCTTGTTCACTGCCTTCTTGGACCTCATTGTTCGAGTCTCCCAGTCTAACGGTGAAATCCGTTGGCAAGCTTGGAAAAAATGACGCAACAGCGTTCCTCACTTCCAGTCAATCTTGCACTTTTACAATTCACAATAATTTGGTTTGCAGATTGTAGCTTGACACAATAAATTAGTAAGCTGCAAGGTGTGGTTGTGAATGAATCTAAGCTAATATTTGACAACATCGAGCAAAATTTCTCACGGATACACGTTTCCCTAAATTTTTGCCATTTGGCCGCGGTGTTCACTCTTTACAGGCATGAACAAAATGTAATAATGAACAAAGTGATTGATTTGTGTAGGTCATTTTAAACAATCAATGTACATTGTAACATTGCCACGCAGTAGCGTAGCCAGTCCAAAAAGTTGGGAGGGAGCCAAAATGTTTGGTTTTTAGGCGAATAACACTATTTTGTTTGGGATACTGCCTCTGAAAGCAAAAAATGTCTATATGTTCTAAAAATTGGGGGCGGGTCATGGCCCCGTAGGCCCTCCTGGCTGCGCTTATGTTGCCACGTAACACTTCCAGGCTCAAAACTGTACATCGCTTTAAGTATGCAATACAGACCTGCAGGCCTATGGGAATGATCTTCCTTTTACTGGTTCAAAACAATTTTAGGCGAGTAACTACTCTCCACAAGGGAGATAAACAAGAAATCAATCAGCAATTTTTTTAAATAAGAAATCAATTTCACATAACACTACGCATCCTCAGTCCTACAGTCTTATTCAAATAGAATCTTGAGCTAGATAGAAATAGTTAGAAACAATGCTGAGCTGTATAGAAAATAGGTAAATCGCTCTAAATTTTTGAAGTGTTCCGGAAGTGGCGATACCAGTGATACTAGTCTACGTCTAGTATTACAATAAAGTTTATCTTTGCTACAATCTTGCGATACCAACAGTTGGCCCAGTTTTTGTAGTTCTGATAGAAACCGAAACCTACCAACAGGAATGCGAAAAATGGGCATAAGAATTTTGGCTATCGATGTTTGTCTACAATAATTTGTTTAACCACAGACTGTTGTAAAGCCTTTGCGCGATCTGATTCTCGTTGTTCTGACGCAGCAAAAGGTACGGTTTAGGAAGGTTCGGTTTTTGACACAATGTTTTGCACTTTAAAAGTTTTCAGTTTATTGGAATGTTTGATGTTGGTGTATATGCGCAACTTCCAAGTAAACGCTGAAGGTGTACTTCTGTGATGCCCGCTTGGTTGCTGTTTAACGTAGGCTAGCTAGACTAAAATTATTATCTTAAATACACGGTAGACTGCTAGGAACCTGCTGTTAGCTAGAGCCGTTGGAAAAGTATTTTCTTGTAAGCTATATTTTTGACAGTTGCAAGATATTTGGCTGGTGCGCTCTTTCAGATTGCGTTCACTTTGTACTATCTAATTGACTCTTGTAAACTTGCCTAATGTCTAGCAACATGGGCAAAAGTAGATCATACAGTAACTGTGAGTTGTGACACATTTTGCCTGCATAAAAAGTTCTTGAGTAGGTTTCATCAAGTAAGCTGGCATGGCCCAATAACTGCTAAGTGGGCGTTAAACGGTGATGTAATAAATTTTGAGTATAAAGGTCGACTTCTCCATTATAGTTGCTAGTAGTAGCCTACCAGGATAACATAGGCTACACAGCATCCAATCGCGTTTCACACGAAGTCCACTTACAGTTGAGACACAAACGTTCCGCATTCATAGCTCTGGGAAACACGAAAATAAACCGACTGTCTTACAAAGTTTAAAACACTGGGGCGAATATGAACAACTTCGTGCAAAATCGTCCTCTTACCCAGCAGGCACTATACAGGTAACGGACTTAGCGACTCAGGAAGCAACGTTTACCTCTTTGTGCGTGAACAGTCAAGGGTTCACAACACATTTTAAGCCAAATGATTAGGCAAATAACATTTATTTAATACTTACAAGCATACAAATATGTATACGAAACAACCACAAAAATATTTGTTTTTGTGAAAAAGTTAAAGAAATACCTAAACTCTGGAAGAATTTTTGCTCCGATGACTCCAGTGTCTGCTTGTACGCCTTAGACAACGCCTATTCACGTCATTGTTTGAGACAGACTTTCCTTATTTTCAGAAAGAGGCAACCATTAGGCCTGTGGTTCCCAAAGCACGGGTCCCGAACTTTCAAAATATGGGTCCTGCCAAGGCGATTCAAACCGGGTTACATGTTTTTGAAGTAACCACTGCTTGTCTGTGTCTCTCTGTAGCGTAGGTACTTGAGAAAAGAGTAAATTGCTGACATGGAAAACGAGCTTAGCAACTTACTGCCAAAAATCATCCATACAATCTTTATATTTTTCATGTTAGCACATGTTGTTTGAGACTTGGGTTGCGAGATGCTCAGTAAACTCAGATTTGGGACGCACTCAAAAAGTTCGGAATCCGCTGTATTATAGGCGAACGGTTGGTATCCCAAGAACATGGGAAAGATAAACTTATCTCTGTTGGAGACCTTATATTCCAACATCTGTCAACATATGAAGACTGAAGATAGCGAAATACTTCAAACAGACTGAAATGAATCCGAACCGGATCTGACTCAAACAGAAAAATTGGTTTACTTCTATATGCGAATGAAATCCTACGGGATGTCCCGAATGCAGTTATAAAAGAGCTGGATTATATCACTGAACAGTGTTGCCATTTTAGTCTTTTTAAAACCAAATCTGGTTTATTTTGCGATTGTTTAGTTTATTTTTTTCAATTTGGTTTATAGTTTATTGTTTTATTTTATTTTTTTTTGGTTTGTTTTTAGTTTTTTAAGTTGTTTTACAGCTGTGTTCCCTGCAATAATATATGTCTGGTTTCGGCGTTTTAAGGAAAATCCAAGCAGGCTTTTGGACACTGTTGTTTTTAACAACAGTCTGTTCCAGCATATCGTTGTAACAACAAACACAAGTACGCTACAACCCTTGACATGTCACGTAGTTGTTTTTTGAATGCACGACCTTATTTAGGTTATGAAACCAAAACTATGATAAGAGACATGGTTTGTTCTGAGTCAGACGAGGAATCTGTGAGAAATCCAAACGATGTTTAAATTTCACTTTGTGCCTAATAAGCAAGTACAGGGTACCAACTCATGCAAATATAATGAAAGAAATGTAACTGATGTGTGTTTCAAATGCCTTATGAAACCTTATAGGACTTTCAATTTAGTTTTTGGATGAATTTGGGATAGAAAGTGAAGTCATTAGGAAAATTTAATACCAGTGGCAGCATTTGATATTTGTTTGTTGGCAGAATGTTACTGACACAGTAGCGTATTGGACTGAAGTAATGTTTGTATGGAGATACCATCGGAGAAAACCCATACAAAAACTGGCTGGTTTTGATCAACCCATATTATGTAACAGCCAATACTCTAATGCAGAAATGGAACGAGTATTCAGCCAGATAAACGATGTAAAATTAAAATTGAGAAACAGAAGGAGCGCAGAACTGGTAAATACAATTTTGAACAGCAGGGCTAGATTGAAAAGAGACAATGTTATAAAGCATGTTATGATTATGGCTGAGATTCCAGAATCAGTGACAGTGTGAAGTTGTATTGGCACTAGTTTGGTATACAATGAAAGCAATACTGCTGAAAGTTGTGATAATTCAGATAATTGGAACTGTTTTTGTAGAAATAAGATTCCAATTTGCATACTTTCATTATAATGTTTTTTGTGTGTTTATTTCTGCTTCAGTTTGGTTTATTCTGGTCTTTTTTTTCAGGCTCATCTAGTTTATTTTAGGGAAACCAAGGTGGCAACACTGTTACTGAAGCCAGTCCCACACTCAGTGGCGAGCTGCGCGTGACTCTTCTAGAAAAAAACTTGGATGGAACTCTCTCTGAAAATGCAAACGCGAAACTCTGTCAAAGCAAATTTTGAATTTTTGTATATTACTTGAATTTTGAATAATACAATGATATGCCTGAAGTTATTATTATAGAGTATGCATGTGAAAGATAGTATAAGACATAGGACAGTTAGGTCTTCGCAGGCAGATGCGCACAAGATGATAATAATTGTCCTTTGAGCAACCGTCACCCTTGACCGCAATATAAGACAGTGTTCCTAAAACAGTAAGGCTACGCGGACTGAAATAATTAAAAGTCAAATGGCGTAATAAACCTGTTGCATCTCATTACTTCAGAAAACCTTGCTGTAAAACTTTAAGTTCAAATTTTGACAAACGTATTTCTACGAAAATAAAAAAACGTTATTCATTGATGGGTTTGTTTGAATACACAGTGTGCGGTAACAGAAACGTCGCCAAAAAGTTTTCAATAGGGGGACTTTGGGTTTGTGCGGGGGGACTTGACACTCTAAAAATTGACAAAACTCAACTGATATACAGTGATTCATGTTTCAATTTGGGGGTCTTGAAACAGTGTTTGCGGGCCTAAGCCCCGAAACCACCTCCCGTGGCGACGGGACTGTGAGGTAAGCTGCCGAAAAAAAGGGTCTCTAAGCTTTCAAAATTTAAGTAATTTCTGATGTGCAGAAAATTTATAACGGCATGCTTGAGACTTGGCAAATGAGAAAACAGTTTCTTTTCTTCCTGTTAGCGGACAAACAACGTACTGTATATTAAAAAAACATTTTAAATTTTGAATTCGATTTGATTTTGATCAAAGGCGATTTGGCACCATTATCGTTTACATGAGAAGCGTTGCGTTGATTGGCACCCAATGCGTATTTTATGGTACTCTCATCAGAGAAACTACTTTACCATTTATCATGAAACTGTTTCAATAACTATGTTCAATTGCGGAAGAAAAAACTTAAGGTTGTGCTTCCGAATTTTGCTTACAATCAACAACGATCGCCAAAGTAACTGTATTGGTTTTCAGGCAATTTCGTTTACTTTCTTTTAACAAAAAGCAGGTAACCTGACACTTCGGATTTTTTCGCAGGTCCCAGTAACGTCACACGGCCGACCTAGTGACGCCACACATCCCTAAAGTTTTCAACTGCCAATTTACCCAAATTTTGTTAAATGCAAGAACACGAAATCCGCATCTTAAGATGTCTTTACTGACTCTCCAGCGCGATTGATCGCAGTGTTTCAAACGAAATTGCCTGAAAGCCACTACAGTGGTTTTCACGAATCTTAACGGGTTAGCATATAGACTGGCTTTTGTTTCAAAGTAGTAGCCTATTGCCAAAGTATCTTTTACAGGTCGTGCATTTGTTGCATACAGCCATTTTCTAAGCATCTTTGCGTAAACTACCTTTGTATTAAGTGCGTGCAATAAAACTGCACAAGAAGCAACTCTTTCTAACGCTTTCGCCGACACTTACGAAATGCTTTCTTTTCTTACCTGCCTTCCACGCAGTGTGCCGCTGTGAGCACCCAGCAGTTATCGATGAGAGTAGCACCGCAGTTGTGGATTATATCCAAGCCATCTTGTCGCCTAGGAACTGTGAATCTGATGCTGGCCTGTACAGGAGTTAATTGCTTTCTAGACTGATTATATACCTTTTTATCGCTTGAATGTGCATTAAACTCCTGTTCCAGCACTCGTTCGGCCTCGGATTCAGAGCTAAGACGTAGGATTAAACCTACACGCATATTACAATGAAACACAGAAGTTGCCCGAAGTCTGATCGCTAAGTGATGTCGATGAAAACAGTTTTTTGTTGTCGGGCGACATTGTAATTTATGAGCTACAAACTGAGTACAAATCCCAGGCGTAATTATAGAGATACAATAATCTAACTTTGATACTTGATAAACAATAGCAGGCCTGCTATAAACAATTTTAAATTTAACGTTACACAAAATCAGCGGCGACATTAAGAAAGAGATAAAATACAGACTTGCCGCTCTTTGCCAGCAAAGAAAATTCAACGTTTACCTGCCATGGAAATTGTCCATCGTAAGCTGGCAGGCCTGCTACGATTCTATGAGCAATCGTCTGGGAGATTTGATCAGGCTTGGCTACAGAAGCGACTTTTTTCATGTAGCGCTGTAACGGTATTTTAAAATGTTAGCTATCCTACATAATGATCGCTCATCTGAAGTGAAATCTGTTAAGTGAAATCTGTTAATTAAGTGTTTGACTTAATTTCCTCAAATCATCGCAAAAGCTTATTTTGCATTTGGACGACGTATGGCCACGCGCCATGCAGCAGAATGTGCATGGGTGAACAACGCCACACAGCCAAAAACGAACATTGTGGCTCATCGGATTGTTTAATGCCGAGTACAGCACTTTTCTTGGCTACTCAGCGAAGTCAAGATTTTAAAACATTAGAGATATAGAAAAATATCCATAGATGTCAAGCACTCACGTCAAGTTCACGATCTTGGATTCTCCCACAAACGCCGTTGATCTTAATTACTGCATCTGCAAAATGACAAAAACAATGAGTATGCACAACTTGCTCGTTTCTGTGAGGTTGTCAAACGCTTTACCTGCCCGAAGTTAAAACTTGTTTCAATAATTGACGATGAAATAAATCTAACATTATTTTTTGCGCTTGCCCATGTTGCAAAAAGTAAGCTAATATTTCACCTACGTGCTTTCACATAAAAGATGCCAATTTTTCCAACTTTTTCTGTCATGTTTTAACGTTTTTAGCACCCTTACTCTGTATCTAATCCAGCGGATACTATACCCGGTGTCAGCACTTACGCCTAGACGCGATTGTCACCAAATGAAAAATAAAATTGATCAAACAACGGATAACAACATTGCTGTTTGCTTTTATTATACTATTGTTTAAGCCCGAACTTAAAATTTTCTTAGATCAAATCTTTTTTGTCCTTTGAACACAAAGTACCATACGTTGAAGAAAGCTAAAGGATAATATTATTCTTGGGACAAATTTTTACTACTTGCCCAGTGGCCACCAGAATAAAAACGGTTAAGCCATTTTTAATAAATTCTTTATTATTGAAATATATCGCTTCAACTGAAGTTTAATTGTATTTTCACAAACATATTTCCTTCCGGAAATGTGGAACTTATGAACAAATAAAAATAGTTCATGATCATTAACTTTTATTAATTCCAAACTAAAATTTGTTCTTATTTTTTTGTTGCCCGAGTAGCTTAACTTATGCTGCTCCATGTTTCTTACAAGAATGGGCCTTTGCATTAATACGCGTTTTCGCAGAAAAGCGCGTATTAATTCTGTTTGAATAAAATGTGCAAAAGACTGCTTAATAGGCAAAATATGATTAATTGCTGTGGAAAATTTACTTTATCAGTGTTATCTTTATAAGATTGTTCAATCTCCCAAAACAATGAAATTGATTAAAGAAGGCTTGTACACGATTTGCAGAAACGTGTAATGTTTAGTACAAATAATCAGCAGCGCAAGTTGCTTGTATAGGTTCACGTTTTGCCATCGTTCAATTGCATTTGCAGGATTATTGAGAATATTCCAGGCCAACACTGAGGTGTTTACTGCACAAAAACGCAGCGTTTTTAGAAGCAATGCTTTACTGCTTTGTCTTTCCTAAAGCAGAACTGGAACAACACACGGTAACCACGATATCAATACCAGTTGCTTCCTTATCAGCGCCGCGTAATCATATTCGTATCTATCAAAATATTGCTTAATTTGCACTGAGAACCGACATAATACGAAACATTACGATACGCCGTTGGTAATACTGCAAAGGCACAAACAATTTCGTTTATGCTAATCCATTATGACCCAATTATTTGATACATCTTGTTTACCACGTCATTTACCGTCCAATTTTCCATGATTAATTATGTTTTCATATTAAATTTCTATTTATATCACTCATTGATGACGAAAAACACTTTCTGGTGCATTGGCACTACGGCCTACAAGTAATTTTACCTCTTACACACATGACTTTGAATTGAGAATCGCAACTGGTGGTAAACCATCTTCGTCTGTACCAGTATGAACATTTGTCCGACTGGCTGCAAACAGAAAACGCTCAAATAAATTACGTTTGATCAATACGCAGTTTCACAACCTGAATGAATCTAGATCTTTCCTTTTATCCCTGAGTTTGCGTATGGAAATATTGAAATGCCACTCTAAAAGTTGAAATAGAACGCATTAGATTTTTTGTTCAACAAAAATAGATGGATAATTATTTGTGAGCACCACGATAAAAGCAGCATTAGTAAAAGTCGTGACGGCTTTATAATTGCGGGTTTCTGACAACATACCCGTAAACAACAGCAACAGAATTTGTAAAGACGTCAGCGCACATTTTTAATGCTGTGCACTGCACTTTTGAGCCACTGCTAGTTTCGTGAAAAGATTGTTGAACTTTTTTTGCTCTCTAGGAATTATTGCAAGATGAAGCGTTCAATCTGTGCCCAGTTGAGGTTTGATACACGGAAATTTTCCCGTTAAATTCCTTCTCTTTCAATGCTTGCTGAAATGCTTCTTGACCTGTGCCGTTTCCAAATGTAGAAAATTCACCGCGATTTGATGATTCAGTATTCACACGACCAACGACTTGGCTGCACTGGAAATTGCTGTTTGGAAAGCGTCTTAAGCATTGAGAACTTTTGCGCAGTTACCACCGTGGCTGGGCTGCTACGTAAGAGATAGGGGGATACAATTTAGCATACGGCACGTTGCACAAGAAGATTACTAGAAAATGTAGCGCTTCAAGTGCCAGGCAAGTTACCTCGGTGTAAAGCTTTCCGTTTGACAAAACAGGAGCACATTACAGTCAAGTCGATGCAGCAAGCAGCACATCTTCGCGAAACACATCCATTTATACATTGTTTCAAATTCAACAAGTGAATACAAAATAGAGCATTTGCAAAGGCCTACCATAACCAAAGCGATTTATATGATCACAACTGAGTGCATCACACGTTCGCATTGTCCCAGCGATGACAGTGATTTCACCTTAAGCGGCGACCTCCTCACTATTGCAGAGCTAGAGCGAAACTTCAACAAAATTTGTTTGACAAAATGGTTTCAATGCAGGACTTAGCGCAACCCAAATTTCTTTCGAATACTTTATGATGTATTTTATTATTTATTTATTTATTTAACGACAATCTTGCTACAGGCGGTAGCCTGACTGGTGCAATTTTGTCGTGTCACGTCGAGCTATGATAATGTAACAACGCAAAAAGAATAGAAAAACAAATGGAAACGCAAAAACAAATACACTGCATAGCTAGCAACTCATACGGCACTACAGGAACGCATCAAAATCTATTACAAGACTTATCAAAATCTATCACAAGACTTGAGAAAATCATCCACGGCACAAAACACCGCAACCGAGATATGTGATGGTTCGTTATCAGGCAAGCCAAAGAAGAAAATACGCAGCAACTCAACATTACTCAGACAATCAAAGAACTCAGGTGATATGTTGTTAGTTACGATATTATAGACCCTATTGAAGAGGATCGCACGTGCGGCATCATGAAAATTACAATAAAAGAAAAGGTGAATCTCAGTTTCGATATCACCGCAAACGCAAGTACGATACGATTTTTTATTGTTATTCAATGGACTGTGTGCGAGGCGAAGTATAAAACGGACAGATGTCAAGCGAGGATTAACTCTCAAAAGGTGACCATTTTTGTTTTGCCCTACGATGTACTTTGAATCTACATGGAACGAAATTTATTTGTGCATTTATCTATATTAATAGTGTAGGACAGATTTTTATCTGACATGTGTGGCTCGCTTTAAACTTAAATTTCCGTTTAAGATATTTGGTGTTTACTGTGAACTATCGCCATTTTCTAGGTTGTTCGAAATGCGCCTTCCATTCTTTTGGGCACTCATGTGCAAGTTTACACTAATTTGCACCACGGCGGAGTGCAGATGGGTGTTGTTCATTCGAAGTGCCAAGTTTTAATTCAAAAACTTTCGCAAAACTTTAAGCTTTGAAATATTTATAACCCAGAGGTGGCGCAAGCAAGCTAAGGACAAATTTTAACATATCGAAACTGCTCTTTTCGCAATATAAACAAGACATGTGTTGCTACTTTTTTTCAAATCTCTCGTCAAATGACTTACAATCTATTTCTGCCTCTTCCCCATTTTCTATAAGTCAGCTTTTTCCCCTCCTGATCGTAAAATCTCGATCCGGAGGCTTTAGCTTTCATCCCCATCCAGTATCTGGCGTTCCGGTCATATCTATCGAGAAGTCGCACGAGAAATCTGTGTTCTGCCTGTTTTCTGCAACAACACAGACGCTACAACTGCAACTGTAAAACCACGATTAGCGAGAGCAGTGTTTTTCAGATAACTGCAGAGTAAGATATGCGCAGCATGTTGCGTATTACTTCAAACAAACAAAAATGACCGTTTTGGTTTCGTTTCAAAGTTTTGAGATAAAACATAAAGCGTAGAGGAAGTTACAGTAATGGTTTTCTATGAGCTGAAACAAGCATAAGCATAAGGGAAAAAGTTTGGAATTTTATGAGAATATTTTTGCAAAACATCTCATTTGGAAGGCTGCGGTTGCCAGCGTGTTCAAATTAATTCATACGAATTTCGTATATTCACATGTCTTCAGCGTGTGAACACACTGCAAAATTTGGTGTTTCATTTGCATTCAGTTTTTCGCCTCTAAACAGCAAGTCAACGCCAGTAAATCAGTATTTCATGCATTCTCTTCCGTAAGCCACAGGATAAACATCTAATCGAGCTGCAAGGCATGACCATTTTTGTTTGCCCTTGCAAAAAATCTATACCGAACATTTCATCGTAATAAACTGTAATGTAAAAAACAAGATTCTAGTTTAGTAGATTGTAGTACGTGTTCATTGAAACCGTTTGAACTTTAAAGCATGTTGCTGTAGAGAATAGAGGAATTTTTTTTGAAACGTGTATGGCTTAACTCTTGTACTTTGATTTAAGTTGTTCTATATTTTCGCAGTGCACAAGAGCAGCAAATTTAAAACTTCTAATTTCAAACCTTTGCAAATTCTACGAACAATAATCCCAAGGAAAATATCAAAACACAAGAAAACTTTGATTAGGTGCTACGCTTACTTAGGCACCACAAGTTTGCCATGCAGAAATCCACAGATCCGTTTTGCCCTGTCGTTACTGAAGGCCAGGAAACGAAAGATTCGATAGCACTTGTTTTCGAACAGAAACCATCCTGGGCTACACGTCGCCAGTTTATCTGAGATTCAGACATAAGCAACTGGTGTTAACATGCACGATATCCTTTGCAATGCTGGTAAAAATTTCGTTTTGTTGGAAGAACTCACAAGCATGTTCATGCTCGTAAGCCACAAACGCAACTTTTCTATAAATAAATCGATTTTTGAAAAGTGCAATAAAAAGCATGTTTTACGAGTTTTACAACGAAGCAATTTCATTTCATTTCATTTGTTTGTGAGCAGACACGAAGTCCATAGTATGAACACACACACTCTGCAGAACGCAGGTTGATAAAAACAGACAAAACAGAACGTAGTACAAGACATTGAAGCCGGCGAAATCACAGGGTTACAGACACTTTTTG
>Ga0210059_1004042_pt1 | contig 23614 bp, 12 predicted proteins | sample Ectturendosymbi2_FD_188042 | JGI IMG/M metagenome (GOLD analysis project Ga0210059, IMG submission 188042) | Ecteinascidia turbinata endosymbiont from Florida, USA - Sample 2 (SPAdes) (version 2) | ecosystem: Host-associated > Tunicates > Ascidians > Unclassified | place: Key West, Florida...
AAAGAGCATAACGTAAACAACAGCATTGCCTGCTTATAGATGACTTGGCTCGCTGTGCCACATGAATTGGCCGGTTTTTTGTCTGCTTGTTTAACCAGAACACTTCACAACTTCTTAGCACAGCGCTGGTGGTCTTGGATTTGGTCGTAAATTGTAAGGAAAGGAATGTTGCAGAAAGGTCGTACCAAGGTTGAATGAGCACGATGACGTCATACACTTTACGGTTTTAACACGGGCCCCTACAACAGCGATTTGACCCCCCTGGCCCAATGTGCTAGTTTCGCCACTGGTTACAGACCATGGGTGGCGGAACCTTTTTCAAAGTGGGGGGCACAAGTGCACGTTGAAAGGAAATTATAGCAAATTTTGTGGTTTGAATTGGTAACTGTGACGTCACAAGGATTGAAATATGACTTCATTACATATACACCATACGAAGGTCTGAATTACACCATTTTAGACAAAACTACGCCACTATGAAAACGTATCGGTGAACCACCTGAAATTCAAATAGGATGTTACAGGGGCGACCCAGGTCATTAGCGTCACTCGGGCTCATCAAACGATTTATTCTGACTGAATGAATAAAACCGTTCGACACTTGCGTCACTGAAATTTCCATTTGCTTTCATTCTGGCAGGCATTATCGTTGCCCTGTGACGTTATGTTATGTAACAATAAATGAGAAATTCTCATGGTTGCTTCTGCATTGTCGAGTAACGTACGTCACAGGGCAATGATAAAGCCACAGTGGCAGTTCTACGGGGGGCCTGGGTGGGCGATGGCCCCTCCAGATTTTTGACTGGCACCCTGCTTGCCCCCCCAGTTTTTTGCTTAATTTCACGTTCAACTTCGTTTGATTGACATATACAGCAGATAACTTCCAGCCAGCAAAATTTTAAACGATTTGAAGACTTTCTGGCGACGGTTCTGACGATATTCACAAGCCTATGTTGGGTTTGATAGATTTAATCATAGCAAATCAATCTTCATTAGTGGAAAATCACCATGCACCTGAGACATTTATGTTGGACCCCTACTTTTTTCCTTGGCCCCGCAGTGCCCCCGCTTTTTTCATTCTAGAGTCGCCACTGTAAAGCCAGTATAAGTGATCCGCTTACTAGGCTCATTCATATTTGTCCGAGTTGTTGGACAATTTATCGTTCGTTTGGAATTACTCCCGAAATGGGAACTGTCTATTGGATTGAACTTCAAATCCAATGTTCTATACAAATCCATTGCTTCAAAAAAACATTCAGTCCGATATGAATTATGTTTCAAAAAATACTTAGCAGCATAGGACAGCTTGGACTCTAATGAATGAGCCCGAGTAAAGCGCGAGCGAACGAAGTCGTGAGAACGCCTATTAAGAACGACATTGTTTTATTCAGGTCACCTGTGACAGGAATGCGAAAGGCCAGACATGGAACGAAAATATATGAACAGTGACAAGGCCCAAAGAAAAGAGCCCGAGTTAACAACTTAGTGAAGTGGGACCGTGAGTGGTGGAACAAACATACAATACAAAGCAAGCAAGCTTGCGTTCTCCGATATAAATCGTAATCGAAAACTCGGGCGAAGCCCGAGGAGCCCGTATGCCGGAGTAGCCACTGGGCTGTTAAAAACACCATAAACACAGCTTGAAAAACAGGCAAAAATGACACAGCATTGATACCTGTCTTAAACACATTCAAAATCACAACTTTTCTTCATCTTGACCACAAAAGTATCGTGACTGAATACTCATTCTACAACCGCATTTGATACCGGAATGCAAAAACAAGACAAAACATACGTAGCAACTAGCAAGTTGTCCACAAATGTGTTGCCAGTGCAGAAATAAAATATAGCTATTTGACATTGCCAATACAAAAACACAATTGAAATTGATTTGTCAAATATTTCATTTTGCGTATAAGATTCAGCAAAATTTCACTATTTGGAATGGTGTTAAAACGCTTGAAATTACTCAAATTTTTTAATGGTGTGGCACGAACGTTTCCTACACACAAGCATATGGGTGTCGGAAGAGGGCCAGGAATTTTAAATTTTCAGCAAAAAATGCTGTTTTCCTTATATCGAGTGGTGAAAACCAAATTTCACCACTTTTGGTCTCCCGTAGAAAAACTTTTGGAAAAATCCACTAGTGGCCCCCCCTGGAAAAATTCGTTCCGACGTCCATGCACACAAGCATGTAAAATTTTTGTGAAAAATTGTGTTGTATTACACCATTTGGCAACACTGTTCAACAACACCAATGCGGTAATCAATCCATAGCAGGGTGACAGACTCTGCACGGTGTATTCTGCCAAACAATTACGAAATCCTGCAAAATTCACTGCCAAATTAAACAATATGTTAGAAATAATATCGACAACATACTGCGAAAATTCTGCAGCGTTTGTTTCATTGAACGATTTACTTTATCACTGGACCCAATACTAATTGTGTTACTTAAACTTACGATATTTAGGCAAAAAAGTGGGGGGCCAGGCCCCCCGAGAAATAAAAGTGGGGGGTACTAGGCGCATGCGGCCACCCCGGTTCCGCCACCTATGTTACAGACACTTTCCACTATTGTTCGCTAATCCGTAACACTTGGTACAATACTACTTTCAGAGTAGGACGCTGAGTCCAACACTGGTCAAGGCCAGGTAAAGTATTAATGCGTTGTGGCATGACACACCCTCAAACAAACACAGTAACGTTAAAAAACAAAAAATAGTCTCTGAATCATTTTTACTTTAATTTTTCGAAACTGGTTTTCTTGTCTTTACGTATGCCTGCATTTCCCACATCTCTCAATACAAGAATTTGGTAAGGAGGCATACAAAGAAGCAGTTGCCCCGGGCATCACTAGACCTCCGCACCCTCTATTTCTGAGGCTTCATTGAAGCAAATTAAGGTATTTGTAGATGACGCCGGCCGAAAAAAAAAATTTTTTATACCAAACATGTCTTCGGTAGTTATGTCAGTTTTTTCTGCCTGATCTGGTTTTCCTGCTGCACTGCACCCGTTGTAAAAAAATGTGTTAAATATTAGAGTAGTCAGTGGTTATTGCATTGTATCACAATCACAATTAAAAGTTTTGGCAAAACTTACGACTGACGCTAAATTTTTTTTGAGTTTGAACTAAAACAGGAAGTGAGATTAATGCACACTTAAGCCAAATGAAGTTTCCTTCAAACATTCTTTTTGCTATGAACATACAATTTGTTACTCGGGTTCTACCTTGTCCCTTGTCGAGGCATACCTAAACAGAAGTCACATAAAGAGCAGTGCATACTGACAGCTAGGCTCGAAAGATGCATGCAACTTCAGAGCCTTTAAGTCAACGCTTGTTAAACAGTTAACCCCACACTTTACCATATCGCAAAAACTACTGGGATGCGAATTTCCAAAATGTTCTGAACTGGTCTACATTTTGGAAACTCGCTACCAGAACCAGGATAGGCCCTGGCCCTACCTTACGCCCGAACAGGCTATTTTGGAGCTTTACGAATTGTTTTGTAATAATCTCAAGAAAACGATTCGATCGCACACTACACTGGTTTTGTTTTGAGCTACACCTTGGTGTACTCATGTGGCTGTTTAGTAATTCACCCTTCAGGGACATGATTTTAATTGCCTTTTCAGTGTACTGGAATACATTTTTGATAAAATTGGCATATTTACCAGGCAAAACCAGGCCCGTCGCCAGGATTAAGCAGCAGGGGGGGCCAAAAATCAGAAGGGGTCCACATTTAAAAAATACTGTATTGGATGTATGGAGCAACCAGGGGGCCAAACGTGAAGTGGGAGAGGGCGGGCACCACTGGACCCCCGCTGGCGACGGCCCTGGGCAAAACTCCGATAAATTGTGTTGGAATCCATCTTGTTACCAAACCAAAATGTTTGTGACGTAATGTTTCTGTTCAAAGTCCTCAAGCAAGGTTGTTAGGCTTGAAATCATTTCTGAAGAGGTCTGTGTGCAGCAAGTGTGGGGTCACTGCATATCAGTAAGAAAACCAAAATGGGAATTGAATTCACATGAAATCCTGATATCAAAACAAATGCAATTCAGTTCATTCGCAGAAATTTCAGGACATCGATGAGACATTTTTACGAAAATCATGCACATCGTCCAGCAATCTGTTCAGTAGAAGTTTTGATTTGCAGAAGCTGACATCGCAGAAGGCCTCAATCTACGCAGCAGAACTCACGCTTCGCATTTCTTAATAAACAATACAAAAGCCATCAGCTACCTTGCTATGGTCGATACCAAAGCACGTGTCAAAACATTTGGTCAGTTACCAGCCATTTAACCTGCTAGTCAAAGCTGATCCTAAACGAAAAAGGAAATGCTCAGTCATACGCACGATGGCACGAACATTGTGCGGTTCGGGAATGCCCAGAGTCTTGGCATCGCCGTCGTTTTCTGACTTAACATTTCCAGGCAGGCTACCGTCGTTCCACGTCTGTATTAATAGCAGTGGGTACGAGAACACGAATAAGAGTAAAAATATTGTGCAAAATACAGTAATGCCGAATAATGACGACTGCATCAACGAAGGGACCGAAAAAAAACGCTGCTGCAAAGCAAACTTCTACAGCTTCCACTACAATTGGTAAGTCTGGTTAGCATTTATGGCAAACGCGGAAGAATTGCACAGTAGCGATATGTTGCTTTCCACGAACTGTGATGTGGATAGCTGCGAACGGAAGAACGTCACGTTAAACGTATAACGACGTGAAACAAGGTTTGTTTTGGCAAAACAGCTCTCAAACAAACTAATGGGTACTTACGCCGCATGCAGTCGAATTGCGTCAAGTAACAGATGCAAAGCAATAATCAAACAACGCGATAACCAAGTAAAAAAGCACGTTCTTCACCTAAATGACCTTGAACAAACTTTACGGCAAAATCGTTCCGAGCAGAAAGTGGACTGCGGCAATTAACTCTTTTTTTCCACCACAGATCCTAATTTGTCAGTGCATACAAGGAAAAGGCGCCATGAACGGCCTCGCTTTGACACGACACATTACGAAGAAAAAAGCAGCACTCCAAGAAAACTCCTGGGTGATGACATTTAGAAATCAAAATACAGTGGGTTGCATGGCTGACAGGGCGAACTAGGTTACCGGGAGCTGGTGGTCAACAGACTTTATTCAACACGTTGGTTATCGTCTTAAGTCTGTTGGGCAAAAATCATTACTCCTAAACGCATAAAAATTTATTTTAACAAAAATCTCGCTTCATAAGTTCGGCAAGAGGTTTTGTTTAATGTCCAGCGTCAACGACGCGGATCTCTTCAACTGGTGACTACATTTAAAGAAACGTTGCCATGGCTTAAGTCAAAATCACCGCACAACATCATAGTGGTATTGTTTACACCTAAACGGTCAAAAAATAATGCAGAATTACAAATTACGTTGATTTCGTGCCGTGCAATAAATGAAAAATAGCGTATTTATGGCCGGGTGTTGACGCTTGGTCAAAAACGATGTCCTGACGGAGAACCAGTCCCCGCCATCTCGTTTCTCAGGAATCACTTCAGTGAGTCAAACGCAGCCGCGACAGAAAATGAACAGACCTTTCGGAACACACATCCAGTAATGGACGAGCGTTAATTCATAACTAAAAACTGCAGCGCGCTGTCAACAAGTGCCTCACGCTGATGGAGAAATCCTTCGTATCCTCAGCACTTACGATAATGGCCTTCTAATGTTCTTTGCACTTCAAAACATTAAGCCTTTTCGATTACATCGGCTGGGTACATCGCTTGTAGCTGCGGCATGTTTAGCGTGAGAAATGAAATTCTGAAAAATTCAGTCAATTCCGTGCTTGCCACGAAAACGGCAGGTCGAGGTGCACAGTTAAGTGCCAAACCACGGGGAGCAGCTGTGCCTGAATGGATTCGAGCTCTTCTCGCAAGGAAACATCGTTCAACACGAAACACTGTAAGATCTACCTCTCCAGCTCTTCCGTCATGAAGTCAATATATACATCTCCATCAGTATTAAAATAAAAAATGTTAAGGTTTTTTACATCTGCAATCATTTTCAGACTCTTCAGTGTCAGTCACTGAATGGTATTGAGAAAGGGCACGTTAGTAAAAATGCTAATGAGTCCAACAGTCGCTGTCACAGACCGTGGCTGAACAAGGACAATAGCGAAACAGAGCAGTATCGTTGGGCAAAGATTATCATGCCTGCGAAGGCAGCTAAAGTTACCGACGACCGTTGTCGGTCGTGGATCCGACTTTAGTCCTCAAGGTCGCAACAACCAAACAAGTGCACTTTGCTCAACGAGTACCACAGCTCGCTGGCATTTCATCGATGAAGCTTATGTTGCTTTTTCCCACGCAATCTCACGCTTGAAAAACGCTACGAACACACACTAGCTCCAAATTGAAATCGACTCCCATAAGACCACGAAAAACCGACAGATTCACGCTACGGCCATGGCAGGAGCAACGCGGATAGTGACAGCTGGAAGTGTGAGGAACTAAATATACAGCATTCTTTTTGTTCGTCAAAAAAGACTTGGTTCGTGGATTCATGAGTAAAAAACTGCGCCACCAAGTCACACAAGTGGAAGTACCAGTCAACAGTAGTGGTGGATACTAAGCTTAAGCAATACGCGCGCTTTTTAATGGTCAGCAGTGAATAGATGCAACATAGAGATAAAAATCAGTCGTTGAAGATATCGAAAATCGCACAGACTTCAAAAGGACGCGTTTCAGCAGTCGTTTATATTCCACCTTCAAGCAGGGGAGAAACCTCCCCCTCTAATCGTATCAAACAGTGGAGTTGAGCGCGAACGAAAAAGAATTCGTCGTTGTTTTCGAAAGTGCCGGGTTCTGACCGGTGGTGAGTTCTTATCAGTCGCCTTCCATTTGCTCCGACACGAGTTGCTCGGCATCGAAGCACTGCGCTGCACCGCTGAGCTCGAGCGGTTCGCTTCGATGCTGCGCACAATCTCGCGCACGGCCTGTGGCGATCTCGACGCAGAAGGAACATCGTGGAGTTCTGTCGAGCCTGGGAGGGTCGAGCAGGGGGAGACTCGCGTTGCGCGAGCACGGCGACTGAAGCTCGCATCCCCACAGCTCGCTCCGAGGTCAGGATGTGATTTTGCGCAGAAAAGACCGGAACCGTCGGTGACTTCAGAGGAATGAGCCGCTCGCCGAGGAGACGAGCGATGAGCGGCGCGCTCCGACTGAGTCCGACGCACGCGCGGCGATGAGGAAAGGTTGCAGCGGCTGCATGGAGTGCGATACGGCGTCGCCGTTACCAAAGTAACCAGACCAATTGCCTCTCTTTCTCGATGAGTGACATCGGGGTAAAAGGTTGAGGCGTTGCTAAGAGATTTGCTGGAGCACAAAGAAGCTCCTTCGGAACAATCAAATTTGTCGACCAGGTCTCGAACGCGAAAATCCGCGCTGTTTTCCAATGTCGCCGGCGATTCCATGCGTTTCAGTTTTTCGGGTGCCAAGTAAAGCTGTGAACCTGCATCGCCCCCTTGTTGGAAGGCAGCACTTCCCATCAACAAGCTGTTGATCATGGTTGTCGGAGAAGACTTCCGCGCCACAGGCGTAACTGGGGGTGAGCTGATATTTGCCGGCGCCTTGTGCGTTTTCGGCGACTTTCCAGCCAGCTTGCGAATCCGCTTTTCGATCTCCCTCGCCATCTGCCGGACGATGCCTCGCTTCTTGTGAGGACCCGACGAGTCGCGCGGCGTTTCGGGGGATGTCAGGTTGGAACTTTCGCGTCGTGACATGGACACCGAAGACAAGGAGCTTTCTTCCGAATCGCTCATCAACTGCAACCCGACCTGTGCAAAACACATTTAGCTGTGGTTTCAAACATTACAACATCACGAAAACTATGAAACACTCATACAAACGCTCCACGCAAACTTTTGTTAACGGCAGGAATCGAACGATCGACTCTTGGCCGACAGGTTGGTCAGACTGTTTGCCAGAACTGCATGTTGCGCAATTGCTTTCACAGCGTCACTAAGCAACGTCGCTCGGTCAGAAAAAAATAGTAACAGGCGTCGGTTTGAAGCTGACTGTCGTGGGATTTCGGACCAGGAACAATCCCGTCACGTGTTTAAATAAAGGGTTAAAATGTCTGCAACTGCTCAATCAACCTGACTTAGTTTTTATTAAAGGGCAGGAAATCAGGGTCATGATCACGTTAGCGAAGAACAGCAGCCTCAACAAGTGTTCGGTAAGTTCTTGAAACAAATCAGCAAAAGATGCGTTGCCATGTCAACCGCTCGTACAACCTGCACTGTAGCACTTACCTCTCTGATGACTTGAAGCATCTCAGGTGAGAATGGACCGGGTGGCTGTTGATCGCAAACTTGCTGGTGCTCCCCTGCATTGAGGCGCAGGTCCTGAACAAGCTTCCTAGGCTGCTCTTGAGGAATTCCAGGCGTGATAACCAGGGTTTCAGGCAGAGTTGGAGAAGCCAAGTTATTGTTGCCGTTGGCATTTGCGCTAAGCTCAAGCGGTTTGGAAAGAAGGTCACCATCGATGTAAAACTGCGAAACGTTGCTGGTGGTCGGTCCGCTCGCCGGATCCGACTCGCATTCCGCTTCGACGACGGTCTCCGCCACTGGCATAAAACAAGACGATGAGGCCGCGTTTGTGACTGGCGAGACGACCTTTCGCCGAGACGAAGGCATCGACATAGACCGGTGCAGACCGTCAGCATCGTGGCTGCTCTTTGCTTCTTCAGTCTTCAAATCAGGCGAGTTTCGACTCTCGATGGCGGTGACGATTTTACGCACAGAAAACGCTTGCGTTTCCGACAAAGATCGGCTCCGGGAAGTTCGGTTCGCTTCGGTTTCGCTCGGAGCCTGCTGGCTTTGCAAAGCACTGACGTCAGCCGGGGTCTGGGAGGATGCCTTGTGGTGTCCTTTGACGTAACTGGATTTATCACTGCTCGCGCCTGCTTGGGTTTTAAACGACGCGCCAGCCACGCTTTGATTGACGTCAGTCGTCGGAGACTCGATCACTGCAACGATCGCTTTCACCGGAACAGACGATTTGCAAGACGATTGTGACATCACAGGGTCTCGTTCTTCGCTCGCCACGAGCTGAGCAAAATTCTGGTCAGAAAAGCAAAGCTTAAGTTTGTCCACATCGACTGTTGCCGCGTTCTTGTTTGGGGGGTTCTTGAGCGGCGACGCAGTCGGAGTGCGTTCTTCTGCGACAGCAGCGTCGGGCAAAAGAGAAGATTCCGTTTTATCGCAAGAAATCGCGGCCGGGGACGAACTGCGCACACGAACTTTCTGATGCGTAGAACCCGGCTTGATGCTGCTGGTGAAATGTCTGGACGACGTCCTGCAATGTATTTAAGGTGAGCAGCGGCGGGAATAAGACAGGTCGGACAACCGAGGCATACCGGGGTTTTCCGGAAGTCCACCCAGTCTTTAGTCCGCCCATGGGTGCTTATTTTAGGTGGGCGTTTATATGGTGCTAATATTTGAGTTGAATACCGGTACTATTTGTACCTGTCACCTTACACGGTACGTCCAACGTTATACCGAGTTTGAATACTATTTGTAGTTGCCACCTTATACCAGTGGTCGGCAAACTTTTTTATCGCGGCCCAGATCACTTTTTCAATAGATATTGAAGGCCTACTATTTGAAAACCACTAGAACAAAACGAATCAGACACAGGCAATATGCAACCGCCGTATAACAGCCCGGGCGATTATTAGGTCCACGTCTTATTTTCCCAATGTGTCCATTTTCCTATAAACGGCCCTGGGCGGCCTTCCGGAAGTCCCCGGTACCACTGCATGCACAAAAAGTAAGAGTTAAGACGAATATAAATGTTCAAACCTAAGCATTCAAAAATTTCAATAGAGCAATTTAAGAAAATTTGTTTTTCCGGTTGTTTAGTTTCAAATCATTGTAACACACAAAAAAGAGTCACAAAAACACTGGAGCTTCGTGCTCAACACAGACGTTCACAAGCTTGTTTTTGAACCAGTTACCAGCATTCTAGCATAGTACTTTCAACATTAACTTCATTAGGTAGTTGTGGAATTCACTTTGATGCAACAGTTCGATCTAAAAAAACACGTTCAAATCGTACCCGTCATGTACAAATACACTGTCTTCGCTTAAAGCAAGTTCATCCACTTGCAAATCCACTGGGTTGTTGGCAGTATGCCGTCTAAGGTTGGCACGCAACTCAGTGAAGTTCTTGCGCTTTACTTCCGCTTTCTTACGTCGATCGACGTCATCGGTTCGCGGTGCCAGCAGTTCACCGGGCTCAGACACGTGAAGGTGATGACTTCCTGAGCGAACAATGAAAACCGGATTTGACGTTTTAACGTCAGGTGCGAGCTGCGCTTTCGATGCAAGCCTGCTGCTTGCTCGAACGCGGCAAACAGCTCTGCTGATCAAGCCTCGCGCTAATACGGAGCGGGGGGGCAACCCACTGCATGTCTGCAAATGCAGACCAAAGCAGGGACACTCCGGACACTCCAGTCACCCCAAAGCAGCAACTGTGGTCAGGGTGAGCACTCCGTTGGGGGTCAAATGAGTTTTTGTTGTCAGGTGATAGTCCGTGCATCTCTTTCACTGAGTGGCGGAAAAGGCCATTTATTTTTTAGCATACTCCAGCTCTTTTTACACAAGCTGACATGAACCAGCACTGTCAGTCAGACTTGCGGTACAACAATGATTCGTGCAGCCTGCAGCGGTATTACTGACTTGGACTTAACACACATTGAACATTAAACCAGGTGATTTTTGACTCATTATGCTCCTAGGCACGTGTGGTGCAACACCACAAAACAACTTCTACAATAAGTGGTTTGGTTGTAGGATCAGAACGAAACTGCACTTTGCGTAGTGCAGTTGGCAAAAAGGCACATCCTACGAAGCATCCATTTCTTACGAGAAACGACAACATAATTTGGAGAATCGGGCAGGTTTCACAGCAGCAACTTGGAGAAAAACTGTTGACTTAAAAACATGGACGTCTCGGTGGAAAGCATCTGTTTCTGCGCTGTTCTCGCAGAACCTAACGATGCAGTAGTTCAAAATTACGTAGAACCATTGCTGCGAAAAAAGCAAGGACTGGCACCAGTTTGCCTGTACTTGCTTGTAAAAACAAGCACAGTTCAATTTCATTAACGAATAAATAAGAACCTGCATATTAACACTGCATCAAATCACATGCACAGCAACGCCCAAGCAGATTAGTTTGAAATTAGACGCTGCCTAAGCCGCACAACCTTTGTCCACCATGTGTTTCGATAACCGGGCTTAGCAGTACACTGCATCTCATATCCGAACGGACTTCAGAACTTCCTACAGGCTTCGCAAGGCAAGAAGGCTGCATTACTGCTTTTTAAACGGTTGTCGTATAAACCGACCAAGAGTCCAGCCCCAGACCTACCAGCACTACCCACTAGGCTCCGGGCCGGCACTAAGAAACAGTTATATTTTTCAGGACTGTTTTAAGCCCAAGTTGGTTTTGGAACCCTTTCTTGGTGATAATAAAAATCAGGTTGCGCCACATTCAGCTTCAAAAAAGTAGCGTACACCAAACTAGACCTGGACAATGTCTGGATCGACCTCTTAACATGACTTGTCCGCCGCGTAAAAACACCAGTGATAGTTGCGCAAAGAAATATGCAGATCAAAAAAATGAAATGATTCACAAAAAGTGTCGATTTTGTGACATTACCTGTTCGAAAAAAATATGTGACGTTGTTTGTGCTCGTAACCTGACTTTTACTTGGACGTAATTTCTATTTATTTGGTTCGGCACAAAAATCACCCCGATTTCTCATGCGGGCCCCTTATAGTAAATAATTGCACGGCCCTATGCTACACGAATTAGCAACAGAACGAATCAAGCCTCGCTCACAAATCATACATCAACTTTTCCAAAACTTGAGAGGAAGTGCAAAGCATGTTCATACCTTCGACACCGGGACTACGCTCAGTTGGAGTCAGAGGCCCAGGAAGCTTTTCGGGTTTAGTGTAAGGTCGTCTCCCTTCATCAGGAGACCACGATTTTGGTCGAGACAACTGCGCGAACATCACATTATATCATTAAGCTTTCATTAGAAGCGAAAGTCAACAGCATTGCTCAAAACACCGTATACCATTTAACCACACCAAGTTCTGCACAATATTGGCGATGTACTTCAAGCTTAAAGTAACTTGTTTCCAGATTTTGTACAAGCCGTAAACAGTAAAACTCTCATTTAAAGAGGCTTAGCAGCAGAGGTAAAATCGTACACTTGAGACAGTAAATAGCACCTTTGTCGCGTGAATGGAAGCGAGATCGAGTAATCGCCGGTTCAAGTCAAAATCACAGGGCTCCACAGTAACAACATCACTGTTGGCGTTTACGTCGCATATTTGGATGACAGGCGCGCCTGAACGCGGTGACGTCACAGTGGGTTGTTCCTCACCACCGGCGGGTTCGGATAAACTAGATTCGGAGCGGGAGCGAAAAAGTTTGTTGTGCCTTTGCGAACTGCAAAATCAGAAAAGCTGCTTACTGTTCGCGACAAGCTGAACCACACCCGCGCGACAAACGATTTGCCAGTGATCAGACGCACAACAACGTAGCTATCGCATTTATTTACCAAACAAACATCCTCTTGCCTGCTCACAAAATGCGCATTGCGCGTTTGAAGAAACCTTTTAAAACTTCAAAAATTTTTGATCTCATGACGGTCAAAGCAGCGCTTATTCCGCCACTCCGCAACTGACAGACCAACCTTGCCGAAAGAATTCCTCCGTATTCGTCAAGCTGTCGCAAGAAGGACGGATTCGGATGAACGATCGAGCGGCATTCCTTCACGAACTCCAACGACTCGCTTTTCTGCCACTGCATCTCCTTCATCAGGTACGCTACCACAGTTGCGCCGGACCTGCTGATTCCCATCTTGCAATGCACGAGACATTTTCCGCTCGACTTCCTGGCCTCGTTAATGAATTTCCACGTGTTGTTCCAATGCGGAAGCAAGTCCGATGACTCGATGTCGTAAAGTCTGATGTTCTTGTAAATAAAATCGTCCGGGAAGAAGTTATCAACCTCCAGGGTGACGTTCAGAATGTGGGTGATCCTATTAAGCAAGAAAGAAAACGCATTGATGACGAGAATAGAATTTCCCCAAACACTTCTACTGCCAACTTCAACGTAGTTCACAATATGGAGGTTGAAATGTGCTTCTCCGCAAGCGATTTTCAGGGACGCGGCGTGCCAGTCATTAGTCACGGCTCATTGATCTGAAGTCCAACGCATCGTGGTTCGGTCATATTTGGTGTAGAAATGCCGCATTCCGTTTTTAAGTATGTAGCGGCCCCGGGAAAAAAGTTGATAGAATTACTCGCATTTTTTATTTTATTGGTGATTATGACTCAGTCTATGTCTCGAGGTGCGGTGTTGTATTCAAACTCGGTGTGGGTTTCGTGGGGACAAATTATGAAGAGATACGCTCATGAGTATGCAGCATACATACATGCCGGTGACTAAGCACTTGTCATGATGCATAAGGAGCTTTCGCTCCAAATTGCTATGACTTTTACAGTGAAAGCACGCACAGTGCAGGGTGTACGAGTAAGCAGCAGACTACTTGCCAAAGTTTGACAGACTATCCGGGTGTAATTAAAACAATACTATCACAGAAGCTGTATAAATTCTATAGGAAGCTAAGACACACTCACAACACATGCATTGCAGCGACCAAATTTATAACCACTTGAATGAAGTAATGTGATAGTGTTAAAATCCTGAACATAACGAGGTGGCATCACGTAAGCAGGTGGGTTGCCGACGAACAAACCAAGCGATAGGGCCTTGTCATAATAGTCTCCACACAAAAACTACATGAAGGACACCATCTTAGTAAAGTCCTCTTTAACCAACGTCAGAAACTCCCGCAGTGAGCAAAAACGCTGCATGTCAACATTACACAAAACAACACGAGTAAATATCACTTTAACTTGCCACTAAGTCTCCAGTCACTGCTGAAACGATTTTCGTTCATACTTGTTTTCGAACTGACACTAACAGAATGTTATCATGTCTTAAACCAGCGTGGGCCTACTACATTTGACCTACGGGCCATTTAAAAAAAACGTGGCAACTTGCGGGCCACTTCCAATAAAATTATGTACGAGTAGAAAACAAAATATTTTTTACAGATTCACAAGATGTAAAACTAAAAATGGGAAGATGAGTGCGTCATTGAAATTATTAAACAATAGCAAATTTATTACAAATCTCTATCAGTGGGGTGTCTGTGGTCGAGGCTTTCTGACACTATCATTCCTTTATCAATACCAGTGTTCGTGGTAGCAAGTCGGAGACTATCGTCCACTGTTTCGTCTGCCATTTGTTTTCTGTTTTTAGATTTGACTTGCTTCATCGTAGAAAATGTACGTATCTCTCACACATGTGCTTCCAAACATCGAGTGCATTTTTAGTGCGTTTGGAATCTTCCAGTTTGGGAAACCTATCTTTGCTGACTAATTTTTAGAAGATCTCTACAGTCTCTAATACCGTTAGTATTGTGCATTTTACCTAAAATTGCCTATTGCAGGGATAGGAAATTAATTTAGCTCGGGGGCCACTTTGTGAAGGCCGCGTTTAACGGATATGTAGACAGATTTATTTGGCTGTACTGGGTTCATTGCGCCAGATGTACTCTTCAAGACAATAAGAACGCCGGGGCACCGAAAAACAGAAGTTATCCAGTCAAGTGCCCCAGTTCAGGGCCGTACCTTCAAATTTGATCGTAAAATAAATACAAAACAAAAACAATAACGGCACCCAGTAATGGTATTATTCATTGTTCTTGTACAAACGCACTTTGTCCAGCGCAAGTAATTCAGTGAGATAAATGTAACCTCGCACACTTTGCAACAATTTTAAGATTTGAAGATTTTTCCTGAATGTCTCCGCGGGCCACTGAAAGCGCTGTGGCGGGCCACATGAGGCCTGCGGACCTGCAGTTGGACCATACTGTCTTGAACTACAGTTCTATAACCGAAACTCCGAAGCTTGTGCTAACAAATATCTGACAATGCTTTGAGCTTCTTTTATCGTGCAAGGATCAGAAATCGAAAATGGTGGGAATGGTCTGCGAATCGCTGAAGTGCTACAATTTGGAATTTTATGACAATCTAATCGCAGCGAGTTAGATCATTATTTATTTTAAAGCATAGCCACAATGCATTCGCTTGTATTAATTTACGGGTCAATTTTCAGAAGTTCATAACGCAAATCACTTCAAAACCAAGCTTGTCCGCACTTCAGAACAGCGGCTTGTCTGCACGTTTGGGTGGTTTCATGTAGTCCAGTGCTTCCCGATCAGTTTTGCGTGTGCCAGATGGCTTTTAAATCTAAATGATGTGGCCCTCTATCTCGCAGGCGTTGGCCTTATTTCATTAAGTTCAATACACATTGTGTCATCAATTTATTTGAAAATCGGTGCATCATTTTTTGGCGAACTAAAATTGTTTTCAAAACAAAAACACTTCTGCAAAATTTTTTCTACTAGCTCTGTGATCCAGCTGGATACCGCACTGTTAGGCAATGGTCCACTCGTTCGCAAATACTGGTGCTAACTGCTGTTATCAAGGGTCAGCTGTCCGGAAGTTAAATGTAGAAACAACTGTGGAAAGTACCGGCTTTGAAAAATAGAAAACGCAATATTTATCGACGACGCATTGAAATATTGTTTGCAAGCAGAAGTAAGCCGAGCTACCGCCCCAGCACCCGTTTGTTTAAAGCACTATTCGAAGTAGTCTTCAAAACCGCTTGATTTTTCCCAAGTAAAACTGTGAGCCATTTCTCAGTGACAGTGCTAACGGCTGTCTACGGAGATCAGCTTGAACGTAAACGGCATAACGTGGATGATCTTTTTCATGTTTCAACACAAGCTGGGGAGCGAGTTTCGCTCCCTACCCTGCTCTTTTATTCTCATGCTTTCTCATGCGCGCACCACCCGAAAATGCTTGTGACGGAAGTACAGAAGCTCGCTCTTTTTAGAAGCGGAGCTTCAATAAACTACTTTTATTCAGTGTTTGCCACCAACGCGTACGAAATATCCACTAATCGGAACTAGTCGATCGCCTGGTGGTTGCCGACCGCTGTAGCAACACCAGCTGAAAAGCAGCTCAAATTTATCGCGTTTAAGCGCCTGTGTTTTCGTGCGAAAAACGAAACAAAACATTTTGCATTCGCTTCCGTAGCGACAGTTTTTACAGCTAAACTAGTTTTCATGCAACGCGATCTGCGCCTGGACAGCTGCGCTCATGCGATCAATGCTCGCGGTACTCGACGAGGTACACGCGGTTATTTCGTAAGCCAGTGCCCGTGCAGTTAGTTAACACCAGTGGCTGAGCACCACCCAGGCAGGTCGTTAGACGAGCACATGAGAAACCGAGTGGTGAGGGAAATGCGCAATGTCCGGTCAACTATGATCTTTGCGAGGACGCCAGTCGCGGCCTGGGGGAAAAAACGCTGCTGTCAAACATACTTTGTCTGCTCGGCCAAGAGAATGCTTACACAGCCAAACGCCAGGAAAAGGACCGAATGCAATGCATGCCACGCGCACGGTTAAACGTGGAAGAGCCAGGGCGTCGCGCAAGTCACCCGCAGTGTTACCTGGTGTGAGTAACAGGAAATGAAGTGGCGGCGCGGAGCAACAAGGGCAAGAGCGACCTCATTGTACCGCGAGTTTGTGTTACGCGTCAGGTATCAGTAAACGTCACGTTGCTGTTAAAGTTACATTCATTACTTCAAGACACACTACAAGTTGTACCCCCGCAACATTACGCAGAAGAAGCGTGACTGAAACATGTCATTAAAGCCTGTCTAAATGTGAACACAAAGCAGTTTGCGCGAGTAAATGCAAGAAACGAACTAAACCGAACGTGTTTACATACCCGAGTTCCTGAAGTTCTTCGAAATTACAAGCGTTCCACTCCGATCCCAGGTAGAGATAGTCGAGTATTTTGGATGGGCAATCCATCTGGCCCAATACCATCAACATTTCAGAATCGATATACTTTTTGTAATTAGTCAAATCCAAGTCGATCTGAACAAAAAACAATATTTAGTTTTTCAGAAGATAAAAAATAGTTATGCAACAACGCGCGCACGATCACTGTACAATCATCTCAAAGCACCCGCAATATGAAAAAAACGCCTTTTGCAACTTGAGATTTACATCATTGTGAACAACGAAGAACCAAAGAGCGTTTTTCTCCATCGTCCACGGATATTCTAGCACAGTGTTTTTCAACCTCTTTGTTGCAGCGGAACCTTCCGCTAACGTTTGCGTTGCTCATGGAATCCTGTGCAATGATCCAAGTGTCTACCCTACTTTCGGTAATGAACCAGATGGGAAGAAATGCTGCACCCATGTTTTATCATGAAATCATCAAAATTCGTAATTTCATTCAGGGATCATTAATCAATAAACGATTAAAAATCACGTACATTTTAGAAGAATTTGAAATTTGTGCTAAATCAGGAATAATTTACGATAAGTTCGGAGCAGGGTTCCAACAAATCTTCAAAAACCATTTCCATACTTGTTCAATACCATTTCAATACTAATTTAAAAGGTTTCAATATCATCACTTAGCTCCATTTTTCGAAAATTTTACTCATGGAATACAATGCAGAAAACATCTGTAGAACTGTTATCAGCAGTGAAGAACAAAATTTGAATAAACAAATGGCTGAATTTAGAATTTCCATACTTTTTCAATACTTCATGAACACTTTGGCCACATTCAATACTTTTTCAAGGTCTTGAAAACCAATTCAATACTTTTTCAATACTTTCAATACCGCGTGGGAACCCTGTCGGAGGAATCCTTGGCAGCCACTCGCGGTACTCAGGTTCCGCGGAACCCCGGTTGAAAAACACTGTTCAAGCATTTCAGTGCACTTCGACACACCTCACGCAACACTAAAATACATTTCTGAAATTGTTAGAATTTAGATGGAAGCAAGGCAAGCATACAGCTTGAACACAAAATGCATCTTTTTCTAATTGAAATGGTATTTATCAGGAGAGGAAACCGAGGTTCGCTGTATCTGAACCACCAAATGACGTCTAACATTGAACGAACGAATTGCTCTTTCACCAGAGCAATCTATATACGTATGAACTTCCACAAAAACCGTTTACATGTTAATATCCCTAAAAACGCTTGTCGTCCTACTGCACCATAGGAAGCTATTTATCATATACCAGACAAAAGACCTACAAGAAGCTGCGCCAGCAGGCGATTTAATAAGTCTGATGCAATCTGCTTAGATCAGCTCAAACGTTAACGTTTTTGACAACGCTTGAGGTTTTCAATTAATTCCATAACATCTCTCTCTTGCAAATAATCAAGGTGTGCCCGAATCTTTCTATAGTTCAAGCCAGTCAACCGCAAGGTCCACATTTGTACTCTCAAGATTTAAGTAGTGACGTTTATTTTACCAGGTCACCGTGAGATCGTTCCAGTCGTCGAATGCATTTGGTCAAAAATATCCACAACTTTGAAAATTGTTTCAACCTGTCTTTTTTACCAGTTGACGCTGCGCGTGTTTAACAAAAAAGGTAGAATGCAGCAACAGTAAAAACGCCAGCTTATTTAAGAAAGACCCAAACCCCAACACTCAACACCAACCGTTTTCTCAAGAGCCGTTCGAACGTCTTTGCTGGTGCAGTTATCGAGATCTAACGTCATCATAACTTGCTTCAACCGATTTTTGATTAATGATTCGATTGAAAGTCGATCTTGGTCCCTAAATATTGAAACTTGTGAAAAAATAACAATAATTCCCTATATTGAAAACACGCTCTTTTCGTTCACAAAATACTGACGATGCACCAGCAACACCTGGCCAGTCAAAAGCACAAAAACAAATTAATCATACAACAGCGGAGCTATAGCAAGCCTTGTAAACACCAAACAAGGAAACGGTTTGCAACACCAACAACTTCTGCGGTTAGCGCGGCATACCTTTCCGATGTATGATGCGTTTGTGGCGGCACGTTGCGATTTTCCCCCTCAAGACAGGCATCCACCTTTTCACGTCGAATACTTATCACTACACTAGCAGGCAAACTATCACTCAACTACATCGCGTGGCGAAAGAATTAAGACGGGTGGTACTGCGTGCTGGTGTGGTTTCATAACTCACACTCCCAGCAGATTATCTGCTGGTCGGATAGTCACGTAGCAGGTAGTATGGGAGAATGTGAATCTTGTACATATGCAGATGTATGCCGTTCATCGATAAAAATATATTATCACGGTCAATGCAAGCACGGCCGGATTTACCATCAGTTATTAAAACAAATGGGGCCTAGACGGTGATTGCTAAACTTCGCAGGATGCGAAGTTTAGGATGCTTCGCAGGATGCTGCACAGATTGACGCATGAAACAGCTTTCTATATTGCAGCCCACACACATAGTGCTGTCGACCCTATCACGGATATCACCAGCTGCTGGCAAATTTTATTTTTAATTTTCTAGCTGATTTTTCCGCACCACGAATAAACTAGTGAATCCAGTTCACAGCGTAGATACATCGACAAATGATTTAACAGTTTGTATGGTTTTGTGTTGATTTGACAATTGGGCAAGCGGCACCTTGAATAATTTTCTTAGGTTTCTCAAAAAAAGCAGGAAATCGATTCACTCAAATATGCCGCGTGGCAAACACGCTTCAATGCCGAAAAAATGAAGCACAGAACAATAATCAACTGCTTACATTTCCGCGAAATAGTTAGGTCTCGTACTCCACAACTCGTCGTTGTATTCCCATTCATTTAGATAAATCCGCCGGGATTCTATCTTACTTTGATAATAACCAATCCATGTTAAGTATAAACTTCCATCGTAGTAATTGTGTCGTCGAGCGACATCCACGCAACGGTGAAGCGATTGTAGAGCGGACCTGGCAGGAACAAAGACGGTCTTCCAACGCAAAACCTCGACAACGGCGGTAAACCCAAAATACTTTTTTCAAACGAACCTGTTCAATCATAACGCCAGATAAATGTTCTTTACAAGACACTCACCACATTGCCTGCACAGAAACAGGCTTGAAGATGTGCTTTTTATCGTTGCATATAACCTCGAAGCCCCTGAAAACACACACGTTAATCGCTACACCAGAAGTATCACACAATTTTTTCTAGTATTCAGCTGCCCATGGCTCAACTAACAAAGTCTATATAGGACGGGAGTTCAACGTTTCTACAACCCGGCTAACAAAAAAATTCAATACTTCTCCTAAATGGTGACGAACCATTTCCAAAAATGAAAGCAAGTTTAATTTCGAGACTTTTTTGGTACAGGCTGTAGCCAACACTAACTGTTGGCTTTGTGAAGTCAGCAGCATTCACCCACGTATACCTTAATGTTTCTCTACTGCAAAGCGTAACTTTATTGGCGTAACGCCAAAAATTTGCTGTGTTGGCATCTGTGCTGTGCCGAATCTATTACCGTGGCATCAGGCTAAGGTAAACAACCTGGTTTGTCGCACTTCGAAAGAAGTCAAGCTTCAGACGGCACAGCACAAGCGGATCATGACCGCAGGTGTTGTTGCGAGGTAGGCGATGCTACATGTTGGACGAAAACTCTGTTTGAAGCAACTGCTACGGTGCCCATCACAGTATTTCAAGGTGCTCTGTGTGAGGGAGCTCCACGGTCAGGAAGATTAGTTACAAGCAGAGCTTGTCAAGGTTTCACACGTCATTTCATGCTGCCATGGAACACAACTACCACAACGATTAAAGGCAGTCAATAAGCTTATTTATAGTTTACCAAAGGCATCGTTGCACTTTTCAACGTGGGCAGCGAGGTTTCAGATAAAAATCTTTCAATCCCGGAATATTACAAATTTGCAATGCGAAATATGCGGTACGTACTAAAATAAAAAAAATTTTAAACCACGTACAACCTCATAGTTCGACAGCGAGATTCCGACAATGTATAAAAGAAAGCTGTCCTACAAAATATAATCATCACGAAAGTTCAAATAGAACAACCCAAACTATTTATGATCTGCCATTTCTCCCCACTGCTATTAGAGCCCTGCGCGAGTTGAAATTTTTTGTCCGTCCCCGCCCGGCACCCGCAAGAATTTGAAAAATCTTGTCCGCTTCCGCCGCGCAGGCCCTCGCAGCTCGCACCCGCCCCGCACTGTTTCCGTCCAAAATATGCACCTGTCGCGCAAAACTACTAAAAACTCATGCAACATGCTTCATCGCTAGTGGCAGTTCATTCAGTGGTTTCGTTTCAAAACCAACGTATAATTCTTTAAAAAAATCTATAAAGTAAGAAAGCGTAACCTTCTGTTCTGCTCATGTCACTTTCACATGCACTGAGTCAATATTCAGTGACCCGCAGACAGAATGTTTCATCTCGCGCCCGCCCCGCACGCATGTCTCTGCGGGTTCCCGCACCCGCCTCACAAATGCGGGTACCGCGCGGGTTAACCCGCCCCGCGCAGGACTCCAACAGCTATAAGATCAGGCGTTATTTTCCCCGACTCGTTTCAGTGGAAATAAAATTGTGTGTAGTCTCGTTGGTAGACGCGGTCTAACACAGTTCTATATTCTTGTTTCGTCCTGACACTGTTTCACAGTGTAGAAAATTCAGTTTTGGCCACCACATATATAGAAGTTCGCATTTTAAATAATAAGATTTGCGTGTCCCAGGCGGACTTCATCACTTTGGAGATAACTGTTTGAGGCATGGTCAAAGAATGGTTAGGATAAAAATGCTGTAGTGTCTGGAAGTTCACAGGGCGACCAAAAGCCGAACCCGAAATTGTGTTTTCTCAAACATGTCCAAAGCGTCGATGCGCAAGAAACAAAATATACTGCACTGATTGTAATAGAAGATTGGTGTAAATATAAAGCAGACTTCATCACCAACGCTGTTAGCGCTGTAGTGGATACAAGGGCTCCGGAGCAGCGGTAGGTCAAGTGGGAACTAAAAAGTTGAGACAAGAGAAACTTACAAAAAACAAAAACGTCGTAACCAATATGCTTGTTTCTTTCCTAAGAAGTATCACTTAACAAAACTTGAGATTTTTACATCAGAGAAGGCTTTTATGAAGATTCTATAAATCCAGCGAACAAAACGAACACCTTTGTTATTGAATTGCACAAAACACCTGTTAACCTGAACATGGCATGTTGTGTTTCCTGGATAGCCAACAGTCGCTGAAATTAGCCAATACAAAATCTTCCAGTTTGTGCATCATTTGCTGTTCTTATAATGGGCATTGTTAAGTTTGTGTTCAATGCAAAAGCGCACGCATAATGGGGATGATTGTCGCATTTGCATGTTCCGCAGCAATTGACCCCCAAAATAATGGAAATTACAGAAAACATTATAATTTTCTGGATGCGCGAAAAGCTTCAATAAGTTTGTTTCAAGTTGATCTTTACTGAACATAACACTATCTATAATACTGTTTACGAAACATAGCACCCCCGCTCCCGTTTCCCCCTCCACATTTGAAAGGGCAGCGAGGGCATTGCCCTGACATGCTGCCGCTCTCCGGCGTCCCTGAGTGGTTAAAAATATGTGCGTTTGTGCTTCGCTAACGAGTAATTTTAGGTATTTTCTTTTCGAAATTCGACGCAACGTGCCTGTTCATGAACAGTAGACATGATAACCTAACAACAAGGCGATTGGTCGCTGCTTCGGGTCGCTCATATAAACGCTCAACGCTGTTGCTCAACATTATTCGATAGTGAACTATTTTACGCTACGTTGCTCTGGCCTCACGTTCATGTGTAGATGAATTTGTTCTGTACCTGAATATAATCGGAAAACAACCTAAATTAGAGGTTTCTAGAGAGTGATTATTTGTTATTGAAAAATGACAAAGGCAAAGTGATGAGAAATCTTCATAACGCCTCGCTACGGTTTGGTAACCCCAAGACGTCGGATCGCGTGTCTGGGAGATTGGCCAGCGCTCCAACAACAACTAAGTAGAGCTCTCAACTAATACGGCAGGTATCGCACTCTGTATTTTTTTTCAACTCGGTCCCTCCAGGGCAATTATACAAATTATCTGGCTTAATTCTTTAAACGCTGTTTTTGTTGAATTTTTGCCATAAAGGTGGGAGTCCATTCCCTTACTGGCAGCAACAGCAGCCAAACCATACAACAGACATATCTCGCAACCACAGCCCTCACCCATCTCCGTTCAACTTGATGTTGGTGTCGTTCCAGATCGGCAAAACGAGGCCTATCGTGCACGCAGAACTATTGTGCGAAGGAAAATCGCAGCCAATGATAATACTTTCATCAGTGTCCTGCCTTCCGCATGTACTGATGATCACTAAGTATCTTCTATGTTCATCACTCCAACTTTCAAGTCGAACGGCCTGAAAGAAGCAAACGCGAGAATTGTTTGAATTGCTAGTGGATCTTAATACAAAAATGTTTGTTAGATGTCGAAGCTCAATACTTAAAAGCACTAGTGTTTCTGTATGCTTTCGAGGAATCAGTCGACTGCCATCTGCTTTCGTCTTTTTGCGATGATTCAAACTTGCACATATCTCTATTCAAGTATGTACTTTCCACGATGGGTGTAA
>Ga0210059_1004043_pt1 | contig 23612 bp, 10 predicted proteins | sample Ectturendosymbi2_FD_188042 | JGI IMG/M metagenome (GOLD analysis project Ga0210059, IMG submission 188042) | Ecteinascidia turbinata endosymbiont from Florida, USA - Sample 2 (SPAdes) (version 2) | ecosystem: Host-associated > Tunicates > Ascidians > Unclassified | place: Key West, Florida...
GCACTTTGCTTTGCAATCTTCGCCGATGAAGTTGTACTTTTGATATTTGTCTTGCAAACATTTTCCTGAAATCACTCACCAATATATTTTGTTTGCTCCCCTCTTTCTTCACTTGAAACATTTTGAAGTATCTGCGTTACTTTGTGTTGTAAAAGGTATACTGCTAGAAATCGGACTTGATTTGTGACATTCCCTAGTACTCCAATCACAAATCAGTAATTTTACCTACTCACTAAAAAAATCTGTCTCCTGTGTGAAACTAATTTCGTTAAAGAATTTTACTCGTTCACTGAACGAGGCATCGAAAGCGTATTATTTTTGTTTTCTGCTACTCATTCAACGTTCTGCTGTTCAGCAAAAATCAAATAAGGCTACTTTGCCAACTACAGGAAAGTGTTCTCTTTGAGATGACGGAAAAATCACTTCGCGTTAAACTTGTTATCGTGGGTTTGCTTGAACAAAATTTAAATCAACGAATCTCACTGCTAATGTTCGTCCTTTTTACTCTACACACAAAGTTGCCATTGACGAAGTTTTGGTTCGTCTGCATTTAAACCTGACACAGGCCTACCAAACGTCAGGTAGTTGGGCTTTTTTTATCATTGCAATTTCGCTGAAATTTTATTTGCCTCTATGTGTTTAGGTAAAAATTACATGATGCCATTTTTTGTGCAAGTGGCCATCGCCTGGGCTAAACAAGCAGAGTAGGTGCTGAAAAAAATTTTCTGTGATTAACATTCTTACCTGACACAGCCACACAATGTCAAATGATTGATTTTTTATCATCACGATCTTGCTAACATTTTATTCACCTCCATGTGCTAAGCCGCAAATCACATGATGTCGATTTTTGCATGTGATCGTTGCCTGAATGCAACACCAAACTTTGGATGCTACAACCTCGCATAAGAAAAAGAACTGTTTTCTGATCGCTGGGCTTTGATGTTTCCTCAGTTGTTAAATAAATTACGTGTGGTTCTTTGTGTTTTTTGCATATTTTAATGCAAACTTTTTTCAGATATTGCGAAAAAGTACGTATGGGCATTGAATATACTGATAGGGAAACTTAATTTCATAAAGGACTAAAAGAAATTTATGATAAATTTTACATGAATAAGATTTCATTCCTGTGGATGCGTAGTGGTACGTGAAATGCGTAGTGGTACGATGTCCTATAAAAATAATAAGGTTGACTGATTCGCTTGCTTGTCACCTTTGTGGGGACTCGTAACTTGAATAGGCCTACAGATACGTGCAAGTTTAAATCATCGCAAAAAGATAAAAGCGGACGTGTCGTCAGATTACTCAAAGCATATACAGTAAATCGAAAGGTTTCAATTGTTGATGTTGGGAGATTTATTTTTTTAGAGCTGATGCCAGCTGCTTAATGCACATTGCACACTTTTGAAACTAAAGCATTCAACACTTAGGCTGCACTTTCAAAAGCTGGAATGTTAAGGAAACGGTGGTTGGTCAATTCGCTCTCGAATGTCTAAATAACCATTCTTTGCACGCAGGCTATATAAACTACGTTCTATACACAACTACTATCGCGAGTAAACTGAACCATGCGGAAACAAGGACCTCAGTTTAAAACACAAGAAGTCAGTAATTTGTTCAAGGGGTTTTACATGAAACATAGATCAATATAACATTTTTTTGAAAATCTAAAATAATGCATAAAAATTTCGTGGGAGGCTTTGATTGCCCAGTTTGTTCTCCACCCTGGTTGCGGACCTAATTCGATTTACACGTGCATTAAACTCTGTGAAAAACAGTTTTGATCTTGTATTGCTTTACCATTTTTTTGAGCACCGCACACAGAGCACGAAACTTGCATTGATGGGCACTCTGTGGGCGTTTCTGCAGTCTGTGTTTCATTTATGTGTGCATGCACTGTAAAATAACTTTTCCTATGTCATAACTGTTCAATGACTATTTTTTCAGATAGCGTGTTTTCTTTAACAACTTTTTTCGAAAAAACATTTCAAGGTTAGGTTTTTCAAAATAGATCCTACATCAGTAAAACAACACCAAAAACTTTTTTTTAAGTGCAACAAAAGGAGCGGTAACGAATAGCGGTAGCGATAGCTCGCTACTATTTTTATTCAGTAACGGGTGCGGTAGCGACGCTATTAATAAAGTAGCGGTTGCCCACCTCTGGAAAACACAATTACATGAAAGAAGACGAGGATAGATACAAGGCGGTGGTAGAGAATATACGCTTGATGGCGCTAATGGATTCACTGTACTTTGATGAAATACAAGCTATTAAGACACACGTTGTCAAATTAAACATTTACTATTTTCACACATAGAAAAATATTTGTGAATGTTGGAGAGGAAATGCGTCAAAAACTATAGACCGCTGCAGCACTGCAAAGGCGTCATGAGATTTAAACAGGTTGTGAACCAGTCGCGCAATCATGCTTTGCGGAAAAGAACTCGTTATCAATGCATGCATTAGAACGGTAATGGGCTTGCTTTGTATCTACAGACTAAAGACATCCCACTATACACCGGTTTGATGCGACCAATTTCTGTGAACGCAACAAAAGCCAAACGATGTAATACATAACAGAGATACTTCATGATTTGACACTTTCCACTGTAACAACGTTAAGTAATTAAATCAATCCACTTGGTTTATGTACACCAATAAATAAGAACACAAAGTATGGTTCTAGTAGCTGAGTAATACATATTTCTTACACTCTGCCAAAAAAAGTGCCAAGCACGTTTTATCTTATTTCCGAAGAAATTTTTGACCAGATTTCTATTGCACTATATTTTATCATTTTAGCACCTGAGTTTGAACGTGCTTTTGGTAAAGCAAATTGTTGAGTTTTGATCTGTCTTGTATTATATGGATGAACGTCTGTAATGAGTTTAAAATAATTGTTAAACGTAGCAGGTAACTTAGAGGTAGTATATTTGTACATGAATTTTCTCACTTCAAGATTGTATAAATCTTTTAGTCAAGATTTTATATAATAATACAATAATAATAATATTTTATTGTGTACTCATGGTCCATATCACAGACACAAGGGCACAAAAAGTGGTTAGCTGTACATCAGCGCACATTACAGAAACGGTGTTTGCACATGACTAACATTGGGAGGAGCAAAGCACTTTATTGTCACCACAGCTCTATCGTCATTCGCAAGAGCACAAAAAATGGATAACCATACAGTAGCGCATCACACAACCGGTGTTAGTGCGTGTCCAACCTTGAGAGGAGCAAAACACTTTCCCAGCACTTCTTATTTTTTTATGCTTGGTGTGTACACAGTGTCCACATATTTTTACTACACAAAAGCAATACTGATGAGACGCGAATACCGAAAGAACTCATGAACGACTACTGCATTCGGTTTCCACCATACAGGAGCGTTGAATAATTGAGGAAGAATGAAGATTTGTAAAAAGCATCAGACATTTGAAGCGATCGAATAAAAAAGTTGGATGAAGATGTGCATCGTATACAAAATCGATACAAGTTGTTTCTTAGCACGGCATCAAAGGTCCTGACACTATGGCTAACCTGGTGTGGGCGAACACTAACATTTCTAGGTATGTAATGCATAATTCGATAGGCATTGTTATATGCAGCATGTCAGCGCTTCATACTGGTCTGCGTGTATTTGCTCCACAAATGGCAAGCATACATTGGCATGCAATAGGCACGAAATAATGTGTTTTTTGCTGCAGTAGAGCACTGATCAAAAGTGCCTCTGAGTTTGCTTGCTGCACAGTATAGTGATTTCACTTGTCTCTGAATGTCATCATCATCCTTCAATGATGCATTTATCCACACACCAAGATATTTCACTTGGTCAAAAAATTGTACACGTACACCATTTAGAAAAACATTTGATGGGGCAGGTTGTTCATACTTTTTTGAGCAAAAATGAGCACCAATTGTTTTATTGCAATTAATAGAAACTGAAAAATTTGTGTTGTTATGGTTGTTCATGAGCATTAAATTACTTTTGGACTAATTGATAGCCTATATAATTTTTAACACGAACCCAGTGATATATTTTTTGAGTTCATTCTTGATTTTTGTAGAATTATGATTTTTCTGAGAAATGAAGATCGATATCATTAGCAGATAAAACAGTATCAAAGTTGAAGGCTTTTGCAATGTCAATAATATCTTCGGGGATGCAGTGCTAACAACGAAGGTGTGGAAACAAATAACCATTTTAACAAGCTTCGAACTCATTTTAAAACAAAACGTGAGAAAGGAGTAGGAACGCCGTTCCCACCCCATTACAACCCTAGATAGGCCCGTAACTAGCTAAGGACAACAGGTTTGCGAAGAGTTTTCTGAGAGGGGCCCAAGTTTTTTTTAACTACGTCCAATAGTTTTCAACTAGGCCCAACACATTGTACAGGGGGACAACCCCCTGGTTACGGGCCTGCCCCTGGGTATATTAATAGCGTGGTATCTGTTCTGTCGTAGGCCATCTGAATGTCTGAGGTGGACTATAGTTATTGGCAAAACAATGAAGTACTCTTACAAACAGCATCATTTCACGACATCTTCATTCCTCTTCTCTTTCACACTTTGTAGTAAAACTTCTGCAATCTCTTCATAATCAGAGCGAGGCTGGAAGCCAGGAAAAGCATGTTTCAAGCCTACTGTTTGTCTAACAAAGGTGTGGCACTAGTATGAGCACCTTCAAATTGGCTACCTAATTTTCGTCAGTATCCTCAAGAAATGTCTTTTTCAGCACAATTTATCGATGATCACGCAATTCGTGTTTCGCACGGAAAATCTGCACGAATAAAGTGGCTTTCTCCCACTCCCGCTACAGGACGTTGAAGTGATCTGTTGACCGCATGGAAGAAAGATCAGACGTGGCATCTCCGCAGTATTTTGAATTCTCGAATACTTGAGATAAATGCGTGCTACTTATTTGCTTGGAACAGATGTATTGTCCCACGATGACGTTATGAAGACACAGGCCCGCAACCAGAGGGGGGCAATCGGGCAATTGCCCCCCAGAAATTTTTAAAAACGTATGTATTTGTAACGTACAGCAACAAGTTACATCATTTTGCCCCTCCCGAAAATATCGGTTGGTTGCGGCCCTGTGCCGACACATACTTTTTTGAGAAAGCACATGTTGCGCTCTCGGGCACGCGGTGAACGAATAGCCTATTATTTTTAATTAATTATACAATCACAGTGTAGATTAGCATTTCTCTATGTATTGGTGGCAGGGCCAGCCTTTAGCCGAGTGCTTCTTATCGGGGATCCACGCAGTGCCGGATTAAGGTAGCGTGGGGCCTGTAGCATTTCAAGAGCGCGGGGCCCTAAATTAAAAAACAAACACATCAACACCTGCTAACTAAATCATAAAGTGTGTGGGCAAGGCATCCGTGTTACTAGCTTTACTCTGCATGCTTTCTTCAGTTCGCATCGTGACATGGTAGTCTGGGTGTATCGTGCTGCCCGCCAGTGTTGCCAGATGGTTGTGACCTAAATCTTCTAAATGGTGTCACATAAAACTGCCAGATTCTGCTAAAAGTCTTGTCACAAAATTTCAGCTAATATCTGCTAAAACCAATGAAATTCTGTTGAAAATTTTGTTATTTTTAAGACGATTAAAAGAAATGTATAAAGTCATACAATATATGGAAGCTCTACTTGTTTCTTGAGCATCAGTATCAACCTGTGTCTTTCTTTCTATTAACTGCGGCGATTCTTGTCTACCCATATCTTCAAGCACTGTCTGTGCACACTGCACAAGTAACAAAAATCAGCACGCATTGATGTTATTTAATGGAAATCGATTTCGCCATACGGCATCTTCAGTCCAAGTAAATTAAAAGTAAAAACGAGTGGAAGTACGCAAAGCAGTGATTATTACGAAACAAAGACAAAGGTTGCGTGAAAAACATATTGAGCTAACGTTGACAGTACCGTACTGTAAATAAGCATTTAGAGTAAGCACAAACAAAACAAGACCAACTAGTAACAATAAGTTAAACATACAGCGGGAGGAAAGAGCAGTGTGCACAGACAGTGCTTAAGTCAGTGTTCACAGACAGTGTTTGTGCACAGACAGCAGTGTGCACAGACAGTGATTAAGTCATACAATATATTAATTTTTCGTCCTGCACTCGCTCTGAATGAGCATGGGCTGAAAATCCCGGTCTTGGCCAACACACTTTTCGGCCCACAATTTTCTATCAGTCAACATTTTGAGCAACGTAATTGTAGCTTACCTCAATTTTGCACAACACACAGTTTTTGACGATCTCTTTCAAGCAGTTGCATGTTTTTATACAGTAGAACAATGCTCAGCGATAAACAATCTGAGCATAGCCTTAGGCCTGCAACTTCTGTAAGTCTGGTCTTTGTAAATTAAAAACTTTGTGTTACATCAGTCGGCATGCAAAAAGTTCTTTAGTCGTACCCAAATGCTTTTGCTACCAGTTATGCCTTTTAAGCTCACAATGTTTCGCTATGCATCAATGCAAACTTCCTTTTATTTAAAAGGATTATAGGCATTGGGCACTGAACCAACTTTTAAGTTCTGAATCTTACAACCATATATGTCGAAACTTTGGCAGCTTTGATTTACCAGGAGGTTTTCTACCATACTACATTACTACGTAATAGCGTAACTAAACCACTTGAAAATATCGTGCCGTGTGATAAAAACATATTCTACCAATGTTGTCCTTTAATCTAACGCGCTGACCAAGCACACAAGTAAATAATTTAAACTTCATCAAGCCATCTAAGTACTTGTCATGATGCAATTATCTGCTTGAAGCAGCTTCGTTGCTTCATAATAAAAATTCCAAATAATTGCAGACAGATGAATGTTCTTTGTCCTGGTGTTACACAATTAAAAACGTCTTGAAAAAGAGAAGTATATTTTTTGATGAAGGTGTAAAAGTTTTCATTTTGAAAAACTGTTGAAACAGGTTTTTGGTCAGGAATTTCTTACGTGCCAAACGGTGGTAAAATCCTGCTAGAAAATCAGCTAAATGCTAGATTGAAAATTTTGCAGTTAACAGTGATAAAATCCTGCGAGATTTAGCAGCAAATCAACTAAAATAACAACACTGCTGACTGCAGTCGTATGCCTCTTGTTACGTAACTCCACAAAAAGATTGAAATAAGAATTTCTGGACACAGACAGCGTTTAACCAAAAACCATCGCTTACCACTAATGGCAAATTCAGCAAAATACTGACTTCTCAGATTGAAAAAAATCTTATATATAATGTAATAAACACGATTTATTAAGACCGCGGGGACGCCAAAAGCGCGGGGCCCGTAGCAATTGCTACATTTGCTACTATTGTTAATCCGGCACTGGACCTACGCAAGCTTAAGCGGGACCCACATTTTTTTTTAAGCATGAGGCCCGTTGCCAACGAAAATCAAAGTTAACTGCGCGGTATTTTAACATCCTCATTTATCATAATTCGTTCTGGAATCGCAACAGCGGTCATTGATTTTCGATGTGTGGTATAGTCTTTTCAATAGCAGGTAGGTAGCAGCCAGGAAAGGCAGAGAAGGTTTACGTTTTGAAGCTGTTTTCTGTTTCACTTGTAAGTTTTTCGTACTTGGCATGTTATTGCTGTTTGAACAGTTACTGCCACTTGTGTTCTGAAAGTTATTTTTGGTTTGTAATTGCAAATGTGTGCTGCTTATTGCATATTCGGTCTAATAGCGTTATGCATTTTCTCTCGTAATTTGTTTATTGCTTCAGGATTTACAACTGACCATCCCAGTGACCGTGGCATCCTGAGAAGAGATTTCTAGGTTGAAACTGACTAAAACCTATGAGATCATTAATCCAGCAATAGCGCCTAAATAGTTCAGCGATTATGTCCATTGAATCCGAGATTAGCACAGGCTTAAACTTGGAAAAAATTTTGAAGGATTTTTGAAGAAATAAGTTTCTCTTAGCAAATGCATTTTTGTATTGTAGTCTACAATAGCCTAGCCCTAAAGCAGGGCTGTGAAGCCGGAACTGATATTTCAAAGCTCCGGCTCTGACTCCAGGCATCTAAAGTTTTTCGCTCGAGCTCCGCCTCCAAAGTCATTTGGTCCATTCAAAACTGGAAACCATGGTCTTATTTGAACATTTGCATCATTGCACTAGCGTACTGAAGATGAGGTGTCGCGAAACGATAGATTTGATGGATTGTGGGACATGTGCAAAAAGTTTGAGAAAACCTATCTACACACAAACGACCTTGGGCATCGGAAGGATTTTTTTTCAGGAGGCAACAGTGGATTTTTCCAGGTGGTCAGAGGCGGCCTTAGCATGCTATTGCGCAGCCCTATATATGTTGCACTGTAGTTTTTGTGTCATGACCTGTTGTCACATTTTTCATTTGTTGATGTTTTGTTGCTAACGCTTTATATCTTCTATTTACTGACTGATTATATCAAGTAGTGTTGCTAGTTCCATGTACGCCTGGCCAATTGGCCTGCCGTACTCCAGGGTAGGTACCTGGCCAGAGAGGAGGTATTGAGTGTAGCAACTCATGGATGTACTGGGTGTTATGGAAATGTGCGTCGAACGAACATGTAAAATCTCATCTGCAGAGGTGAAACTGAGGGGCATGCTCCCAGACAACCACAGACGTAGCCAGGTTGGGCACTTCGAGAGGCCGTATCCCTAACAAAATAGTGTTACTCCCTTGAAATCAAACAGTTTGCCAAAACAGACACCCTAGCTTGGCATTACCCGTTTCGGGCCTCGCTCTTTCACGTCACTCATGACTTCTATGATAATGACTTGACACCCCTCCTCAAAATTTTTGCTCACGCCACTGAGTAGGGCCAGGCCCATAGCCAGGTGTGCATTCGGGGGTAATTCCCCCAACTTTTTTCGTGCACCCCCAATTTTGTTGTGCCCAGAAATTTTTTTATTAAAACATAGTAAAAACAAAAATTTTGTCCCCCCAAAAATGTATTTTTACCCCCAAACCTTAAAACTTGACTACGGGCCTGAGTGGGGCCCAGCACTTGCTAAGGCCGTCCTGATTGGTGGTAGAAGTTTGTAATGAGCAATCATACAAAGATGTTATTGCGTTTCGTTTCATAAAAAGCTGAATGGGTCCGGTGTCAAGCGAAAATTCTAACTTGCGAAATCCCTTACATAACGGCATCTGCGCATGCGCGGAGTGATATTCCAGCCATGCATTTCGTTCACTGAGATGTCAAATATGGTGAGAACTGATGATTAGGGTTATTGTTTACGGCTAGAAAAACAGAAATAATTGACATCTAAGACTAAGTCAAATATTTTTCAATGGTTAGTTATTCCCAAATTGTCAGTTATTGTGGACTATCTCGCATCTAACCAAAAACTTAATCGCCAAATTCATTCCTTTACTCTGCGAAGCAAGAAGTTGACATACAAGAATAGGTCAGAATTTCGCTTGACATGTCACGCGAAATTCCTGACTAGGTCAGAAATTTCGCTCAGCACCGGGTAAGCATTGAAACGGAACGTTGAGATGGGCTTCCCAGAAAAAAAAGTTAAACGTATTGGCGTTACCACGAACCTGGAGCCTTCAGTCGTGCAGACAAAGCTGCTTCTGTCAATGTCATTTCACGTGCACATATTTTCACGGATTTACGGAGACGTTAGAGACACGATATCAGTCAAATTTTTGCTGTTGAATTTTTTCTGGAAGTTTTAGCAGACCAAGAAGTAAAATCCCCAGTTGAGGATTCCGTACAACTTTGCATACCAGTCGCTGAGGATTCTTGATTTGCCACAAAACAACGCAAGTACTTATTTCAAGGGATACAAACTATCTGTATGAGCTGATGGGAGGGTTCAGCTCATATCAATGTTCGTTTTCCAAATCGTCCGGCACTTGGTGCTGCGCGGTGTTAATAAACTAAGGTGAATACTGTTGACAGCAAACAAAGAACAGGAAAGGGAGGTGAGTAGGTTTCCTGAAAGTAAACCTATAGCGATGGACTTGGATATGACTGGCAACGAGCTAAGAAAAGTATACCACTACTCGTATTTTTTCTATTTTCAGCAGCAACATGTTGCTTAAACAGTGACAAAAACAAAGGGATCGATCTCCCCACATGGGCGATAAAAGCAGAAATGAATGGGGCAAACTCAACACTCCCTACGAAATCCGGCACCGAAAATGCTTTGAACGGTTATGTACAGAGACAAAAGGTGAAGGTCAACGGTACCGACCAAGAGTAATTTACGACAAATCACGGAGAACCGTTTAAATACGCAATCTGCGCCGAATCTTACAGTAGCAATAACAAGCCAGCAAAGCTAAAGTTTAACTCAAAATGTTTAATTAGAAACGCAACATAAAAGGCTGTTGTTAAGGAGAGAGGCATACGATAAACACCCCAAGTTTGTAACCGCAATAGGTCGTGGGCTTTAACTGCGTCATTTTCTAGCCATAGCCTAACGAATTTTGTCGGCGAAATTACCGATGTCAAGCATCACGGAAGATTGCCCATGCATTACTTATTGCAGCATGCAATTGTGGCCGTAACAATCTCATCTTGCGACAAAAACAATGCATTTGAAAAAAAAGTAGTGGAAATGCAAGTGTGGCCACAAACGAAATCGACACGAAATCACAAGGGACGGTCGGTACGCTTGCACAACTTTCAATTGAAAACGGTATGACATTGGATCAACCGTTCTACCACTTAGTTTTTGGATAACACCCTGACACGGATGAAAGCAACGATGCAGTTTAAATAAATAGTCGAAGCTTCGCATTTCGGCTTGTTCCATCCGACGTAAAGAAAACGTTGGCTGGTTTTGTTTCGATGATCTTACGAAAATAAGAAAAGATTTGTTGAAACAAAGTCAAATTTTGTTGTGTTATACTTGGGATGTCCTACGTTGTTTGTACAATTTTCGTGAAATGAATGGAAAGCTTCCAAAATTTTACTTTTTTTAACACAGCGTGAACCGCAACCGACCTTCCAACGGAGAAAGTAATGACCCAGTGTACAACTACAGTCCAAAAAAACTGCATACTTCAAGACAAACCTTCCATACGCACAAGTTGTAATGAATCTTAACGCTCTGCGACATCAACGGTGAAAAAGGATTAAAAAATGTCGTTCAACCAATTATTGGGAAAACGAAATGCAATACCTCAATAAAAGCAACCATCGATCTTAATTGGGCCTTACATTTGTTATGCTTCTGGGTAGATAAGGTCGGCGTGGATTATTTCTTTACCAGCACTGTCTTTTCACAGTTAACAATGCCAGAGCACTAGCACACCAATCATTAGAAACCCTCCGAAATAGCGATACGGTCAAGGTCAACGCAAAGTTTTGAATTTGATTAAAATCTCCAACAATATTTGTCTTTAGAAAGTGAAACAAACATTAGCAATAATATTTGTTTTGCCTGGAATCAAATTTGTCAAACCGAGATAGCCTATGGTCGATCTCTACAACAACCAAGACAAGTGCTCTTCACTCACAATCTACTATCACAAGTTACAAGTGCTCGAAAAAGAAAATCATTCGTGGTAAAGATTCGACTGCAACTCTTTAGCACGATACACTGCAAGGCTGTCTCTTTATACAACCAGATGATGTTTAGTGATGCGCATCAAATGCAGTGGGGTACACAAGGCGCAGCGATAACTTCGTTCAGAAAACAGCGCACTCAGCAACAAACAATTACGTAAGTAAAACATGTTCACACTTTCGACTTGTACAAACTCTTCCAGATTTCATTTGTACAAATGTAGCAGAGGGCGCGTGGATATATGCAGATGAATTTCGCTACGTTTTGCGAGGCGCATGCACAGTAAAACACTCCATTCCGACTTCATGTGACTGCTGAGTACTCAAATTGTACATGGCATTGACGGAAGGCCTATTTTAACTGAAGCAACATAATACATGAAACTATCATAAAAAAGCCCAAATTGTATCTGGAGCCATAATACTGCTGTAAAGTTGCTGCTGGCAAGTTTTACTTAACCTCGGAAAACAGCTCCAGTATCACCTCAGCATCCAGATTTACTCTTGGTGACAATTTCTAGAACGAGGGCGATGCATTTTGTCAATAATTTTTAAAATTCGTTGTGTGAAACGTTACTAAACTGATAAATAGGCATGATAGAGCTGTGTTAACAGTAAAACAAGCGCGTTTCAATTCTGCCTCGGGCTTACAACATACCCTTAATGTAGATGAAGGATCACCGACCGTCAGCGAGTAAGATTTAGGCAACAATATTTAACGTAAACAAAAAAAACTGTTATCGTTACCATTAATTTTGTTGCAGTACATTCGAAGAAAGCACTTATTTTAGACTTCACAAATGACAATAACTTTTACAACACAGGGGACATCTTTCAATATTTCGTTAGACGTAAAACATTCGCAGTTCACCAATTTTAAGAAACAAATAAATTGAGGCACCTCTTGAAAAAGATAACAAGCCATCAATGCAACGAAAACCATTTAAACTAACAGTACATGAATTAAACTGATATTGGACTTTCACGCATAGTAGCTTGGCGAAACAAGCAGGTCAGTTAACGTAGCTAATTCATCACTGCTGAATTTTTGCTTATCTTCATGCCAATTGTCATGGTGGGTTCGTTTGAATTCTGAAAACGCCCGCCTCACAGTTCCCTGTATAGGTTGCACATCATGTAAATGCACACTCAGTCTCATGATAATATCTGGCATCCAACTGGGAACAGAATAGGGGGATGATAAAATGCAGGCGCTGTAAATTAAAACCCCAGCGTGTCGTTTCAAAATGCGTCGTTGTATTTCAGAAACCAAGTGCTGGTCTCCGTCACTGTCTCCGGACCGTTTGCGTTTCTTCTTCAGTTTTGTTTTACACAAACGGTTAGCAGCTGCAAGTAGATCGTCAGTCAGTCCGATCACCTTGCACTGAAGCAGTCCACTTAACGTTACACACGCCATCTGCGACACTTCATACTGCTCGTCTTCCAACAGTCGCAGAATCACAGCTGTGAGAGCTGAAATGCAGCACTGGTTCGATTGGACAGCAAACAAGTTGCTGTACACGAAAACTTGTATGTACGGCAAAACCGAGTATCTGGCGCGCCAGTGAGGAGACAAAGAAATGCTTTCCACTTTCTCGACAACCTTGGGAATATCCCCGGCTGGGACGTAGCTTTGGGCAAGGCACGACAAGCCGAGACGAGTATCGCGATGAAGTTCTTCATCAGTTGCATGAACTTCTTGTTGTTCGACAGGATATAGTTTGCACATCAGAGGAAGAAGTTGTAAAATCGAAGCACTAAACGGTTGCAGCATGCTGCGCTGAGCACTTACCAGCCATTTCATTACAGTCTTAAAAATTCTCACCGTTTCGCTTCTCTCGTTGTCAGCATCAATACCCATGGAGTCATCAACCACGGTCTGAATGTCATCGGGTGCAGCAGCACCGTGTAAGCCAAGAGCAGGAAGAAATTGCCTAGGAAGATGATCCTGAATACTAGAAAAGTTCGTTATTTCAGGAACCGGTGAACCAGGAGGAAGGAGTTTCTTTAGTCTAGACTGAATCTGTTCAACGATCGCAGGTGAAAACGTGCCATGAGAAGAAATCATTTCACTAGCCTGGGCAGCTACACCAATTGGCACAGCGACATCCATAGCTTCAGGAAAGTTGCTGGAACTTGGCTGTGCAAATGAAGTAACAGACGCATCGGACGATGAGCTGCTTAGGGGCGGTGTCTCTTCTGACAACAAACTTTCAAGACAAGGCAGAAGTCTTTCGATCAAGTCTTCCGTGCTTGGAGTGCGTTGTACAGCTTGAGGTTTACCAAGCAGCTTTATATCATACAAAAAAATACTAGCAAGCATGCTTCCAATACGATTGCGGATGTTTTTGTAAGGATGGCCTAATAACGGTTCAATGTGGTTCAGAATTTTCTGTAATAGCTTAGGAACTCTCCATTCTTGCTGATGGATGCCTCCTTGCAGAACATACAGTTTACTGGATTCGACCAAAGCACTTGAGCTCGTTTTTTCTGGTTCTGTGCACAAGAAATCAAGCACCCAATGGATTCTTCTCGGATCTCTGTTTTGAACAATAAAGGAGAAAACCTGGTCCCAGTCCTTCATTGTTTCTGAGCTGATGTTGGTCACAGCTGTTCTCAAACAAGGTATAAGCCACTTCCACATGGCCTCCAGTTTCTCGAAACTCCAGTGCTTCGATCCAACAACCAAACCGCTTATCACTTCGGCAGCACACCTTTGAAAAGATTCCTGCTTCTCTTTAACCAAACGTTCGATATGCACTCGAAAAAGCGGGAGAAACGAGTCACCGAAGTTTCTGAACAATCCCCTGAACATGTCCATTCGCTTACTATCAAACTTGTCCTTGCCTTTTTCATTCTCCACACACATGTAGGTAATGAGCTTGTCAACGAAATCGGGACGATTGAAGTGTTCGAACACAACTGCTTCATTTTCTGTTAACTCGTCTGGTGTGCGATCTAGCTTTGGTTGCTGATGGAAAGGGGCATAAGTCTTTAACCTTTTAGGCCAACAGTAGTAACCCCAGTGAGTTTTGTCAATAAAAATTGTCTGCTCAAATTTTTCTTTGGTATCTGGTGCACATCCCATGGCATATTGGTGCCAGTCATTGTCCACACGATCACCGGGCTGAATATCAGTTTTTGCATGTAGGTTCTCGCACACCTCTTCTGCTTTTCTTATAACCACAACATGCTTACGTTTAAGTTGCTTCATGATTGAAGCAACGCATGCAACTCCAAGTTGACGAATGGACAAAGAGTCGTTGGTCAGCTGAGATATGAAAAGCCTTGTGACACGACTCGGCAATTGAACATCACTGCGCAACAACAAAGACAGCATTCCAAGGACAAGCTGCTCGTTTCTCCAAGTAAGCTGACCTGTTTCATACAGCGCAGCAAGGTCAATGACAAGTGTATTGTACATTTCCAAATTCTTTGAATTGCTCAGTGGAATATTCGTATGTCCACTGTCAACAAGTTCATTAGTGTTCAATGACTGAGCACAAGGAAGTGTTTTTGCGTTATACAGTTGCAAGGCCTTTTCAGTGCAAGAATCTGGCACTTGGCTGTGAATGGCTATAGTGTTAAATGATGCCTGGATCTTCAATGCCAATTTTTCATACAACTTTGTAATTGACGGTTTTTCTGAATGTGGTGCACCAATCAAAGCAGGCCAGACCTGCTTTAGCACATCCCATTTGTGAAAATATCCAAGAAAATGACGACTTTTGCTTTTTCCAAGCAGAATGTAAAGAGCACCTTTGAACTGCTGATGACTTGCACCAGAATTTTTGTCCAAGTGTTTCAAAATTTGTGGCAAAAAAAACTTATATGCAGGTGATGGCACAAGGCCAAGAGAATGGAAAAACAGACACTGAGCATTTGATCTAACCTTCATGTAGTGAGAAGTTGACAAATCCAGAAGGTCGAGCATGACAGAATGATGCATCTCAGTATAATGTGACCGTTCTAATGCCAAACCACGCATGGAATGCTGCAGTGTTACACGATCAACTAAGCATAAACGATTTCGCTGTTTGTTTTGGTGAAGGCAGTCTTTCATCATCGCCTTGTAGGCAGAGAAAACTTTCCAGTGCTGATCAAACACTGCTTTTTGCTGTTCATGCATTATGCACAGTTGACTGTAAATGTCAATAATCATGCAAACTGCAGTTACATCATCTTCTCTTGACTGCATAATTTTTTGCAATGTATTTCTGACAACTGTGAAGACCTTTTTCCGTAGGCCAGCATGTGCATGGTTGGAAACAAGGGGTTCATAGAAAGGTAATGCCTGCAGTGTGTGCACTGGCCAGCTGGTAAAATCAACTGATGATTCTCTATCAACCTCAATTGAATTTGACAGATCTATAGGTAAAATGCTTGAACTACCAGCAAGAAGATCATGTACAAAATGTAGCTCCTTGAGCAATTCCTCTTTGTTTAAAACTTCTTCCCCTTTACTAAATTTTTCCAGCTTCACAACACTTGGGACAAGAAACTGGTCTAGAATTTCATGACAAGAAATAATTTCTTTTTCACAAGGGACATGCCAATTCATAGAAAATTCCCAGGGAGTTGTAGAAGCACCCCAATCAGAAAGTGCAAGGTATTGCGAAGGATCCTGATCAATGCTATGGGAAACATTTCGCCTTTCCAAACTGTAAAATGATGTCCATGCAGCAAGGCAAAACTTAAGTATTTTTGAACCCAAGGTGTAACCTTGTTTGGAAGTCATGCGCAAAGCCAAGCCTGCAACTTCAAACAGAGGTTCTTTGTACTTTACTAAGTGTTGTGACCCAGCATGGCAAATTTCAGCCATAACTTTGAGGTTCCACAACAACTGTTTATCAATTTTTTCATCTGTAAACGAATCAGGATTTTCTGAAAAATAGTCCCTGACAGATAGAGAAAACCTAGGAATAAACATAGCATATGCTTCACTCGGGTGTGCCTTAGCACATGCTGCAAAGAGTGTACAAGCAGTTGACAAAGCAGCACTACCTTCCAGTAAGCTTGTTGTGGCATATTGAAAAAGTTTCTCCAAGCATTGCATGTAAATCACTTTTGATGACTGCTGCAGAACAATTGCAGTTGATGTGACCAATAGCATCTCAGACACATTATCAGAGAGAGAACTTTTTTGATCACCATCATCATGACCATCATGTGAGCGAGAATCCTGATTTTGGCTGATGTTGCCAAGCAAAGTGAAACACCTGTCAATATACTGCAGCACAAAGTCTTCAAATTGAGTTGTAGCATAACACAATTCACGTTCATCTTCGGTTAAACTATGGTGCTGCACAGCTGCACTACAATCTACCATTGGAATGAGAGACAGGCACGTACTGATAAACTGAAAAGCAGTCAATGTTTTTGGTAAATCATTTGGGTCAAGACCTGGCAAACACTGAAGCAATAAGGGAAGAACATGCTTCCTCAGTTCAGGATAGCCTCGGATTCCAGGATACAATGTAGATGACAAGGCAGATAGGCAAGCTCGCACCTGGTGAGGTTCAGTGATTGTTCCCAATGCAATATATGTTTTATCCAACACTGATGGTATAATGACATCAGGCTGTAAATAGGCCAACATTTGCAAAACACGTGAAGCAGGCACAGCTCCCAGCTTGCCGTACAAAGTTAGAAGTGTCACAGGTCTCAGTATCATAACAAACTCCTTTATATCATTATCTGACAATCGGTGCGATTCTGGTATTGCTGGTTCCCAAAACTGTTTCTTGAAACGCTCTCTGAAAACTCTGTTAACAAACTTGGTACACACCTGCTGCAAGAAGTGGTGGAGATTTGTGATCCACTTTCCATGATTAGATGGGTGAAAATACGATTCGGATGCATTCAGAAGACACTTCAGGTTTTGCAACACTGTATCAGTCAATGGGCCACCCATCATAGAAACTAGCCATAGGCAACAAGAATCCATTGGGAGTGAGTGTGCCAGCGCTGTTGTGTGCTGCAATTTGCCAACAGGAAGTTGGAATGACCGTAGTATTCTTGTAAAGAGTTCATCAATATCTTTTGAAGCCCAATCAATATATCCAATATTGTTGTGTGCACATCGAGCAAACAAATTAACAAAGTGTTTTTCCCAAGATGGACCATTTCTCACATTATGCCATAACAACATGAATTCATCTTTCCAAAGCTTCCAAGAAACAGATTCTTCATCCTGGCTAAAGACTAATGTGGGTAAAAACAAATCAAGATAACGGCACCCCTTGCCCATAACAACATCATAGGGACACAACAATGGCTGCCATTCGTCCAACATATCTTGAGTATATTGTGGTGAGAAAAGCGACCTACAGCTGCGGACTAAGCTACGCAACTTGGAGTCCATGTTTTGAGGGATCCATTCAAGGCCCATTTTTTCCAATTTTGAATACAAAAGTCTTTCACACAAATCATGAAGTGGTTTCCATGGAAGAATAACATCTGACCTATTCAGCAACTCCCTTTTCTTTAAAAGCTTCACCAAGATACTACTGAAGTGCTCTACCAAAACTCCTTCTAACTTGGGAATAGTTACGACTTCATAGAATAATTGCACAAACAGCACATGATCTTCTTTGGAGAATTTCAGTCCATACAACCTGATGTATCTTGTAAGCTGAGTTGTCCAATATGTCAAACCAGGTCTTAAATCTTGCGTTAAAACTGCTTTAACAAGGTTTGTTTTTATCTTTGAAAGTGCAAGATTGGATTCTTTATCAATACATGGTGCATAAGGCAAATGCTGATTATATACGATTTCACGTTGAGGGGTAAACCCAAGAGCGGAAACTCGTTCATGAGAGAATGTTGTTGCTTCAAATGAAGTCTGATGTCGGTCCTCCATCATAAAAAGGCGTTCACAATTTCCTGATTGTTTCCATTAAGTTCATGCACACTGTACAACAAACAAACACAGTCTGTAATAGAAATAATTTTACAGGTAAAAGTATATTTTAAGGTGAACTACATTTTGACTCTTGATTCACAACCTATCAAAAGCCTAAATTTAGAAAAATTAGATAAGTGTTTCCTTAACACCTTTGCTGCTAGTGTACAACATACTTGTACTTTGAAATCATGCATTGAGCTGCTATTTTCACGCTACTTTGCAACTCCATAACTTGCCAGTCAATTGTGCTACAGAGCTGTTCAAACCCTGAAAAGACTTGGTAAGTCTTCTAGTTTGCAATGACAAAAATTTTAAGTTTTGGGTTTCTGTTTTTTTGTGGGTTACAATCATATGTGGGATGGGTTTAGGCCTTTTTGGCTGAGGTTATCATGCCCTAGACCCAACCACAACCACTGTTTAAGTTTTTAGTGGAAACTAGGCTAAAACCTGAGTCTTTTGAGCGTTTGGTTGGCTTTCTAGAGTTTCTGGTTCAAAAGTTAAAGCAAAATAACCAAAATTAAGGTAGAAGAATCTTTTTGGATAATTTTTACCCTAATTAAGATTTTTTGGCCATATCTTTTTATCTGTTGAAAGCGAGCTAAATTTTTCATTTGGTCTGGAATTCATTTCTGCGTGAAAGTCCATTTCACGTTGTATATTGTTTGAAGTCATTTGATTTTAATTTGCTCTTTGTCTACACATTAAAGATGTTAAGGGTGCCCTTTTGGTACATTTGCACATAATTTTTGTTTTAATTTGAGAAACATACGACTTGCTTCAGATCTTATTAAATGTGGCTCTGAGTTATTAACAAGCTTTTTGACAAAACAATACGAAACTCTCAAAGTGGAAGTCCAAGATGACCACCTGTTTAACCTCCCAGAAAATCAGCCACTGATTATATACATAGAATTTTTTCAGTCCAAGAAGGCAATATTTTGCTAAATTTGCCCTAAGCAATTAAGCAAAAGTTAGAAATTGCGTTTTGTTTGGGTACTTTGCAAATGATTTGGCCTGTGGTGCCAAATTTAGGGTTTTATCACCAGATATAGGTTTAATGTCTTTCTGGGTTTCAGGAGTTTTCTTCTGGAGATCTGTTTTTTTTGGGGGGGCTTAACTGTGTAGCGGTGACAAAAAAGAGTATGATTTATTCTTATTTCTAGCCTCATTTTTCCTAATCTTGCTTTATCAAGGATCTTACTCTTCAGCATGACTAATGAAGAAGCAACTGACACCATATAAGCTGTAAATATTAGTTAGGCGCAATGAGTTCAAGTGACAGAGATACTAATGAAGCAAGCCCAAAGAAAAAAATTAAGTGGTACACACAGCAATTTTACAGTGGAGTGGTTGAGAAATCCAAATCTCAAAGGTTAGTGTACTTGTAGTCATATTTTACAAATGCAGGAAATGATTTGCACATTTATTCAACTCTCATGGTGACCAACTGCAGTGGAGAAGTCATTTTCCAAACTTATGATGGTAGAATGAATAAAGGAGTACCATTAGACAAAACAAGCTGAGCAACATGATTCCAAAAGTATAGAGTATGAACTTCTCTGTGATCCTACATACTGACAAGCTGTCCTTGTTTTGATCATTTTTAATTTGACGTGTTTGATGCTGGTGGTCCTCAGAGCAACTTTATCATGTCTGTTACCATTACAGTTGCATTTGAACATTTTCAGTACATTAGTTTAAGCGAAATGTTTGCTAAGCTCAAAGTAGGTCATTCAATGTGCAGCCCTCATTAATACGTCTTTCAACGTGTGGCCCTGGTCAAGATAGGGACATCCTTTTTGGCTCAGTAAGCCATTTGGATTAGACATAGCTGGTCTAGCAGTTGGGCCCTAGGTCAGGTAACATGAGCAAAAATGGCCAAAAACCTACCCCACTCATGACTTCACTCACAAAAAACACGAAACCCAAAACCAAAAAAATTTTTTTTCATTGCAAACTTGAAGACTTGCCGAACCTTTTGAGGGCTTGAACAGCTCTCTAGCACAATCGGTGGAGAACCAATGCTGTTGGTAAATCAATCAAAAACTGCTGGTTTTAGGCCAATTTCAAAGTACAAATATATTGTTCCCAGGCAGCCAAGGTGTCAATTGATTTTGTAGCATGCTAGCGATAATGCACAATTCATGTGGTGCATGATAGTAAATAGGTTCCCTATCCCTGACTTACAAGATTATGTGCAGTTTTTTGTTTGAAGGATGTATATCTAACGTTTGAAATATGAACCGTGAAGTACCTCAAGGTTCAATGCTTGGACCTCTATTGTTCGCTTTATATATTATTTACTCAAAGCTTCAAGATCCAAAACAACTATGTTTGCATACAACACCCTCCTAACCACCTCAAGCACCAACTCACAACAATTGAACACACTAGTAAATGCTGAACTATGAAAGAGATTCAATAAACTGTCCCTGAGCTATAGGAAAATCACCTTAATGTTAATTAAATCAGACTCAAAACCAATAAGATCTTTTTCAGTTCAAATTGGCAACAATCAAATTACTCACACCAATTGTACAAAGTATCTAGGAGTAATTCTAGATGATAAATTGTCTTGGTCCCAATGCATGATCAACCTAGAGGCTTAATTAGAACAAGCACTTGGTAATTTCTTACATGACAAGACACTATCTGACTTCTTCTGCACCTCAGTCAGTTTACATTTGTTTAGTTTATAGCCACCTTCAATATGCAATTACAGTAGTGCATGAGGATCAGTGCCAGAAAATTAGCTAAATTATCTAAAAGTCCAACATAATAAACTCATACAAGCCATTAATTTTGCCTCATATAGATCACATGTCACTCCACTTTACTACCAAAAGAATCTATCAAAAATAAGTGATATTCATCACGTTGAAATTGGTAAACTGATGCATTGTTTTCATAATGGCAACCAGCCACAAACCTTTGAGGATTGCTTAACATGTTCACTGCTATTGTACAATATATTTGCACTTTGAAATTATGCATTGAGCCTTTATTTTTATGCCACTTTGCAACTCCCTAACTTGCCGGTCGATTTTGTTAGAGAGCTCCTCAAAACACTCGACAAGTCTTCTAGTTTGCAATGAAAAACAAAATTATGTTTTGGGTTTCGTGTTTTTTATAGGTGACGTCATAATTGGGACAGGCTTAGGCTTTTTTTGGCCAAGGTTATTTAGCCCTGGGCCCAAACTGCAAGAGGAAAGTATTTTGCTGAAGTTTTTACTAGAAACTAGCCTAAAATCAGTCTTTTGAGCCTTTAATCGACTTTTTAAGGCTTCTGGTTCGAAAGATATGGTTAAAATAACTAAATTTGGGTAAAAAATACCCAAAAGATCGATTTACTCAATGCAACTGAGTGGATCATCTTGCAAACACCCTCTTTGATGGTATCGCTTGTTATCTTTTTACACATAGCCTTTTCATTAATTGCAATGTGTTTTATTTACCTTAATCCATGTATGTCCAACCCAAATGGCTTACTGAGCCAAAAATTATGTCACTATCTTGACCAGGGCCGCACATTAAATGACATATTATTGAGGGTCGCGCATTGAATGCCTTACTGTGATCTTAGAAAACTAAATTTAGCTAATATACTGAAAGTGTTCGAATGAAATTTTTGATGCATGTGTTCCTCAGTGCCTCTTTATCACGCCTGTTCTCACTACAATGAGAACAGACGTGATAAGAGGCACTGAGGAACACACGCATCAAAAATTTCAAAATCAAGATTATCAAAACCAGGACAGGTTGTCAGTTGTAGGATACTTTTACTACAGCCAAAACCTAAACTGGGCCACATAAAACCCTCAACCGCGGGCTGGACATAGCTGCTCTAATCAAACTTTGCAGTGTCTGTTTCATTGATAGCGTGTCATGTCACAATGCATTTTATCTGGACTCGACAAGTTTAGGAATTGGCGCCCTACTCTGTAGTAGTGTTGTAACAAGTTTTACATGTTAGCTAACATTAGTGTTAAGAATGTATCTGTAACCCTGTGGTTCTGCCTTCAATGCAGTTGCAAAATATGTCTGTAACCCTGTGATTCCACCAGTTCCAATGCCTTGTAAAACGTTCTGCATTCTGCAGAGTGTGTGTATTTATATTATGGACTTCATGTCTGGTCACAAACATGTAAATTAAGTTTAAATTATTGTTAGCTTTCCTAGGGACACCTGACATGATATCCATAAAAGTCCCACTGAGGTGGCCAAAAAGGTGAAATCATGCTCCCATTGTGACGTCACCCACAGGCAACGCCAAACTCAAAACAAAAAAATTTTTCAATCTCTACTAAAAGACTTGCCGAATCCGCAGAGGGTTTGAACAGCTCTCTAGCTTAACCAGCTGGCAAATCATCGCCAGAAATGCTGTGGCCTCTACAGTGGCATCAGCAGGACGTTTCTATGGACACCTGACATGATATAACCATTCTGTTTTTTTCAGTGTCCTGGCAGACTGTTTAGTTTAGAAATGTAAATATATTATCACACAGGACTAAACACGTTAGGACCCAGGGTATGATACACTCGTACTTGCAATCTCTCATGAGTCACTCTTCTTGCGTCACTTTGCACTATCATCAACTCGCCAGCCAATTGAGCTACAAAGCTATATAAACCCTAGAAAGATGTGGAAAGACTTGTACTTTTGATTTAAAAAACTGGCAAGTTTTGGATATCAGTGTTTGGTGGGTGACTTCATAAGTATATTTTGGCCCACTTAATCTGGCCCTGGGCCTCAACCTCAAGAGAAAATTTTTCACTTTTTTCAAAAAAAATTTGTGTGAAAATCTGCATCTTTAAAGCCCTTTGTTGGCCTTGTAGCGTTTGTGGTTCAAAAGTTATGACCTAAAAGTAACACCCTTGGTGCCGGGTAGATCTTCCCTTTAAAAAAATGTTTGAGTAAAGAGATTTTTTATCCAAATATTGGTTATTTTGCCATAACTTTTTAACCAGAAATACTAGAAAGCCAATCAAAGGCTCAAAAGAATCAGATTATAGTTTAGAGCAGGGGTCTCCAAACTACGGCCCGCGGGCCAGATGCGGCTCGCGAAGCCATTTCATCCGGCCCGCGAAGCCATTTTGTCAATGATAAAAAATAATATACAATATACTTACGAAAAATTTGTTGATTTGGTAGAATATAACATATTCCGCAAC
>Ga0210059_1004044_pt1 | contig 23604 bp, 17 predicted proteins | sample Ectturendosymbi2_FD_188042 | JGI IMG/M metagenome (GOLD analysis project Ga0210059, IMG submission 188042) | Ecteinascidia turbinata endosymbiont from Florida, USA - Sample 2 (SPAdes) (version 2) | ecosystem: Host-associated > Tunicates > Ascidians > Unclassified | place: Key West, Florida...
CAAATATTTATTCATGATTAGTAAGATAAACTAGCGAAGAGAAGCGCAGCTGAATTTGGGAGATTACCATCTGCGCAAGACATATTGTCTCTTCACTAACGGAACGCGTCTTGCTCTCTCTTTAGTTGAAATGCGCAGCAGAACATTGGGAGCACGTCATTATTACGATTACTATGCTTGCTATTCGGATTACGCATTTAGTGATTTGTCTTTCATGTTGCAGCAAAACGTTTTTATGAAATCGACTGTTAGCGTATAATCCCTGAAGAGCATTTGGTGTTGAATCTAATGCCTGCAGACAGTATCAGGTATGATACACTGTGAGATGCCAAAAAACAAGCGTTTTTGAAAAATGGTTCCACTCAACGAGTGAGATTTTCATTTTGGAGCCACTTGCCACATATTACTCTCCCGAGATCCTCCACTGTTTCCATATAAGTTGGAAGCGGAGTAAAGGATTTATATTGTTCGTATCAGTTTTGTTTGTCGAAAAGATTATCCGAATCGGCCGAACTTGCGCATACCTTTATACTGTTTGCGGCATTTTCACATCATTATGTATTATCATTGGTGATAATTGACGTACCGGTATGTTTTCTGTGCGTATTTGCGTATTTGCATGCTTGGGTTTCAGTCTATCTATCAGTGGTATAACACGTTTTATACCAATAAAATAAGTAGTTCGTCGAATAAACAAGTTTTACAACATTTTATCCCGGTTAAATTTTTTTTATCCTGGTAAATTTTTTAAAATTATTTCTCGCTTCCTGAGAAATGTTGACCCTAAGTCAACCAAGAGTGAGCATTCTCTTAGGGTCAACATGCAAGAAAAAGTTGTGCAAATTTTGTTTCCAACGCTGTCACTGCAAGCTCTTTGGCATGCCGTAAATAAGTACCCTGGTCATAAAAACATGAAAAGTAGATAAAAAGTATCGTTTGCGAAGTGTTAGTTATTCTGTTTGCGCTCACCAAACAGAAACGCAATTCGTATAGATCGGGTGGTTCTCAACCTCTTTTAATCATGTACCACCTACTGTACATGATACTATTTTATTGTCAACATCTGTTTCAGACGAACTCAATTTGCTCAAATGTGTTGTGACTACTCAAACGCACAAATGAATTAACAAAAATTAATTTTAAGCGAGGGTGGCAACTGCTTGAACTCACTGTAATTGACAACAGCTGTTCAACTTATCAACTGTAGGTTTTTATTTATAGGGTAATTTAATATCGCAAAGAGACTTGCAGTTTGCGAAAGTTTCAGTGATATATTCCACAAATTTTATTTGACATTAAACCTCGCTTATCACGCGGAAGCTTCTCGTGTACCACCTGGAAAACCACGCGTACCACAGGTAGAGAATGACTTAATAAAATACGGAAGTTTAATATCGTAAACTTTTTTTGCAGACGATTCCAGCGGCACGATAGTATTTGCTGCTCCTACGTATTCTGTGATGGAAAGCGCGGGTGAACTGACGATCGACGTGGTCCTGCACAGAAGAAGACGGCGAGTATCTTATAAAAACACGTTGAATGTACTTTCACTTCCGAAGCGACAGAACTGCCATTACATATCACCCACCACCAACACATTTCTTATAAGAATTGCATATACACTTTGACGCAGCGCGAGCTTAATTAGACATACTGTGAAGTCGCTGCTGATATCAACGCCCTTTGCAAATATCACATGAGCTGTTTGCATGTACTGTATTTGATAACGGAGAGTGGGTCTTTCCGGCTGATATGGCTGGAGCGATTGGCTAAACAAGAGACAAACTATATTCGCTCTTGTGTACATTGTGGTTTTACCACTTGTAAGGTTTTTCTGCTCCAGGCATTAAGCCCATGTGATGTTAAGGGGTTTGGTCGAATGCTTTTTCCGGAAATTCAACTCGCGCATCTGTGTGTATGGAAGTCACTCGAAACAAACTAACGAGGGCAAGACAAAAATTCCTTACTTTGACAGCGGATAATGTACTAAGTCAGAAAATTCAAATGAACTAGGTTTTCAACCTCAAGTGTATTTCAAAAGAAACTATAAACAGTGATTTAAAATTTTAAAAGGCAACTGCCACTGGTCGTCCGTTTCCTACAGCTTTATCAGTCAGCTTTGTGTTGCAAGTATGATTTTGACGTTTTCAAGATTGTTCTTTGCTTCTGTGGTCAGGCAAACTGTTTTTGTGAACACCTCGTCTCCAACAAAAAAAAAACACTTTGCTGCTGAAACCCATTTTATCAGTGCGCCATTTTTCCCGCGTTTATACGCAATCACATAAAATAGTCCTCGGAAGACGTAAATTAACCATCAACCTTGGGGTTAACAGTAGGACCACTGCGTTTCAAATGAGATGTACACAAACCTTTATTGTGCTTGGCAGAAAAGCAGCTAGAGACGCATCACAGGCGTAAATCGGGTTTAGTAATTTTTCTCTTCCCAATATAACTAACTCACCTTGTGGGACTAAAATCTCTTAATGATGAAAAATGTACTCAAATCTGTAAATGTCGAACTAAGAAAACAACGTTATCAGCGACAAAAAAGCACGTCAAACCTACATCACAAAGCTGGGGAACTTAAAAATCTTAAAATGCTGTTTTTTGCCTGAAAACATTTTTGAATGCCAATAAGACAGTTACAAACCGCCACTACCGAATTTTTGCTGAGAAGTTTAAATTAGGTGTATTTACTCTCATGAAATTTTGCTAGAGCAATTGCTCGAAAATCTTTAGCGCAGTCGGTTTGAGCTCTTTCACTGTTCTACTCGTAAAATCGGTTGTTTATTTGTCGTGGTAAGTATTTGATTCCCAGCCAACAAACGGCGTACAACTTCAGCTACGATGTAAAGTGTAAGATACCAACAACTTTCGACTTACTCTGCTGTATTTCACAACACAATATCTGCAGCACAATGGGCCTAAGGTTGTATCCTATACAGAGCAATAGTTGACTTCACACCGTTCGCGCAACTCATATCCGCAGCCAGCAATCAGGCAGCATAGTTGCGGTTTCAAATAAATTGTTGTGAATACACGAAGAGCGAGATTAGGCTAAAAGGCAAAAGCAAAATAGCCTTGTTTTTTTTCGGACAGCGGCGTACTGCGGTTAGATGGCGCCAGGGGCAAGAAATAAGTTTGGCGCCCCCGTGTTCGAAGTTAACGTCTTTTGGGAGTAAATCTACTGTATTGAAGAAAGTACGTGTGACAGTGTTGGTACTTTACAGCCCCCGGAGCATTGGGCCCACCCTTGCCCCATCTCGTTACGTCCCTGTTCCCGGAAGATTACCTGCAATAAAAAAATACACGAAACAATAAAGGAAAATGCCTCTGCAGCGGCACAGCGGCCACTACACGAGCGGCTACTACTGTAAAACAACAAGATGGCGGGCAAAAGCGGCGTGTCCCGCAACGGCATTACCGGTTACCGCTGAGTTTGGTTGATAAGACAGACTACGGTCCTTTCCAGCAAAGAGGCTGAGTCATCCAGAAAAGTCGCAGCCCATTCCCAATTATTTAAGTTCACTTAAGGACGCTATATCGCTGCGACAAAAATAAGAATAGTTTCTACCATTCTACCAGTTCCTAATGTAACGAATATCTTACTATGCTGCTGGTCTGACTGGAGCCACGAGGTTGGAAAGCAGATCTCGCGGTCATTTATTTGCACCCCTTTAACGTGGTAAGCACGGGGCGGAAGCAAGGAAACTTGCCAACGAGCAGGCTGGCAAGAGACGGGTAAAAATTCTGCAGTATCTGTGAGCAGCTAAAGATGCGCATGTTGACTTTTGCGTAAAATCGAAATGTTCTGAGAAACAACATGGTAAAGAATTAGTTTATACTGGGATGTTATGACATCAAACATTTGAAATTTTGACCCCATTTTCGAGATGTTATTGGTTATATTATTTGTTGCTAACGTCAACAACATGTTTTTACTGGCAACAGCAGGGTCGATAGTCTCAACACGATGAGGCAAGGATCATGCAGAGTAGTCTAAAATGACAACTGTTAACATTTCGTAGTTGAATTTAGTGCAGTGTAAACCTTGCAAGAGCAAGACAATAATAAAAACGCAGTCCAAAGAACAGAAACTCATCTACACGTTCAACTGCCTTGCAATGCGGGTTTTTCAAGGTCACAAAAAGCTTATCTCAAAAGTTGATTTGAAGAAACAACCGTATAAGTTCTTCAACCTTTCTAATGTTAGTTGTCAATTGTGTTGTAATGGAACTACCTGACCAAGATTTTTAATTGCGGTTATTTTTTGTTATTCTCAATGCACGCATCGCTTCAAGCACAAAAACATTTAAGTTCTAGAAGTTGGTGGAGCATCAACGGCAAATAAATATTGCACAAACAGTTTATTAATTCCAATTAACTTTCAAGCAAAGGCCTCACTAAGCACAAGGTTATACCTACGTAGGCAACGGATATATGTAGTTTCTGACACAAATATATGGTAACGTTCATACAAAAGATAGCAATATGTCAGATGTATTTTCATCTTGTAATACAATAAGCCCGTAACATGTATTCCCTTAAAACATACGAATAAGAGGTTTATATCTTGAGTGAGGAAATCTTCAATATACAGTACTGTTGTGGTCCCTATAGCAGCACATGGAGGCCAGCGATTACAGTTTGCTATTAACGGCTTAGATGCGGTGTTTATTTAGACCATTATTTCGCTCAAACTGTCGTGCCAACAACATGGTTTCATTTGTTTATCCAGGCCCACGGGACAAACAGTTATACCTACTACGAATGAACAAGGCAAGTTTGATACTAAAGTGGAAAGTGGAGTTATTTCTGTGGATTACGAAACACGCGAAGGAACCGCAAAAGTCAACAAGGACTTCAAATACGCTTCTGGGACGTTGGTACGTTCTGCTCGCACTTGTGTGTGATACTTGTGAAGATGTTTGAAAATTATTGACTTTTAAGCATTGCTACACTTTTAGAACGGCGCACTTAGCCATTAGGTAAAACAAATACCAGAAATGTTTCTTAGGTTTCGTTTTGTGCTCGAAAACATCCTTACTACATAATAAACAAAGAGATTCTTTAAACACAGCGGAGATTGTTTACTGCCAAGTGCCAGTTAATGTTACGTGCAAGCAACAATACGTCTTTAAGAAACACATCCGGACAAAACTTGGGTTGTCTAGGATTGACAATCTCGTTCGTGATTGTGCGATGTTTTGCGTGTGTTTTGAGTTCGAAAACGTTCTGTATTATTTTTCACTTTCAACGGACAGCGAAAGCTCCAGGCTAACAGACCTTTAGTTTCCATTTTATCTTTTTCATATATTTGCTTATTGTGGACCCAAGGGCAACACCACATGTATTAGAAGTAGGACAAAAGAAACACGAAAAAGATGCACTCGCCAAACAACAGCAGAACGGACGTGTGCCATACACGTAATAATACTGGTTGAAGATAAACACTTTGAAGAATAGCCCAACAACTACAGTAATCTCTCATTATTACATATAAGTTCTGCATAATAATGTATGCTAGAAAGGAAGACTTGTAAGCATTAGAAGTTTGAAACGAACGGATATAGATGTTAGATAAAGACGCACACCGATGCATAAAAGTTGTTTCGTATCAAAGCATCAAATTTCTAGACAAATTAACTTGGTGCTGACACGCACAAACATTTTTAAAGGTAATATAAAATGTAATGGGATAGTTAATAGGCTATCACGGTCGTCGTTAGTGGAAGCCCGCTGGTGCTAGGCCCCTCATGCATCTGGTGCCCCAATTTGGAGGAAGCGATAACCTTTTAATTCCTTGCTATAGAAATGTTGCCCCTGTTTTTAGTAAGGTCCTCCACCGAACAAAACCTGGCTAAGAACGTATAGACCAGGTGTCCCCAAAGTTCCGAACTACGGCCCGCGAAACCCATTTGAACCGGACCACGAAGTTTTTTGTCAGTAATGATAAAATAATATATTTACGAAAATTTACTGATTTGGTAGAATCTAACGTATCCCGAATCAATCACATTACGTAGATCTCCGGCACTCGAACCGTTGTGTAATAGCTTATACTCGGACAAAAAGTTTGGAGACCTCTGCTATAGACTATACGTAAACTTTAAATTTCAAGACTGTGGGTACTTGTTTCAAAGTGTTGCCTGGCACTCATTAGCATGCAATAGAAAAAGTGTAGATGTGGGGTTACTAGGATACAACAGCAACACGTTGCACAAAAGCCGTACAAAGACCATCGTGTGCATCAAGTAGGTAGCAGGAAAAAAGGTGATCGTGTCGTTCGTTTGCACAGATCATTTGTCTTCCTGCAGGCATTGCTCAAAAAATCTCGAAATGCATATTGCTCCACATGTATAAAATTTAAATTTAATTTAATTCACCGAAATGTGTAGCTCATATAAGATGCGAATGACTACAAAATGGGGTAGAACTATTCAGACGCGCAGCTACGTTTTAAGGTTTGGGGGGAAACTACATTTTTAGGGGGGCAAGATTTTTGTTATATGTTTAAAACAAATTTTTCTGGACACAACAAAATTTGGGGGGAACAAAAAAAATTGGGGGGGGAATTGCCCTCGAATGCCTTCCGTGGCTACGGACCTGGAACTACTATATGCAACAATTGCCACTACTGTGCGCACCCACGGACAAGATGTATTAAAACATATAACAAGGTTCAGAAACCAATTTTAGAGCATTTCAGTGGATTGTGCTTCACACACCCATGTACCTTGCTTTTGCACCACTTCCTGCTTTCATCACAACGATGTAGGCCGTCTCTGTCTACGACGCAATCAATGTCATTTGGATGGTCTTTCATGATCCTTGTTAAATGGAAACGCTTTTGTAATAGGTTAGTTTCAGTGAAAAATTTCAGGATCAAAAAGATAAGCAACAGGGAAAAACCTTGGGAACATTTTATATCAATTTTACATGATTTAAATGCACAAAAAAGCAAAATTACAAGATTGTTACGTTAAGCAGGAAAAGGAATGATTACGTATTTTTTGCTATTCTGCACCTTCGTTTCTAATCGCTGCGTTTTGAAAATCTTTACCTTCGAGAAACATTATAATAGCGTTTGTGACAAAATAAACTAACTTTTTTCGGGTTGCTGATTAGTGGTAGTGCTATTGAACTCAGAGGTCAACAACATTCTCGTCACGCGCGGTGTTGATACTGTTTAAAACTTCTGTGTACCCAGCAGGGATATCTAGAAACTCCTAGATATCCCTGGAGTTTCTAGAAATCCCTGGTACCAAGCAGCAGAATATAAGCAATAGATCACGTTTTATTAATATTTGACATCTTATTTTCCTGATATCCAGGGTTTTCGAAAGGTCAATCGCTGTCATATCTAGCTAGTGTTGTTTTAACCACTCGTTTCTCGATAAATATTTAATGCCAAAAGCATTTTGCATGAAACTAATCAGTAGTGCGAAAACGTTGCCCATCCGTTGATTTACGTAGTTGTTCCACTCAACCGAACTGGGTAAATGGGTCTACTTGAAATGTGAAAGGTTCGCAGTTGTTTGTACCACAAACAAGTTGCTCACCAACCGCCGATTTTCCTGAAGCGAACAACAGTTGCGAGCGAACTGGTTGGTGAAGTGCATAGCACAGTTGGGAAAAGCTTCTTCACCCTCATAAAAAGCTTGGCTCCCGGTTGGGCACAGATACTTGGATTGTAACTCCGCCAATGATTACCTTCAACATAGATACCTGTGTCATTTCGCAAACAAACAGTTGTCTTGGGCGTAAGAAGAAACGACCTGATTCATTTGTCATCTCAAGTGTGCTTCATTTGCGAACTGGATGGTGGTGTATAGCACTTTTGTGTTTAAAGCAAAGAGGTGGTGATGTTATTTCGAATAATAATTTGCTGTTACAGTCTACCCCTCGAACAATGCTGATTTGGAACTCCTCGCGTAGATTGGCGTGTCCGAATCGCAAACCAAGGGTTCACGAAACTCGACTCTCACGGTCATGCACGCGCGAAGTTGTTTCGTTAATGTGTGGGAAGGAGCGGCAAAAGCTCCAGTCACACCGTCAGGGAGAGCCTGAAACTCATCAAAGATCTCGGATAGTTTAATTAAAATTTATTTTTCTTGTTTATTTTTTCGCAGATATTCACGGAAAAGAGCTTTAGAGAAACTATAAGGATTCCGATTATAAACGACAACCAATACTACCCAGACACTGACTTCTATGTGATTTTAAAACATCCTACCGGAGACGCTGCTTTGGGAGATCCATCTGTGACCAGAGTCACCATCATTGACGATGACAGTAAGCTGTTTATGTGGTGTAGTGGCAAGGGCAATGCAGTTTAATGTAATGAGCTGGGCTTGTAATTGGGTTGCTTCTTTGCTAAGTTTAAGTTTATTATATCCCCAACTACAAGGTGGAGCGGGGCCAGTAAAAAAGTGGTGGATGAAATATTGTGGGTTATGTATAATTACTGTATGTAGCAATTCTCATGTCCCATCAGAAAAAAAAATTTAATTTCGCAAAAATGCGTCCAACCAATGTAGAATTTAATAACAATTCTTAACCACTCGAAATCGGTAGAGTGCGAGTGTTACTGTGTCAAAACAAAAATAACAAATAACTTGGCCAGCCTCCTGGCCATCGGTAGTGAAACACATTTATCTGTCTCTATTTCTTAAGGTCCGAATTGAGACATAAGATTCTAACAATTTTCTTCAGATCTATTTATTGATGGCCGCTGCCGTCGCTTTTCATCAGGCCAGCTTTTTTTGGTGTGTACGAAGACCATTTTCAGAAAGCTTTGCAGCTTAACTGACATTGCATATTGCTTTGCGGGCCACGGTGCGCCTACCGCTGAATGGAGAACACAGTGCTTTTCAGCATGAGTTGGTCAAGTGCAATACAACGTTAAATAATGACCACTCCAACGGTCGGTTCAAACCTACATCCGCAATTTCTTTTGGTAACGATTCTGTCACCTTGAGTCAATGCATTGCGGACAGAGATGAATCTTTGTGCTAGGAGCAGAAATGATTTCTCGTGGTTCCAAAGTTCAAGCCATTTTAATATCGGAACGTATCCGACCTTCGATGCCTCTATCCACAGGCGTACGATACGAAGGCTGCCCTCTAGCGTTGCAAAGTTTGTGAAAATCAGGCGAATCAGAGCAATGCTTGTGAATCCTCAAAGGCAAAAGAAAAAACAGGGCAGGGTTTTAGCGACGAAACCTCGGGGCAGGTAGGAGCGGCTCAGAAAAAATGGGTAACCTTTTTTACACAGAATTTGCCAAATTTCAAGGGATTTTTGTATGAAAAAAGCTGGTGTCACAAAGTTTTCAGTGAAGTGGCATCTGCCCTTAAAAAAACGCTAATGAGAGCTTTTCTGGGGGGAAATACAACAAAGTTCATTGGTTGTGATTGCTTGCCGTCATCTAGTCTAACTACTAAATGCTTTCACTGCCTTCTTTTCTCATAAGACTTCATTTGCTAAATAGAAATGGTTAGATAAAACAAGAGGATAACGAGTCACGAGAGAAGTGGATATTATTGGCAGTCTTTCCCAATATGGAAAGAAATCACGTGTTAAATGTCTCAATGTCTCAGCGTTCAGGAACAGATACTGTATTGATCGGCTAACATGATGTCAGTGTGCATTTTCCTTATCGTGAGTGCTTTTTCAACAGCATGGCTTCTTTTAGAATTTCCCACTAAATCTTTTTGAACCACTTTTAACCTCCACTTGTAAAGCACTTGGTGAATTTACAAAAATATAAACTTTTGCAGGATTTTGATGTGATGCGTCAAAATTGTTGATGGATAAAGTCTAGTCTGGTATAGTCAGTATTACGACACTTTACCACTGAAGATGCATATCTTTTCCATCTGCTCCAAAGCACTTTTATTGTGCCTTATTGATCAGCAATGCTAACACAACAGACAACAGTGAAAAAATCCATAAATTTGGTTCCTGAAGTAACCAGCACTGTCGAGTCGTCTGTGTCGTGTTCTGAAGAACTTGCGTCGAAGCAGCATTGCAGACAAACGTGGAGTTTCTAAAATACCTTAAATTGGGCTCTAATTTTTGAGTAAATAACTGCCTATGGCTTTTACGCTGCACATGGCGGTGCCAAACGCGTCTTTTGACCCGGGCGCAACTTTACCGCTGCACGACACTGATTTGAATCAAAGTCTGCAGTTTTATATTCATCCTCTTCATAATTTCTAATTGCGGCCCTGGTTCCGTCCAACTGTCAAAGAAGACTGCACACAGCAATTGTTGTTATACAAATTATCCTGATTGCAGCAGCAACTGGTTGACTTGTTTGGGTTTCTTTCATCCGATTTTATTACAGGTTTGGGAAGTAATTGGGATTTTTCTGGTTCATGTATTTAAAAAACAAATAAAGTTGGTTCAAATTTTGGTATTAATTTATACAGCAGCCAAATTGGGCACTTCAACGTTTCGGCAATGATTACGATTATTACTTTTCGCATAGTTTGTTAGATCCATACCCTTCGACAGGTAGTAAAGAAATCTTCTATAGACATTATCACACCGATGAAGAACCTCCAAAACAAGGCGATAATAAGCTGTTTTACTGTAGTGTTGACATGCATTGTGTTCAATTAGCATGTTACTTGTATTACGCGACAGATGAATTGTTTTTCAGAACCAGGTGATTTTACTTTCGAAAGTTCTCAGTTTTTTTCCGACGTATCATCTGGAGAGATACAAGCTTGGGTTTGCCGGGAAAATGGATGCGATGGGAGCGTGACTGTTCACTACACCACAGTGTACGCTTCTAGGATAGATAAACATCTTTCCATAAACTATTTTGTGTGTGTGATTGAAAGTTATCCAACTTTTTGTTTACAAGTGTACAAAATCTTTTGGCAAAATCCCAAATCCAACCAAAAAGGTTAACATTTCCCATTCGAAACTTTAAAACGTTTTGATGATATTGTTGCTAAAAGTGGCTGATCCAGGGTAACACTGGGAACAGCTTCCTCCACAGACTGTTGAGCAAATCGCTCTGTTAACGTGCTCGGCTTTTTCGTGGCATCTCACCCCCTACACAGCATAAACTGCGCAAGTTAAATGTCGCATTTCTAGAAATAATACAGTGCGAATTGCAATCACAGTACATAACAGATTTTTATACAGGGTAATCGAAAGTTAAAAGCACTGGGTTTGCTGTTGTATGCTTTCGAGAAATCAGCCGACTGTGCTCTGTTTTCATCTCTTTACGATGATTCAAACTTGCACATATCTGTATTCAACTACGTACTCTCCACAGTGGGGGTAAGCAAGGAATCTATCGGCAAATCTTTAATAGGAAATCGAAGCGATGTGCTGGTTTCTGATCATACATGTAATCTGGGCTATTTATTCAAGTCATGCCCGTGCGCTAATATGAGCCTCACCTGAATTAAACCTGGGCTGTAGCCGAAAGAAAACATTCGAGTTTTTGTTGAAGGAAAACATTCGAGTTTTCTTGAGTGAAGTGAAAGTGTTGGGAAAAATTGCCGCAAATTTGATTCGTGGTAAGTTAGTAAAAGCATCAATGTATGCGCAAGAGGTGCCTTGATAGGAGCAGGGCGTATGATTCAAAATCTATGGATGCAAAGTTAAACAGAACTAAGCGTGTGCAGTTGGAGCCTCGAACCTCAATTGAACTTGCAGTGAAAGTAAAGAACATTAGACTTTTAATGAAGCTGCAAAAACACATGAAACATTGTGTTACGCCCATACTGTACATGAAACAAAAAGACGAAAGACTACGTCGGCACAGAAATTTATTCAAACGTTTCCTCATCCTGTAATGAGAAGAAAACATTTTTCGTAACACAGTACCTCGTATTTTAGTCGGGGAAAATAATAGGAAAGCAGGTTTACGGTGTTTCATTTTTTAAAGTAAAAACACGCGGCCGCAACAAGAAACACGAAGCAAGAATAAGCAAGAATATTGAACCAGAATGTTAATTAACCGAGCATCACTATAGTTTTATGTACAGTTGAAACTTTATTTGTTTAAACTCTCTCAAAAAGAACCATGGGACCTAAGCTTGTAAGCTGATTCGGGTAAGTCTATTTGCAAGACTTTTAAACCCGTGAACATTTTTTCGTACAAAATGCGACAGTGTTAAGTGAAGCCTTAAGAAAAGTTCGGTCATAAACTTTGGTTGCCCCTTTCTCTACTACTCTTCCGCCATCACGACCGGATTAACCACTGACTGCTGATAAAACCGCTCTGCATCTCTATAGCCACATAACGCTGAGCATTGCAGCGAAGAGGCCGCGAGCATGTTCGTGAAGTGCTTGGCAGTTTTTTTCTTTTGACGCTCTAGCAAATTGCTGTTGTTTGATCACACTGTGACTCAAATTTTCTGCTTGCTAAAACTCATGCCAACTCGTGCTACATAAACAGAAAAGCATCAGCAGTCTTTGCTTGCAAACCCACACCCACCGGACGACATTTAGGCCAAACTAGGGAAACCACCCAAATCCAAATCAGCAAGTTAAACTAGGCCTCCATAAAAGCAGTGACGCAACATTACCACTTCTTGAAATCAAAGCAGCCCGCGACGGGTAAATGTTTAGTAAATACACCACCTTGAGGATGTTTTCAATGTCAATGGGGAACAGAGTTTTAGGCTCACCAATAACATCAAAACTATTGACAAGACAATATGCAAGTAAGCTATGAGACTTACATATTGTCTTGTAAAGTGGATTGAACTTACATTTGGGGTCTAACGTTTTTAGCCCCCGTGTCCACGGACTTGCCGATATTGTTTACGGTTTTCGTGTGTTTAACTAAAAGTGTTTGGTAACCTTGCGCGTATAACTGACTATACGATTTTATCTTAACTTATGTAACATTAAAACTAATATTTTTAGTGACGGAACAGCTAGAGGAGGCGCTGAAGGTGCTGACGGAATTGATTATATTAGTGCCAACGGCGTTTTAGAGTTCAAGCATCAAGAGGCAACAAAACCCATAAGAGTCAAACTCAACAAAGATTCAAAGGTATGTCACATGAGTTGCGTGATACCCTGAATGTTTTCGGTAGAATTTTATTTGTCTATAACAATTCAATTCGATGTAATTTCTTTTCAGGCCTCAAAGAACTTTGTCATTGTGTTGAGGAATCCCAGTCAAGGTTCTCATTTGGGAGAGAACAGCGCAGCTGTCATAAACATGAACTTCTCAGAAGCAAGTAAGCCCTAACTGTTCGTTTATGCGCTGCTCCGTAATGCACTGTTTTGGCTAAAATAAAACCACATAGCACCCAGAAAAACATAATGCTGCATTCAACAGTTGATATATGCGTGCTGACAGTAACTGCTCTTTTGAAAACAAGCACAGAATCCGTGCTTATTAAACTGCATAACGAGAAAAACCTTGAAGCCAATTATGTAAGCTATCGAGAGAATCCATTTGCTGTCAAATTTAAGTTCACTACCAATATTACGCTTCACTGCAAAATGTATGTATTTCAGATCAGCCACCAAGCCGATTTTTGCTATCGGAAAGCGGTTCTAGTTGGAGCGCACAATTGAAGAAGTAAGTATACATTAAAAAATGAAACGAAACTATGCTTAAGCTTACGCTGGTGGATGTGGTGATTTGCGAGCATAAAATCAGACATTATCAATTTATCTAAAAAATATTTGGAGGTTGATTCATTAGCTGTTGACAGCTTTGAAAAAAAGAAACCTTTGCTTTTTGTATCTGAAGCACTCTACCGTACGGTTATTAAAATATTTGCAGTTCCGACAGTGGAAACATGAAGAAAAGCAACATTCAGAGCTTTTTACATTGAAAAACCACGACTTAAAAAACTCAAACTTATATCAAATAATGTTTGAATACAAAATTCTTCATTGTCAGCGAAGTTCACTGAATAAAACGCAGGATTTTGGACCAAGAAAGGCGAACGTTGCGAGACACAAAATCCAGGGAACAATGGAGCACCTTATTTCAACAAGATCGTAATGCGTATGAATCAGTAGTTACGGCGGCAGGCCATCCGTGGCCGATGAGCCACCAGAGATAATACCTCTGAGGGGCTGACGTTGCGCTGAACGTGAACCACGATACAGGGATACAACTGATTCGAGAAGTCCATCCTTGGACCCCAATGCGTCCTCTACACTGCTGTGCATTTCCCACGTATAGGGTCAGGCCCCACGTAATTGCTGGCTATATAAAAAAGTTTCAGACAAGGAGCTTGAAAATATTGCAGCGCAGAAATGATTGATTTCGGGAAAAAAATGATACTGCGTGCATATTTGGATTAACTTACAAAGAACCGTACCACAAAAAGTCAACAGTGCAGTACAGTTACGGAGAAATTGTTCGTTTAATGCAGTGCTAAATCTTCATTTACTACGTTCTTTGTTGGAAGTGGCGTGGCACCGAAAAGCATGTCTTACTGCACATAGGCGGCAAAAGACGGCTGTTGGCATGGATATCCAACTCAAACTCTTTGCACAGCCAAATAACTAAAACTCACTATTCGAAATGAGCTGCATGGGCAAAACGTCAACATAATCAACAAACAGAGTAAACAGACACAATGTCGCACTATAATGATCGCTAGAAGCCCGGCAAGCATTTGGAAATGAAGCTGAGTTTTTCTGACTTTTCATTGCAGGTCAAGAAGTTTTGTCAACATGATTGTTGCATATTTTTTCTTAATTTGAACTTAAAGAGCTTCCTTGCCGTTACGAAGAAAAATATATGCTCCTCATCACAGCACATTGGCACAGCTTAATAAAGTTCCTTTTATGCATAGTGCCATGATTGTTGGAGGAGGGATGGATGATGATGGTAATGACATTCAGCCAAGTGGAGTAGACTTTGCTTTGCATTTCCTTTCCATGCCCTGGAAAATTCTTTTTGCCTGCACGCCACCAACTGAATGGCGCAGCGGTTATCCAGCTTTTATTGTGTCATTACTTTTGATTGGTGTTTTAACCACCATTATTGAGCAGGTTAGTGTGAGAAGCCAGGTTTTTTATGCGTTATGAGGTTAAATGGCCTAAAATGAGCAAAACAGGAATCAACAGACATAATAGCGGATCCATGCCAGGCGTTTGGGAGGGCAGTTATATAAGGGGCGCCGAAAAGGTCTTCTATTTATTTAAATACCCCAGTTTCTCTGTAACAATCGTTGGATATCACACAAAAGTGGTTACCTTTTGTACGCCAAGAAAGTGGCTATTTTTGTTGGATGAACTGTGGGATTTTTCAGGGAATCACCACAATTTAAACGCACCTTATATCATTAATTCACCAAACTTTGAAAACGGGTCCAAAAGGATGAGCCCTCATTTTTGACAAGCTACGTTACACAGTATAGCTAAGAACATTGTTGTGCCACAAACAATCTCATATATCTACAAAAAGTGTTTGAAAGACATATCTTAAAGCAGGGTCTCGAAACTTTTTTGTCCGAGGCAGAGCCAGATTAAAGGGTAGGGGACCCCGGAGTAATTTGTACTGGAGGGCCCCTATGACGTAATTCATGACGTCATCGTTTGTAAAAGTTATGTTTTCACTGATTCGCAAGGTTCCCGTTTGTTTTTTCCGGTAGTCGAGAATGTGTTTACTCAAATGCACATGCAGTTAGCTGGGAGAAGTAAATACTGGAGCAGGAGTTGGCAACCTACGGCACGCGTGCCGCACTTGGCACGCCAAGCAATTTCCAATGGCACAGAGAAGCTCCACGTTTTACATATCACTTTTGTTACAATTCACACAGAAAGTATATTGACCTTGACTTGTACAAATATACGTATGTTGTTGATACACTGAATAATTTGAAATCTTAAGTTGGCACACAATTAGCAAAAGGTTGCCGACCCCTGTACTAGAGTGTATTTTACTAAGAAAGAATATTTCACTGGCTAGAGAGTGATTCTGTAAGAAACAACATTCACCCGAACAATAAGCAGAAACAAAAAATTACAAACAAAAATACCGGAAAAAGAACATGTCAATATAGCCAGCCTGAGTGTGAAAGTTGTTTCCAAGCTAATGTCTTGATTTTCACCTTCATTTTCAGGTGCTCTAGCTAGCGCCACTGCTTTAGCGTTGCTGCTTGAAAGTTTTGCTAGAAAAAGCGATTCAGTCGCTGCGTTTTAGCTAACACTGCCAGATCCTTGCGCTTTTTCTTCTTAGAAGCTTTGCGCTTTTACTAACTCCTGATGGCATTACAGATTTCGGGATCTCGCTAGCTAAACACTGCAATCTCGCTTTCTGCCCTTTCGTTCCGCCAATCGACTCATTGAAACCTTTTCTGGCGAACTATGCAGTGACATGTGGTGTAAATACCTTGAATAACTTCATATATTTATGATGTAACACAATGATAGTAAGCATCGAAAGAAAAGCGCGTTTCCACTACACTTTACCCTTTATGACGAAACAAAGGTGCAGTTCGGCTGCGGCTACCTCGAGACTGCACCAGAAGTTTGGGGTCATTGATGCCAGTGTTGCCACTTTGATATTTTAACATGACATCAAATGTGATGTTCTCAGATTAATTTCTGATGTCTGATGTTTTGTCGACAAATCGGATGTTGACTAGGTTGTTGTTTTTCTTTTCCACATTTCCTCTCATTTTAGGACGAAAATAAGTTAGATTCATTGTGTTTAAGTTCCTTTCATCAATTTCTTACCAAAATGTATGTTTCGCTATCGTTTCAAACTAAAGAAGTTCTCTTTGCTGCGTTGAGGCTAACATTTTACGTAAATTATTTTCTCTATTTGATGGCGATATTTCGCTCTGTTTCGGATTCAACAAGGGTACTCGCTCTTTGTTAATAGAAGCATTTAGCTCAGGGTGGGTAAATAACGGCCCGCGGGCCAAATGTGGCCTGCCACAGCGTTTTAAGTGGCCCACGGAAGCATTCAGAAAATATCTTCAAATCTGAAATTTCCTCTAACTTATAATAACAAATGTTAGTGTTGACTGCTTAGCCTAGCTTAACTGAGACATGTTTCTATTTCACTAAGGACACACGGCCCTCAGCCCAAACGGGGCCTTCTCAAAATGGCCCACGACCCTAGTTGGTTGCCTACCCCTGATTTAGCTTATATGAACCTGTAGTGTAAAAATTTGATGTTATCTGCTGTTGAAAAGGCAGCAATCTGATGTTAACGAGACTGACCCCCGTGGCAACATTGATATTAAACAGCAGTCAGCAACCACAAGCTTTAACCAGGGATGTAGTGCTAACAAAAAAGGTGTGGGAACGCATTTCCACCCCACTACACCCCTGGCTTTAACACGCAAATAGCAACGTTTTAGTGGCATTTGTGCAATAGGCGTGATGCACGAGTAGAGAGTCATACCAATGCCATAAGAACGATTATTAGGCAAAAGTTATCAGCGAAATCAAATATATTTGCATTGAACAGAACCGAAAATACTTACAGGCTATTCAGTAGCGATTACTAAAACTGGCAGACCGTAAACTTGTAGAGCACATGTGTCAAAACTGGAGGCCCGCGGGCCAAATATGGTCCGCCACGTCTTTTCATGTGGCCCGCGAAGCTTAAATTTTAAGCGTCGGCATTAGGGTTGCCAGATGGCCGGTATTTCACCGGCCTGGCCGGTATTTTACTGCTAATTTAACAAAGGCCGGTAAAAGACCGGTATTAAAAATCAGTGCCCGAAGCCGGTATTTTGAAAATAACTAATTTGCCATAACTTTAAAAAGAACAAACGCTGAATTTCTCAAGTTATAATGACTCTAGTAGTGAATCTTGTCAGGACAATTCCTTCAACGAAGATTATTTGCTGCTGTTGATGCAATCCTTGGTGCGATTTTCACGTCACACACACCGAAATGTAATGAAATGAGCCAGCTAAAATGCGGGAAAATTACTAATTGTGGCTTAACAATACTGTTGTCTCTCGGTTTTCCCTTTGCCGCTAACGAATTACGACACAGCCTAGATCTAGCAATGTTGACAAAATGGCCGGTATTGTTACAAAACGGATCTGGCAACCCTACACGGCATGCCTATTTTTTTGGAACTGTAGTGGTTTATACCTGTTTACAAAGGCGAACGACGTTCTTTTTGCGTTGTTATAACTTTGCTATTTTAGTCATCTTGCTGACCGAACGTCTCTCTTTTCAAAAAGTTATTCAGTTTTAAGGCCCTTTTCACTGCAAAACAACCACTATAACGTCACAGAGACGCTCTTTACGCATTAGCGTAGCGTAGACTATTGTGGTTAATTCTGTTGCAACTGGCCCTTTGAGGGCAACCATACAGTTACAGCCGGCCCTTTCAGGGCAACCATAATGTTGATATGGCCCCCAGTGAAAATGAGTTTGACACCCCTGTTGTAGAGAAATCAGTTGCTGTTGGGGGCCCCTGATACTCAACGCAACATAGGAATATAATATAGAGTTGTATTCTTGTATCGCCTCTGAATCACAAAAATTTTTCAAACGAATATTTTATTTAAAACAAATAAATTTCATCACGGGGGCCCCCTTGCAGCGGGGTCCCGGGGCAATTGCCCCCGTCGCCCGCCCCTTAATCCGGCCCTGGTCCGAGGGCCACATAAGCTATTATACAGCAGTTCGAGGACCGGACAGCTTGCGTAATGTGAGTCTTTCGGGATATGTTACATTCTACCAAATCAAGGAATTTTTGGAATATATACAGTATGATTTTTTAATTATTGACAAAATAGCTTCGCGGGCCGTAGTTTGGAGGCCCTGCCCTAAATCATGCTGCGCTCAAGTGTTTGACACTGTATTAGCTGTCAGTAGCGAGATCATAAAAACAATGGCTGAAATGAAACGTATTCCCGACCTGCTTAAAAGTAGAGCAGTTCTTCTTACCTTAATCAGTGACAACCAGGGGCGTAGTGCTAAAAAAAGAAGTGTGGGAACGCACTCAAAAAAACTAGCCGTTTTCAACAGCACTTCAAACTAATTTTTAGTCAGTAATCAGTAAAGTGTTCCTTTTCGTTACACAAAACAAACGAAAACATTCACAGTTTTTTTAGGGTTTTACCAAGAGATAGCTTGGCATTTATGCGATGTCTGAAGATACTCACAGACAATCTGAGTAAAAATGAGCATCTTTGTCAGGTCATTAAGAAAAAAGTGTGGGAATGCCTTCCTACACCCAGCAGAAAAGTGTAGGAACGCCGTTCGCACACGTTCCCGCCCCACTACACCCCTGGACCTGGTGACAACTCAGGTTCCAAGATGGAAGTCTAATATAGTAAATAGCTGAATGACAATCATGCTTCCAGACGAAACTTGTGCAGTTGCATGTACACGGAAAGTATATTTATTGCTGAAGTGATATTTCACCAACGAAAAGTGAATGAAAGGCATTTTGCTATGAAATATTCCTATTTTGATAGCTCTGCTGGCTTTCGTGAAAAAATATGATAAACGCACGATAGATCCACACTTGCCGTAAATGCGCTATGCCTAAAATACATTTAACGCTACTAACTATGAAATTGTCTAAAGGAAAGCTTGAAATTCTAATCTACTCAGGGGCGAATCCAGGGGGAGCGATACCCCCTTAAATCCTACGAATGTAACTTTATTCACCATGGTTTTGTACAATTCGGAAAACAGCATTCGCAATATAAGGCCATTTTGTCATCCATTATTTTGTCGCAGCAGTGTTGTGAAGTACACTTCTTCCCTCTTACAGTATAGCAAAACGGTTATGATACCAGAATACCAACTATTACTGAAATCGCCCCCCCAACCTTACTAGCTGGATCCGCCCTGAATCTACTGTACATGCATGTACATGGCAATATAATGATAAAAATGAGATTCAGTAAGTTGTGATGTTATACAGTAGTTTAATTGATAAATAATCTTATTACCGTGACAAAATAGTCTTTGATCTTCTGTTCTAATCTTCGCTTTTGAGGTCATTGCAAATACAATTTCACAAAGCATAATTTTGAAAGCTTGTTTTTTCTTTTTTTAGCTTGGGCATCTGCTTGGATGTGCCGTGACCTTGTCAACACAAGTCACAGGCCTTACAATCATTGCGCTTGGTACCAGTTTGCCGGATACGATTGCGTCCCGCACAGCAGCTTTACACGATGACTATGCAGATGCATCAATTGGAAATATTACTGGAAGCAACAGGTATCTTTTAACTTGGATATTGGATGTAAAACGTTATCGGAATAATGCAATCATTCTTATTTTTGAAATTGTTATACCAGCAAACGCTATTTTTATATGACAAAAATGTAGTTTGGAAATATTTGGTTATAACCTTGGATCAAAACTTTACTGGCGAACTAAAATGTGGATATCGAACGGCATGATGAGAAATCTGAAAAAAGTCCTTGTAGAGATAGGCAGAATCGATGAGGCAACATTTGCTGCCTTCGGATTAAAACTTATTCAAACCAGAATATTCGACTTCTTATAAAGTAATTTTAACTGGACGATCTTTCGTGTAGATCAGGCCTGCACAACATACGGTCTGCGAGAGCTTTCACAATTACAGAAAATGTTGCGCAAGTCCGACTTCGGATAATTGCTTGTACAATGAAATGAAATAACTACAACGAAATGAAACAGACTTTTGCAGACCGCGGCAAATTTATGTACATCAATTGGCCCTTCGAGCTTTTTGAGTTGTGCAGGCCTGGCACAGATGAAGGAAAGAGCATGGGAAGTAGCTTGCTTGCGACGGGGCCACGGCTACTCTCGTAGTGAATATGGCAACATCACGCGTGAACCATTTCCTTGCACTCAAGGGCGGATCCAGACAGGTACGATCGGGTCGATCGCCTCCCCTAAAACCTACGAAAGTAATTTTATTCACCATTATTTTGTACAATTCGAAAAACATCATTTGCAACATAAGGTCATTTTGTCGTCCATTGTTTCGTCACAGCAGTGTTGTGAAGTTTACTTCATTTCTCTTGCAGTAGCGAAGCTGTTATGAAAATTGACTACCAAATATTACTGAAATCGCCCCCCCTCCGCCCTGCTTGTACTCACCCACTTAACGATGAGTACCAGGCTGGACAGGCCGCAAGTACAGTTTTCATAGTCTTCGATATGACCCGGTCGGAAATGTAACCAGGCCCGTAGCGACGGGGGAGCATTCGGGGGCAGTACCCCCAAGTTCTTCGTGCCCCCCAAATTTTGTTGTGCCCAGAAAAATTTGTTTATTAGAACATATAATAAAAACGGAAATCTTGCCCCTGTTAATATATTTTGTACCCCGAAACCTGAAAACCTGGTTACGGGCCTGAATCGAACCCGGCCTACCAGCTTTGGAGTTGCGTGCTTATTCCACTGTGCCTTATAGCCGGTTGTAAAAAATATTATCCCTCAAAAGCTATCGTGCACAGAAGAAAGTCATTTACATGTGGTGAAGCTTTCTGCAGGTCTTGCTTGGATGTGTGTTTTAATTTTCTTGGAAAAATAAATCTTGGCGACTGTTGAATGCAACTCTGTCTTCTGACTTTGCATCGCGAGCAAAAGCACAAAAATCTAAATGTTATTCATTATACTCAAATCAAAATGTTATTCAAAAGCACAAACATCTAAATGTTATTCAAAATCTAAATGTAAAAATGTTATTCATTTCCAAAAAACAGTTGGTTCCAACCAGGGTTGCGGAGTCGGAGTCGTAAGGAGTCGGATGTTTTTGGGTTGAGTCGGAGTCAGATTCCTAACAACACTGTGAGTCGGAGTCGGATTTTTTGTCCGACTCCGACTCCGGATGTCCAATTGGATCATTTTTTACATCACTCTTAAATTGGGAATTCCTGTTGAAATGATACAATTTCTTTTGAAACTTTTGTTGAAACAGATATTTCTTGCTGTGCACCACGATTTCCATTGATTTTAAGTCAAATTTCATTACCTTAATCTTAAGAAATCGGAGTCGGGAGTCAGAGTCGGAATTTTGGAAAGGTCGGAGTCGGATATTTTACTTCCGACTCCGCAACCTTGGTTCCAGTTAGCTTTTCCGTTGGTCGCCAGAAGCAACATAGAGAGTCTAGTGGATAGTGAAACATAGCAACAAAAATAGGAGCTTTTCTTAAAAACGCGTTGACACTTCGGCAAAAGAATAGCGGTACATTATGAGAAGAGGTGTTGGTTTTATTTATATATATTCAGAGTGAACGTATGCATGTAAGTGACTATGTATAGTAGACTATGTATATAAGTAGTACAGTAATTGATATACAGAAAATTAACTTTCTTCAGAGGAACACGGTCTTTTAATCGAAGTCGAAACTACCTTCCCACAACACTGATAACTTGCATGTCAACCGTGATCCACCAAGATACTGGTAAAAAAAAAAACTCAACGAAACCAGTGAGGTTTTGTTGACCATTGACTTTTGGTCCAAAAGATAGATGATGCGCAGCTATATCGGCATCATTATTCGATTCATTTCAAATTGAAAGCTGCACAATGGCAATGCTGGTTTGCAGACGATCGTAGCCTTGAATTAGAAGAATTAGTCAGCAATTTTGAAATTAATAACAAAAGAGTTTTCAGCGTTGCTGGACGAATGTTCATACCTGATAGATGTCGTTTGACTGATAAAAGATTTGAAGCGTTGATGTTTATCAACTGTAACATAGATTTTAAACATTTTTTTTGTTCAATCAATATTTAAAGGGTTTGTTGCAGTGGAGTAACTGACGGTGTAGGGTCGATTTGACTCCCCTGACCAGCTAAATGTGAAACCAGGTCCCCATTTAGAGCTTATATTTCGGTTTTGGTATTCTTTTAATTGTTTTTTAGTAGGTTGTCGTCTTTTTACGTTTTGAGATCTTTTCCGACTCCATTGATATGAGGATTTAATAGCCTTCCACACCCGGATTCACCACCATTTCTCAAATTTTTTTCCGAGTCTTAACTAGTAGGTCACCATCAGAAGACAGTGGGCCTCTTTCAGCTAATTTCCCCCTCTAGCTCAAACCTTTAATTACGCCACTGGTTTGTTGACTGCACGAATATCTCAGTAAACAATCAGTGTGTTTTTCTTTTTTTCCGATGCTTGATCCTTACAGATTAGTAATTTCGTTTATTGCATTGATTCATATCGCATGTTGTCTGAAAATATACTTATATCAAACCATGCAAATGGGTTTTGTTTTCAGTCTGAAGATGTTTCAAGGCAAATGTAATCGCGATTGTAATCGTGATTGCTTTCAATGTAATCGTGATCGATTACATTGTGATTTTGATTATTCGTAATCGTAATCGATTACATTTGTGATGTAATCGCCCCACGTCTGATGGTCAGGAACCTCGCGGAGTAATACGATCTGTGGTATGTGCGAGCTTCGAACCACATACGCTGCTCATTGCAATTGTTGATGGTTTATTACGTAACACGACGGTATGTTGACAAAAAATCGTAACTAGCAATTTAAATAAAGTGCACCCTTTACCACCTACAATTGGTTCTAGATCAGTGGTTCCCAACCGGGAAGGAATTCCTCCCTGGGGAGGAATTTCATGAGTTCAAGGGAGGAATTTCCACTTTATACTGAAGTTACCAATTCATTGTAAATGTTGTACTTTTTTCAAATTGACATTGGCTGTTT